>ENA-ORBV01014894-ORBV01014894.1-microbial-mat-metagenome-genome-assembly--contig:-NODE-14894-length-11542-cov-4.829917_pt1 | contig 11542 bp, 19 predicted proteins | sample MGYA00237777_ERZ505514 | MGnify/ENA primary metagenome ERZ505514 (study PRJEB26160, sample SAMN06269048) | microbial mat metagenome | isolation source: Oligotrophic lake microbial mat | place...
CGATGACGCCGGCCACGCTCGCCACCCACCTCGAATGGGCCGACTGTGACGAGCTCGCCGCCCGACGCGATCGGTCCCGCCGACTGCACCCGTCGAACCATCGGCCGACACCCGAGACGGATGGGGCCGCATGAGCTTCACGCAACCTCTCCGACCAGTCGGCCCGATGTGCAAGATGTGCGCCGAACGCAGCATCAGCCAGCCGATGATCCCCATCGGCTACATGAACGGCGTGCTGCTCTCGTGGTGCCCGAACTGCGACCACAACCCGACCGTGCCGAGCAACCGGAGGGCGGCATGATCTCTCCGACAGCGAACGACCTGGCCGCAGCAATGCGTTGGCATCGCAGGGACGTTGAAATGTCACAGCGTTCGCTCGCTGCGCTCATGGCCGACGATCACGGATGGACGCAGACACTCGTCACGAAGATAGAGCGCGGCACCAGGACGATCACCGCCGTGGAGTGGTTTGGTGTGTGCCGCGTGCTCGCCATGCCCGTTCATCAAACATGGGAAGGGCCACCGGCGTGAACGCAGACGCCATCACCCTCGCCGTGTTCGTGGTGATCATCGCCGTGATGATCGTCATCGAATGGTGGACCCGGCCGTGAGCGACCCCCACACCAGCATCGTCACGGCCATCCTCAAAGAGGAGCATGACCTGCTCGTTGCCATCCGTGGCCGATCGCTCACCGACGACGCCATGCGCTGCCCGACGAGCACCGAGGCAGCCCCCGACATCGGCGACGCCAGCGACCTCGAGCAGCTCATGGCCCGCCGACTTCTGAACAACCGCTGAACACCACCGAACCAAGGGAGACACATCACATGGACACCACGGCTTTGCCACCACCCGACCCGCCCGAACCAAGGGAGACACACCACATGGACACCACGGCTTTGCCACCACCCGACCCGCCCGAGACATGCGATCACTGCGGGTCGAACATCATCCAGCACCCGAACCGCCCCACGACGCTCTGGGGACACAACGACACGCCCCACCTGTACGCCACGATCCACGCTCCACTGCGAGGCCCGTCCGTTCTTGCCAAGCCGAGGGTGACGCGATGAGTGCCACCTACGTCCCACAAGCTGGCGACACCATTCGGCACGAGGTGTGGGCCCCTGGCGACACGGCGCTCATCACTGCCGTCGGTCGAACGCACATGCTGCTATCGCGTAACGGCGCGCCCGATCGTGAGGCCTGGCAGATCAGGAACCACTGGATCAAGGTGGAGACACCGCTACCGCTGCCCGAACAATGGAGCAACGTCTACCCCGACGGCTTCTGGCAGTCACACACAACGGCGGTGTCCGCCGGGGTCAACAGCCACGACGGGCGCATCGCCGTCCTGCACATCTGGACCGACGCCGACGGTGTCGACCACGCCGAGATCCTTCGGATCAAGCAATGAACATCGCACCAAATCTCGAACCCGACGACGACAACCGCCACCTCGCCGTCGAGCGCTACGTCGTGTCCGACACATGCGAACGTGACGCCCTCGACCACGTCGCCGACGCCGACAACCTGCCCGACTGGCTCGTCACCGGCATCAACCAGTGGTACCAGACCACCCCCAAGTTCGCCGACGTCGTCGACGACATCCTGGCCGGGGAGGTGACGCTGTGAGTGTCGTTGCCTTCAAGGCCCGAGACGGACAGCGCATGTTCGCCTTCTGCCCGCGCACCGATCCGCTCGACGTGCTGATCGAACTGTCATGGACGCACCCCGAAGGCGTGTCGAGTTGCGGGCGCGCATGCCCAACAACCGAGGGCTCCTACTGCCTGGACTGCCACTGCATTGCCGCCAACGCTCGTGATGAAGCGCAGCGACGGATGGAGGCATCCGATGCCTCTTGACGCACCGAACGACTACGGCGACACCGCCACCGTGTGCGAACCGGGCGACCTGCCACGACACCCGAAAACCGGGGCGCCACAGGTCACCGACCCGGCCAAGACTCGCCAGCCGCAAGGCAAGAAAGACGAACTGATCGCCAAGTGCGAGGCGCGTGGTATCGCCATGCCCGCCAAGGTCACCATTCCGCAACTGAAGGAACTGCTCGGCCCTGAGATGGCGTTGTCGTTCTACGGTCGCCCGTCGTCGCTCGGCAAGCAGATCGAGAATCAGACGAACCTGCAGAAGTGGTCAGAGCGCGCCGTCGCACTCGGCCTCGCACTCGACCCGTCCATCGTCGACGAGGTCGCTGCGCTCGATCTGTCGCAACTCACACTCGACGACGGCGACGCCCGCGGACTGCTCGACACCGCTGCACGCCGAGCGAAGAGCGCAGCGCAGGCCGGTATCGCCGCCGATCGCGGCACGCACACCCACGCCACCACCGAAGACTTCGACACTGAAGCCGACTGGATCGAACGCGCCACACACGGCGAAGACCTCGGCATCCCGCACGCAGCACAGGCCGCACTCGTCGCGGCGTGGGAAACCATGCTGCGCATCAACGGGTTGGAGATCCTGCACACCGAGGCCGTCGTCGTCGATGACGCATGGCGCCAGGCCGGGACGCTCGACCGCATCGCACGACTGACGAAGGATCTCCGCTTCGTCATCAACGGTGGCGAGGTTGTCATCATCAAGGCGGGCACCGTGGTAGTGCTTGACATCAAGACCGGGAAGCTGCGATGCGCCAACGGCATCGTCGCGTACTGGCAGGGCTACGCCGTCCAGGTCGCGTCGTACGCGCAGTCGTTGCCGTACGACCCTGAGACGGGGCTGCGTGGCGAGTGGGGCTTCGATATCGCCCAGGACTACGCACTCATCGCACATCTCGACGTGCTTGCCGCTCTCGACGGTGCCGCCACGTGCCGACTGGTGCTCGTCGACCTGGCCGCAGGTCGTGAGGCCGGCGAGCGGTGCGTTTGGGCGCGCAGTTGGGAACGCCGGCGCGACGTGTTCTCGTTGGTCACCGACGAAGACGACACGATCGCCGTCGTCAAGGTCGCCACGTCCGTCACCCCCGACGACGTGGCCGCTGCTCCCCCGGACTTCTCTCCCGAGGTCGAGCAGCAGAGCGCCGGGTCGGTTGTTGCCGAGCCTGACCCGGCGCTCGAACTCGCCAACAGTGTCGACAGGTGGGGCTACTACGACGTACGGGTCGCCGGCGTCACGTTCGCCCCGAACTACCCGAGCAACCTCGTGGCAATCGGTGCGGCGGCACGACTGCGCGACGCCGAAGGAGAACCACCGCTCGACTGTCAACTGATCCGCAACCCCGACAACGAGCACGACGCCAACGCGATCGAGGTACACGTCATCGGCAAGAACCGCACGGCGATGGTTGGTCACATCAACGCCAAGATCGCGTCGCAGCTCGCTCCACTCATTGATGGCGGGGAAGCGTGGACAGCGACGGTGATGCTCGTTGCGTTCTCGCCAGAAAACCCCGAGCAGCCAGGCATCGAGATCAGGTTGAGGCCACCAGGTGTCGCGCTCGAACACAACGAAACGGTGGCAGCGGAAGCCGCCTATCTCGCCAACGACATCGGCGAATGGGGCGGACAACTCAAAAAGCTCCTCGTCGCCGAATGGCCGACCGGTGTGCCCACCCCGAAGAAGGTGCGCGCCGGCGAGGCAACATGGGACGCCGAGCAGCTCGAGCGGGTGCGTGCCGCCGTCGACGTGATCGTCGGCCCGTTCGATGACCCACCGGTACCGCCTCAGACGTCACGGTTCGCCGCCACAGCCACGCCACGGCCCGAGGTGGTCGATGGTGGCCCAGCGCACGCAGACGACATCACAGCGCTCGTCGAGGCCATCAAGGCGTCACCGGTGCGTGACATCGTCAACGCATGGCTCGCAGAGTCCGCCGAGGCCGGCTGCTCATGGTCGGTGCGACGAACGCCACGGATGCGCCACTACGAGGTGACGGTCGCCGCCTTCCGGTTGGCGGAGATCGACACGACGGGAACGGTCCTCGATTGGGCTGCCGTCCGAACCATCCTCGTCTGCGCCCTCGGCACAGAGCAGGCCGAACACCCGACCAACCCGATCGGTGTGCTCCTCGCACAACTCACGATCGATCAAGCCCGCAGCGCCGCCGTCATGGCGCTCGCCCTCACCCGCCCCGACACCGGCGAAACCAGCGTGGCATGAGCGAGTTCGACAGAGGGTTGCGCGACATTGTGAGATCCGCCTACGACACCTGCTGGCGTTGCGACGGCGGCGGAATGGGGGACTACGGCGAGAACATCGACCCTTGCTCCGACTGTAGGGGTGATTGCGTTGTGCGCGTCACGCACGTGATGTCCGAAGCGGATGCCCTGGCGTGCTTCCCGCAGCACTATCGGTCAGGTTGGTGGCCCGGTCCAGCTGTTCGTCCGTCGTGCGTCAGGTGGATCGTCGTGGCCGAGCCGTTCGTGTGTCCGACGTGCGATGGCGACTGCTTCATGATGGAGCCCGACTACCCGTGTCGAGATTGCAACGGCACCGGATTGCCCGACGTCGAGATCCTGACGACCGGGGCAGGACTGACCGAGTACGAAGCCGGTGTCGTCACCATCGGCGCAGCGGTGCCGATCGTGGAGCAGACCGAGAACGGAGACTGCCCAGACAGCTTGAACATCTGCATCTTCTACGGATCGATGGGTGGTCAGCCGTTCAACCAGGTGACGCACTACGACGGCGACACGACAGAGACCGACATCACAGACCAGTTCGGCAGCCAGGCCGTCACCCCCGGGCACTACGCCCACCCCATCTTGTCGTCACCAGACGGCACGGACGCAGCCACCACGGCTGCGTGACACCCACACACACAAGGAGAACACCATGTCACTCGACACACCCAACGCCCTAGGGCCTCCAGCCGCCTACCTCCCGACGGTAGGCGACAGCATCGTCGTCGGCATCGTCGACGTCGGCCCGTTCCATCAGCGCGACTACACGACCGGCGAACTCAAGTACTGGCCCGACGAGGGTCCGGTCATGGGTAAGGTCATCACTGGCCTCGTCGTGTCGATCAGCGGTGACACCGCAGCCGGTTCCGAGAAGGCCAACGGCCCGGTCGGCCCCGGTGAGCTGGTGACATTCTGGGCCGAGGGCGGCAAGCACTTCACCTACAGAGACGCACTCAAGGAGCACGGTCCCATCGATCGTGGCGACGTGATGCTCTGGAAGCGCGAAGACGACAAGCCCGCCACGAACCCCAAGCACAACGACCAGAAGGTCTACGTCGCCAAGATCCGCTCACCCAAAGCGGAGGACGGCGACCTCGTCGCCCGCTGCGAAAAGGCTGCGAAGGAACTCGCCGCCGCACCGCCGCTCGACGCACCGGCCGCACCGAGCGCACCGGTGATCGACGAGGACGAGTTCTAGAACACCCCGCCCCGGCCCGCACATGGCGGCGACGGGTCGAGACCGACCGGGGCACCCAATCACGCACACCTAACAGGGAGACTGTAATGAGTAGGACACCCGCAGACACCTGCTACATCGCAGGACCGATGACCGGATACCCCGGATTCAACTATCAGGCATTCGACGAAGCGCGCGACGCACTAATCATCGACGGGTGGGACGTCATCTCGCCAGCAGACCTCGACCGGGTCAACCTCGGCATCGACTTCTCCGTGATGACCGGCACAGAGGACCTATCGGAGCATCGCACGGCGTTCGCCCGCCAAGACATCGACGCACTCCTGAAGGTTGGCGCCGTGTTCGTGCTCGACGGGTGGGAGAAGTCAACCGGCGCACGCAACGAGATGGACATCGCCACCATGCTCGGCGTGCCCATCTACAGCTTCACCACCGGCAAGCCCCTCAAACACACCAAGCACTTCTCCGCAGTCCAGCAAGGGCCGCTCAACGTGTCGCCACGGCGCGACATGCTCAACGAGGCAGCCGACCTCGTCGACGGCGACCGCAACGCACAGTACGGCGACCCCCGCCAAGACTTCCAACGCACAGCCACGATGTGGTCCGCCTACCTCGACGCCGACGTGCAACCCCACGACGTCGCCGCACTCATGGTAATCCTCAAGGTGTCGCGCATCCGGTGGTCACCCACGAAGCGTGACTCGTGGGTCGACCTCGCCGGATACGCCGCCTGTGGCTGGCATTGCGCCATGCCGGACGAAGCGGCAGCAGCATGAACCCCACGGATTTGTACGAACGCCGTCCGTCGTGGCAGGCCAGTGCTGCGTGCCGGGGGATGGATGTCAATACCTTCTTCCCCGAGCGTGGAGCCCACGCCGACACAGCGAAGGCCACATGCGCAGGCTGCACGGTCACCGCCCAATGCAGCGCCGCCGGCCTCCTCGATGACAACGGCATCTGGGGTGGGCAGTCGCAACGCGAACGCCAGCAGACACGCATCGCCCTCGGGGCCACACGGCGACGGATGCCGGTGCAGCAATGTGGCACCGCAGCAGCACACGAACGACACCGCCGCAACGGCGAAACAGGGTGCGACGCATGCCGGGAGGCGTACAACCGCACACGCCAAGCACGGAAGGCCGAACGCAACGCACGGAAGGTGGCGGCATGAACACCCTCGCAGCATTCGAAGTGCTCGGCGTGCCCGCACCGCAAGGGTCCAAGACCGTCATGCCGGGCGGGATCATGGTCGAAGGAACATCGACCACCGGACGAGCCAAGCACAAAGCGTGGCGGAGTGCAGTGGCCGACGTGGCCCGCTGCGCGGCCGGCGACGAACCGTACGACGGGGCGCTCCAAGTGTCGATCTCGTTCCGACTGCCGATGCCCGCCAGCCGACCCGCCAGGGTCCGCACCGTAGGCATCTGGCCCAAGTCGACGAAACCCGACATCGACAAGCTGATCCGATCCACACTCGACGGGCTCACCGACGGCGGCCTCATCGTCGACGACGCCCGCATCTTCGCACTCGACGTCGAGAAGTACGAGGTGATCGGCTGGACCGGCGCCGAAATCGTCGTCAGGCGGTGGGAGCCATGAGGCGCCCACTGATCGCCCTAGCCATCATCCTCGCGCCACCCGCACTCGTCGCCTGGTCGCTGTGGCGTGCCGCCGCCGACGGTGACTGCGAACCCGGCCCCATCGACGACGACATCTGCGACCGCTGCGACGGGCTACTCGAGGATGACGTGTGCTGGGGCTGCGGACTCGAATGGGTGTCGTCGTGACATACATCACCGACATCCTCGACGTCGACAACCTCGATCGGCACGTCATCGCCGGCACTGTCCGGCGTGTTGGGCACCCCACCGAACCGCTCATGCTGTTCAACTACACGCAGACGTGTCAGTTCTCTGGCGCATGGGACAACGAGAGCAGGGCGAGTCGTGGGCTCATCGTGCGACGTGACGGGCTGGTGATCGCTCGCCCGTTCCCGAAGTTCCACAACCTCTACGAGCACGGCGACGAATCGGCCGCTGGACCCATACGTCTCGTCCCGCCGTTGACGGTATTCGACAAGCTCGACGGCTCGCTCGGCATTGCCTACAAGCGACCGAGCGATGGGCGCATTGCGTGGGCGACTCGCGGCTCGTTCACATCCGACCAGGCGATTTGGGCGACGGAGTGGTGGGGCCAGCAACGCCGCTCACATGTTGTTGACGTTGACGACGTGACCCTGCTCGCCGAGATCATCTACCCAGCCAACCGCATCGTCGTTGACTACGGCGGACAATCCGGCCTCACATTGCTCGCCGCCATCGACAACGCAACAGGCGACCAGGTTGGTCCGTTCGACAACGAGTTCGACTGGTGGCCCGGAGCGCAAGTCGAATGCTTCGGCGTCACCGATGACGTGTCGACCGTCAACGCCAACGACAGACCCAACGCCGAGGGGTACGTCATCCTGTCCGGCGACCGTCGAACGCGAGTGAAGATCAAGGGCGACGAGTACATGCGACTGCACAAGATCCTGACCGGGATCTCGTCGGTCTCCGTCTGGGACATGCTTCGCAATGGCGACGACCTGTCCGTTGTTCGCGACGGCGTGCCCGACGAGTTTGGCGCATGGCTCGAATCGACCATCGATGGACTGAACGCCAAGCACGCGGCGATCGCGTCCGACGCCCGTCAACAGTTCGCCCGTATGGCGATGATGACGGGGGACCGCAAAGCGTTCGCCGCGGAGGCAGTCAAATCCACACACAGGGGCCTGCTGTTCGCTCTACTGGACGGCAAGCCGATCGATGCCGCCATATGGCAGGCAATCCGTCCCGAGCGGGAGACGCCGTTCATTGACCAGGAGCCCGTCACATGAGCCTCGTCTACCGGTGCGACCGATGCGACGAAGACCAATCGCTCCACGTCCGGCAACTCACCGTCACCCACCTCGGCCCTGGAGCAACCATATCCGACCGCGAGATCACCGAATACCACCTATGCGGCTACTGCTGGTCGCAGGTCCGCAACGTCATCAACGGCGACTCGGTGGCGGTGTGAGCCTCACCTACCGCATCGGCGATGTCTTTGATCGTCTCGCCGAGATCCCCGACGGTTCCATCGACCTCGTCGTCACATCGCCGCCGTTCCTCGCGCTCCGCAGCTACCTGCCGGCAGACCACCCCGACAAGGCCAAGGAGATCGGCAGCGAACCGACACCCGCCGAGTTCATCGACACACTGCTCGCACTGTCGGCCGAATGGGGCCGCGTGCTCGCCCCGCACGGGTCGATCTGCGTCGAACTCGGCGACACGTTCAGCGGCTCAGGTGGCGCAGGCGGCGACTACAACGCTGGCGGGCTACGTGACGGTCAGGGCAAGGCCGACGGGTCGGCCAAGCGCGCCCACGACTCACCACAGGACGGATCAAGCGAACGCACCACGAAGTTCGACAAGGTGAGCGACGGCCGGGGCTCCGGAATCCGCAACATGAACAACAAGACCCAAGGTGGCGGCAACGGCTGGCCGCTCGCCAAGTCACTCACCGGCATCCCCACCCTCTACCCGTGGTCGCTCGCCTACGGCCGCAACCTGCTCACCGGCGTCGACTCACCCGCCGGGCAATGGCGCATCCGCAACGTCATCGTCTGGGCGCGACCCAACCCGCCCGTCGGTGCGCTCGGCGACAAGTTCCGCCCCGCCACCTCGTACATCACCGTGGCGTGCAGGGGGCCGCGACGGTACTTCGATCTTGATGCTGTGCGGAGTGATGCGACACCCAACACGACGCCGAGGGCTGGCGCCAAGGAGATCGCCAACGGCAGTCGCAACACCACCACGCAGGGCACAGGCGACAACCCCGCAGGCGCACCGCCGCTCGACTGGCACGCCGACGACCACCCCGAGGACGGCGACTGGCTGTGGAAACTGTCCACACAGCCATTTTCTGGCGCCCATTATGCCACCTACCCGCTCGCCCTGCCGACGAAACTCATCAAAGCCATGTGTCCGCAACGTGTTTGCGTGACGTGCGGGGTGCCGTCGACGCGTACATTGTCACTGCTCACACTTGACGCCTACCGGGGAAGTGATCGATCCCAGACCATCAAGGCCGTCGCTCTCGCCGACGCTGCTGGACTGACTGACGATCACATCCGAGCAGTGATGGCCAGAGGGATATCAGAAGGCGGCAAGGCAGCGCACGTATCGAACGGCAATGGCTCCAACACCGCAGTCGTGCAGAAGCTGGCGCAGGAGGCCAAGGACGTACTCGGCGGTTACGTCCGAGAGTTCACACAGACAACGACGGCGTCACGCGATTCAACATGGACGGACTGCGGCCACGACAACTGGCGCACCGGCGTCGTGCTCGACCCGTTCGGCGGATCCGGCACGACCGGTGTCGCAGCGCAAGCCGTCGGCCGTGACTGCATCATGATCGACCTCGACGAACGAAACGCCGACCTCGCACGCGAACGCTGCGGCATGTTCCTCGACGTGGAGCCAGCCGCATGACCGACGGCAACCACCCACCACTCACCCGTTTGTGCGTCGAGTGGGACCGGGCGCTGTGACGTGCCGTACGCCCACGCCAAACCAGGCGAACCATGCGCCCGATGCAACGACCTCGCCGCACGCGTCGTCGGCACACAGCCGTACTGCACCAACCACTTCGCCAACCTCATCGACGACTGCACCGCCGGCGCCCGCCGATCGATCCTCATCCCCACAGACATGACACCCGACGGATTCACCGTATGGGCCGAACTCCTACGCCACGGCGTCACCACCGGTGTCATCACAGAGGACGACGCCGACAAGGCGTGGAGCACCGCAAGGGACTTCGCAGCATGAGCACCATCCCGCCCGACTGGCGAGACAACGAACCAGACGACCCACCCAACCCCATCGACGAAGAACTCACACCAGCCCAACTCATCAAGTCACGGCTACTCACCACGGCAGACCTCAAGAGCATCCCGAGGCCGACACCACTCATCGACGGGCTGCTCTACAAGGACTCGCTCGCGATGCTCTACGGGCCATCAGGTGGCGGCAAGTCATTCGTCGCCATCGACATTGCCATGACCGTCGGCAGTACCCGCCAATGGTGGCACGCCAACAGCGTCGACAGTGGCCTCGTGCTGTACGTGGTGGCCGAAGGCGTCAGCGGCATCTCCATGCGCACCGACGCATGGGAGAAACGCCACGACGACGACGCCAACGTCCTGTGGCACCCAATGGCCATCAACGTGTTCGAACCAATGTGGTCCAGCGCACTCGCCGAAGTCGTCGCCGAGCTCCGGCCAGTGCTCGTAATCATCGACACCTACGCCCGGTCCACCCTCGGGCTCGAAGAGAACGCCACCAAGGACACGTCGATCGTCGTGGCCCACCTCGACCAGATCCGGGTGGCGGCCGGCTGCTGCGTGCTCATCGTCCACCACTCCGGCAAGAACATCGAAGCCGGCGCCAGAGGCAACTCGGCGCTCAAGGGCGCGATGGACACCGAGATTGAACTCATCGGCGACGACGCCCGAATGCTGCTGCGCAACACCAAGCAGAAGAACGCACCAGAGCTGGCACCACTGTGGTTGAAGCTCGACGGCGAAGGTGAGTCGGCCGTGGTCATCGCTGCCATTGGCGAGGATGACAGCGTGGCTGAGACGGTGCTCGAGACGTTGGGGGCGCTCGGCAAGATTCAGGTCCCGGGCGGTGTGTCGGCGTCGGCGTGGAAGGCGTCGGCCGGCGTGCCTGACAGGACGTTCTACCGTCACCGCAAGACGCTGCTCGACCACCAACTGGCCGTGAATCTCGGGAGCGAGAAGCAGCCGAAGTACGTCGTCTCTCAGGATGGCACGGCGTGACCGTCATCACTCTGAGTGGTCGCCCTGTGGCTGAATGCCACGGAGAGTTACTGCCACTCACCCCGTGGCAGCGAACGTTTGTTCGTGTCGCACTGCCACCTACTGCCACTGTCCTGATGGCAGTAGTCCAACGCTCTGACCAGGGCTTATACGAAGTACTGCCACTCACTGCCACTGCCACGACGGCACCACTGCCACTGCCACCCCCCTTGGGGGGTGGCAGTAATGGCAGTACATGGTGTCTGACACAAGTTCTGACACCCACGACCACCACCGACAGGAGCCCCGAACCATGAGCATCCATCACACGAAGGTCCACGCCCAGATCACCGCCGCAT
>ENA-ORBV01014895-ORBV01014895.1-microbial-mat-metagenome-genome-assembly--contig:-NODE-14895-length-11542-cov-4.439512_pt1 | contig 11542 bp, 15 predicted proteins | sample MGYA00237777_ERZ505514 | MGnify/ENA primary metagenome ERZ505514 (study PRJEB26160, sample SAMN06269048) | microbial mat metagenome | isolation source: Oligotrophic lake microbial mat | place...
CCTATCGGGTTTTCAGATAAGCCCCCGCCGCCACAACAGTCGCAGTGGGTAGATAGCCGCCGTCGTGATTTCTCATTGTATCACGGCGTCAAGGTCCGTTCGCCGCGCGGTGCGGGCTTACTGCTGCTTTTCGTTCCGAAAAGACTCCACCTTGACTTGCCGTGTTTGAAAGCCTTTCAGGCCGACGGCGGGCCATGACTGAATAAACAGTCACAACAAACATCAATGCTGTTCATGCCGAGAGCAGCACATATCAGGAGAACATTACCATGAAGAAAGAAGAAGCCGTTGAACTCGCAGACAAGTGCCTCAAAGAACTGGCCGCATCGCTGGAACAGGGGCAGACCGAGGGTGAAGAATTACCGAAGCTCTCAGAGATCCGTGGTTCAGCGGAAGACCATCTCCTGTATCTTGAAAGCGTGTATTACACGCTCAACATCAAGCTGGAGACACGCCCAATGCCAGAGGGAATTCGAGGCGCTTCACTGGGTGGTCATGTTGTCGTGAAGGAAGGACTCGACAAAACCATGAGATTTCGAGTACTGACCCATGAACTCGCGCACGAAATTTTACATTCTCACCTTGTCGGGCACGACATTGTCAAGAACCGCACGTTGATCGAAACAGAAGCCGAAGCCGTTGCGTTTGTTGTTTGCAAAGCTCACGGAGTTGATACTCAGTCACTGAGCAGCGAGTACATCCACCTGCATCGCGGAGACAACAAGTTGCTGATGGCTTCACTGGACAGAATTCAGCAAACAGCAACACGGATCATCGGCCTGATTGAGGATGACAAGAACGCTCCCATCAACATCCGATTCAGCCACCGATCACAGGACCAACGCCAAGTCACTCACCAGGGCATTTGATAGAGGCCCAGCCTCACCAACAGACGAGCCCGATTCGATGAGGATTCTGCTCGCCGTTAATTCACCAATCTCGCTTCCTCAGATATCCGCCTCAGGGGAGAAAACACATCGCCCAGGATTAAACAATACACAAGAAGCGGTTCACCGAAAGCCAGTACAATACTGCTCGACAGTCGCCGATGATTTGGGCGTTTCCCTTGCGGGCCGGGGAGCTTCGGGCTTCGCTGGACGCTCGGTCCTGCGGACTGCTTCGCACCCTGCGCATCCCTAACGCGGGGAGTGAACGACCGGAGGAGGTTCCCGTCAAACGAGTTCTGATTGTATCACGGCGTCAAGGTCCGCTTCTCGCCTGCGGCGAGGCGCTGCTGCTTTCGCTGCGCGAAAGACTCCACCTTGACTTGCCGTGACTGATGAACTCGCTTCGGCGGGCACACATTAACACGTCCGGCAAGTCGCCGAACTGCTGGACAATCGAATGGAGGCACTATGCCACTTACAGTAAAAGAAAAGGAACATTGGAAAGAACGCATCGAGAAGGAGATCGATAAGGCGATTGAGAAAGCATATCGAGACGAAGGAAACGGACTGCGGGAAAAGATTCTTCAGCAGGCGAAAACGCGGGCGATGAAACACTATGGGTTGGAGGACTACATGAGGCGGTACTCCAGTCGTAAAGCCCAGATTGAAGAATTGCAGTCACAGCAATTCCGGGCATCGGAAGAAGCATCAAAACCACTCGAGAGCATGTCCCGCCATTGCTGGTCGGACCGGCATTCGCTGATTGTGGGAGTGATCGATCGTGCAGCGAAGGACGTGGAAAGGGAGATTCTTCAGGAGTCCGAGGTCGGAAGGAAGATTCTGCGGCTTGAACGCGAACGAGAGGAGTTGATCGATACCATCTGGCTGGCCACTTCAACCGTTCAAATACGAAGTCTGTGGAAGGATTTTTCGGCAATGCTCACAGAAGAGCCTACCGAGCTTCAGAAGCAGGCGCTCACCTACGAGCCGCTTGACGACTCCAAATCGGAATAACATTCCCCCCGACCGAATGTTTAGGTCGGTTCTATCTTCAGTGGCCAGTCAACCGACTGGCCACTTTCCACTGATCAACGCGAAACCCAAATGTCCTCGCCCATCACCACGATCAGTGAATAAATCCCGAGTTCCGAGACATTCGAAACATGCTTCCGCCTCACCAATAGACGAGCCCGATTCGATGAGGATTCCGCTCGCCGTTCAGTGAACGGGTGACTGTTGGTGATGCCTGTTCATCACGGCAGGTTCGTCCACAGCAACCGATCACCAACTTCTTCAAATTCGTTTGCCTGCACATCGACTCTGCTCAGTCGCATAAAACCGGTTTGGCCATGGGAACGCTCATCCCGAGGTTCCTTTGGTCGCTTCGAGCACGGGCTCGCCAGATCGCTTTGCAATCTGTCATGCCCCTGCAAGCGCTGCGCTGTCTTTCGCTTCCGACGGAACCACGGGACTCGCTTTCCTCTTTGAAAGTTGTTTGTTTTCCACCGGCTGGCGCCCTTTGGTGAATGAAAAACAAACAACCTTCAAAAAGGAAAAAACATTATGGCCAATAAACCAGTATTCACACGCCGCCTGAACAGAGTCGAAGCAGCCGTCTGGCAGAACGAGACAGAAGAAACGATCTGGCACAACGTGACGTTCCAGAGAACCTACCGCGACGAACAGGGAGTCATCCAGAACACCAGCAACTTTCGCATGAATGATCTGCCTGCCCTCGCCTTCCTCGCCGTCAAGGTCTACGACCATCTGGCAGCACTCGAAGACTAAATCGCAACTCTCGGGCGGTCAGTGACAGAGGCCGCCCATTTTACGACCGAATCAACAATCACTTGAGGAACATGCCAAAGACCAAAACCACAACACCCCGCAGCCGCAAACAGCCAACCGTTCAGCAACCCGTCATCCAGGACACGTTCATTCGCGAAGCCCGAGTGAATTATCTCCACTGCGACCATGTGATGTTCAAAATCACCGGCCCCGCCGATGTGGCGAACTTCGTTCGATCAATTCTGACGGACAACAGCCGCGAACACTTCGTGGCTCTGTACCTCAATGCTTCGCATCAAGTGGCCGCTTATTCGATTGTGTCCATCGGCTCTGCCAATTCTGCCCCGGTTGCCCCGCGTGAAGTCTTTCAGCGAGCCGTGCTGACTGGAGCCATCTCAATTGTCGTCGCCCACAACCACCCATCTGATTCCACCGAGCCCAGCACCGAAGACAGAGCGGTTACCAAGAGACTGCGGGATGCCGGAGAATTACTTGGAATCAAAGTCCTTGACCATTTGATTGTGACCGATTCTGCGTATTTATCTCTCAAGGAGGACGAATGCTGGTAATCCTTGAATCTCAAATCGAGGTTCAGCCGTCTCAAACATTCCGGCTCAGCCAGTCCAACGTCCAGGGGAAGCCGACGATTAGATTCGTTATACTGAAAGTAAGCACCAGTACCGACGGACACTGGTCGTGAAATCTGATCTGTTTCGCATGGTTATCTCAAGCTTACTGCATGGAAGCGGTGAGTAGGCTCTCAGGCATCAGTATTTTGTTGAGTTTCTTGTCGCAGTCATGTTACACTCAGGAAATGGAGAACATCATGCAGATTGAAGTTTCAGAATCGACCATAAATCGCATCGCTGATCGAATACGGCTTCAGGGATCGCCAGGGCTTTCCAGCCCGGAAATTGCTGTGCGAGTCTTGGACGCTCTCTCGCGTTCTGCGAACGGCTTAACATTTACAGAACTTATTGAAGAGATTTGCGAGCCTTCACCCAAAGCGCGTCCAGCTTCCGCTCGGGAGATGGCAGAGAGTCTCGGACTGGTTGGCGCATTTGAGAGTGGTTTCACTGATCTGTCAACGAATCCGAAACACATGATTGGCTTCGGTCAATGACCATTGAAGTTCTGGTTGATACTGGTCCGCTGGTCGCGATGCTTGATGCGTCCGATAGTGCCCACTCTGTGTGTGTCGAAACATTAAGCCTTTTCCGTACGCCGCTTGTAACCACATGGCCTGTGTTGACGGAAGCCGCCTGGCTACTGCGGAATCGTCCGGATCTTGTTCAACGTCTCATCCGATCAGCAGCGGCCGGTTTCCTGCGAATTGAAATTCAGACCGAAGTAGACGCCGCTGCGATGGCCGCAATATTTGATCGCTACGCCGATCAACACTTTCAACTGGCTGATCTCTCCCTGATGCATCTTGCCGATCGAAAGCAAATCGATACCGTTTTTACGCTCGACCGACGAGACTTTGGTGTCTTTCGTACCCATCAGGGAAAGCCTCTGAATTTGCTTCCACAATCATGAAGGCCTGAATATCGTCGATACACCATGAATCAGCCCCGAAATACAGACGACTCGTCGATGGATGAATCTCACCAACGCCTGAATGGGGCACTCCACACGCCACCGGAGTTTGAGCAAAGTCTGCAAGCACTCCAACGTGGACGCGCGGATGCAGAGGCTGGCAGATTGGTAAATGCGACTGAAGCCATCAACGCAGCTCGTAATCGAATACAGCGGACGGCATGAGTTTCGACGCGATAAGTTGCCCGATGAGACTGAATATGTGAACCGGAGAAATCAACTCAACGCATCCAGCCCATTCGCCATGCCATCCCAATCAGCCAGATAAAAAGCATGAGGTCGCCCGCATCTGGATTCGACATTGCCAGGTCGATCAGGGGGAGGGCCAGCAGAAAATACGGCAACGCGGTCATAAATCAGGCGGCCTCCTGCAGTGTTGAGTCCGGTGATTCCGTCGCTTCCGGCCGCACATACACCGGCACTGGTGTTCGACGAAGTTTCAGCACACTGTGCGTCAGCAGCTCAAAGTTCTGTTGTTTGCGGCGTTCGTTCACGGCTCGCAGGATGTTCAGCAGTTGCCGACGAATCGGCGCATAGCGGGCGAACGGGATGCGAGAGAACTCTCTTGCCAGGTTTTCCGCCGATCGATGCGTGGCAAGATCCAGCAGGTGGTCACGGAGCTGCCGGTAAGTGTCGTCGTCGATACGGACGTGGGCGTGCCACTTGATGCTGGCACCGCCGGTTGGTGTCACGCCTGATCTGCGATACGAGATTGAGTAACCCTGAAACCGGATCGGTTGTCGCCGGCAGTCTCGCAGATGCTCACCCTCGCCGCCTTTGGCTGCCGATTGCTTCAGAGCGTGATGCCCTTCCCTGACCAGCAGGATGAACCATCGTTGGTATCTCAGGTAGTGAGCATTGGCAACGCCGCGTTTCTTGCGATGCCGACGTTCCCATTCGCTGACGTCAATACCGTACTTGGCGATCAGTTTCCGATCAATTACATCAGGATCTTTGCCGTCAGGAATTGAACCGGTCACATACCAGTAGAAGCCATGGCGCAGGTAGCTGGCCGCGATCAGTTGCACGACCGCTGCCGGTGATTGCGCTTCGCAGGGATAGGCCATATTCACTCCATTGTTTATTCGTTACTCATTCATACTCCTCAACTACAATTGGTGAGCGGGATGCGTCAGCTTCCCGGTACGATCGTGCGTGCCGAGTCCGTTGCGAATCCTGCTCAGTACCGCAAGGCCCGTGTCAACCAATCCAATGGTACCGGCCGGCTGACACCGGGCCGCTCACCGGTCCCGATTCGGGACAAATCGGGCTACATGAAAAAACGGAAGTTGATGGGCTCAACTTCCAAAGCCGTAAACCATGTTCGGCAACCTTTGACTCGCACCTGCCATCGATCCGAGACCTGCACAAAAGGCCTCAGGATTTCCGGACACGCAATGGCCACGAACTGGCGTCTGCCATGGGCGACCGTGCTTGCGCACTGCCTTCCCTTGGTGCATCCGCACAATTCATAGCACCCGAGTCAAACCTTCACAGCAGTCCCCTGTCTCGTCCTTCGGACGCAACTCGGGTATCCGCCATCAGTCTGCCGTTTCAAGAGATCACTCCTCCCGGATTGTTCTCCTGAAACTGCGATTTGCTGCCTGCCACGGTTGACGCAATGGCTGGCCCTCACGAATGAAGGCCAGCCGCGTGCGACACGCTCGATGATGGAGCTTTTCCCAACGACCACTGCTGCCTTGTTCAACGATCACGTCAAAACGTGACCATGTCACGCAACAGCAGGATCACCGGATTCACTGCTCCTCAGTCCTTTCGTTTTCACTCTCAGAGGCATCACCCTCTGGTCATTGTGAACGGCACATGACGGCCAGCCATGCACGCGGCAACCAGACGAACCACAAACGGTTCGAACCAGTCACAGCCTGTTCGATCCTTCGACCGAACCACCGCCTCGCTCCCGCGAGATTCTACTCAGACCACTCTCCCCCTCTGCGGCATTTGAATCACGCAGTCGACAGGACTGCGCACCGAGAGTGCTACTCCCGGCCGCCACAGAGGCTCCGGCGTTAGTTCCTGAACTTCATCCACTGGTTCACGTTGTTGGAAGGTTTTACCCTTCAGACCGCTCTGGTGTGTTCAGGTCTCCCGACCCGCCACAGTTTCCCACAAGGGCACGGCCCTTGACTCGGGTTCGAGCTTCCGCTCGGATGACATTATTCGCTCCCGATGGTCGCTTGCCGAAAGACAAGCAACGTATCGAAAGCGACTGTCACTCTCCCGAAATCAAAAGGCACAGCCCCACGGATTTCCCCCTACGAAGACAGAAGATTGGGGTACCCACGTCTGACAATCCGTCAGAACTCAGAACGGTTTTCCACGGTTTGGCACCGTCTCCCAGCAGATTCACTGACAAGCCCTCCCATACCTGTTGCGGTTGGGCCTTTCATGGTTGAGCTATTCACGGTCGGATGTTTGGTCCGATCCCCGAGGGTGTCAGCCCCGGTGTGGTCTGTCGCCAGACGCACAGCTCCCCACGTCAGCACGGTTGAACGAACTCGCCATGACAGCAAGCCCATGAGCCCCCGTGACGGGATTCGGCATTCCTTTGCCACACCCGCTTTGTTCAGGACGGCTCAGTGTTCCGATTCGTCAATAATGACGATGGATCCCCTGAGCATGTCCGCCTCGCCCGAATTCAAAATGAAAAGAACAAATCCCGAGTCGTTTCATCGGGATACAGTTTATTGCGTCGTGCCGACACTGTAGCTCGATCTGTCTCAGATCGAGAACCAGACAGCGTGGCTATTGGAGATGTCTCATACCATCATGCCCGATAGGCCCAACTGACACAGAGTGACCGACGCATATTTCGCCATAGGATAGAACGCTGGGATTACTCCGACACAAGTACGGCTCACATACTGAGTGAGCCGCACGATCGGTTTTAGGCCAACGAGCCTCCTTTGAACTGGGCGAACACGTCTCCGCGTACCCAGCTCGAAGAGCGACAGTCAGGAAAGGAAGCGATCCTTTCATCTCTTAGACCGGCTGATGAAGCCGATTTTACCGAGACCTGTCCGCTCCATCATCGAACGTCAGCATGTTGCCCTTAGCCGGTGCGTATTCGCAGCCGGTTTGCCGGGCAACGGCATTTTTTGCCAGAGCTTGACGACCGGCAAATCTCACGATTCGCCTACAGCTCGCTTGTGCCACAGATCGTCCAGAATGTCACTACGGCGGTGCGGGAAATGTTCGTGCTCGGGGACGCTTACGGTGTTGTTTGCGATTCAGCCTCGGAGAGGCGACAGCATTTAGCCGTGGGTGTGAACCCACGGAATTGAACGGCCAACTCGCCCAAAGCCCCGAATGGGGCGGCACAAATCCGCAACAGACCGAAACGATTGCGATTCTACGATCTGATCAAATTTCCGAATTGCGACTGCGATCCTGGTGTCTCATATCGAACACTATTTCTGACCCAACCTCTGGACAATGGATGCAATACCGTGATATGTAGCCGGTAATTGAAAACCATGAAAGGAGTCAACAATGGACGAAACAAAAAAGAAACCCACAACCGCCCCAGTAAAAACCATCCGCCACGGAGCCATCGCCGCATCAATCTGGAAGCGCCAGGCTACCAGCGGCTTTGAGTACTTCGACTTCACCGTCAGTCGCTCGTGGAAAACGTCATCCACCGGGAAAGAAGGCTATTCGAGCAGCTTCTTCGTACGGAACGCTGACGAATTGCAGGTCGTGATTCAGGAAGCTGCCGACTGGATTGAAAGCCAGCAAGCCAGCCTCCAGGAAAGCAATGATTTCAAAGCTCAGACGATCCTGCAGAAAGCGGCGTAGGCGGAAACCGGCCGTGATGAGATCCAGTTGCGGCCATAGATTCCACAAGGCACCTCCGTTGCGTTCTATAACGCTAACCAAAATGTATTTTGGAATGTCGGACCAATGAGTCAGGCGGTCGGCCCGGATCGGAGTGCTGCGACCAGCTTCGTCATCGTGAGATCTGATTGTGAGCGGGCGGTTTCAACTGTGATAGTGCCTGATTTCAGGGAGGCGAGCGTTGCATCGAATTCGCCTTTCCACTTGCGGCATTTGGTGACGAACCAGTCGCGTTCTTCGGGAGTGAGTGCATCGTGGCGAGCATCAATAAGGATCTGGCAGTCGTGACTGGTGTCTTCCAGCAAAGCCATCAGTTTCGGAGCTTCACTGCGATCTTCTTGAAACCACGTCTCGCCAGCAGATGCAATTCTCTCGAGGTATTCTGCGGATGATGAAGTGTTGTTAGCCAGCAGTCCCGGGGTGCCCAGAATATGGCCGGATGAATGCGGTTGCATTCGCCACACAAAGACACCAATCAACAGAATCGCTGCGACCGATGCCACCCAGGCCAGAGAAGGGCGTTTCGTTGTTGAAGGTTTACCATCAACCGAGGTTGGTCTCTGCGACAGCTCATCGTTGCCACGACTCGTAGCGAGCTTGCTCCGCACTCGTTCCACTGAAGTTTTCAGTTGACTGTCAACGGGCACGTTTCGCCAATAAGAACCGCCATTGATCAGCACATGCTCCTGCAGGTCCAGCAATGTCTTCGGATTTGACAACAATTGCTGGATCACAGGAAGTCTTATGTTGCCTAAGCCGGACTGAGCAATCACGGCCAACTGTTTTTCTGTCAGGATCTCACCGAGCGGCTTATTGGCCTGGAACGATGAGTCTAAGCCATTGACAATTCGCAGTTCTTCAATCAGATCGCGCAAGTGCGACCCGACGAGCTGTTGTTCCAGCCAGCCGGGCCATTGCGTCTGATCGTCAGGGATTGTGATGATGCGAACTGTCATGTTTTTTTCTGTTCCATGCAGTCACGGAGTTGCTGCTTTCCGCGACTGACACGAGTATCGATGGTGGCTCGGGCGACTCCCTGTTGTTTAGCAAGTTCTTGCGGCGATTCTCCGGCGATTTGAGTTCTGACGACAGCCTCTACAAAAACTCCGCCGACGGATTCAACACAATCTCGAAACGCATTCAGTTCCTCTTCACGTTGAATCGATGCACCGGGATCGATTCTCTCAGCGATGTCATGTCCGTCCTCAAGTGATATTCGCTCCTGACGTTTTGACGACCGAGCGTGATCGATCAGTCGATTTCTGGCAATCTGAAAGATCCAGCCCTTGATATGTGTCCCGTCAAACGACTCACGTTTTTTCCAGACCTGATTCCATACGTCCTGGCTTACATCTTCCGCATTTTGCAGTGTCTTCGATCGAGCTGCCAGAAACGCCAGCACCGGCGACGCTAAACTGCTGTAGATTTCGTCAAATGCCTGACGATCTCCGGCAATAAAGCGACGCACGGTGGCGGTATCTGGAAAAGTGTCAGGCCCGGGATTCATGTCGGCAAGGTAACCGGACGTGAGTCCCGAGCCAAGTCAGCCGACGCCGATTGTCTAGCGATGGCACGAACCGTAAGAAGGTCTTCGGTTCGAATACCCGGATCCGTACGAGTTGCGATAGCCATAAGACGACTGCGGTGATCCGTAGTATTGGTGCTGATATTGGTTGTGACCGTTGTAACCGCTGCCTGCCGAATAGCTGCGGCCGTTGCTCGTTGAACTGAAACCACCGTACGCTGAATGGTTTCCAACACCCACATTCTGCGAGTACGAAAACCCAGTTCGTGGGTTCGCGTAATAGAATGAACTGCCGTATTGGGCTCGAGCCGTCTGGGTACAGCAAATGGCGATTGCCGCCATCAACCCCAATGCCAGTGATTGTCTGGCGATCCAAATTGGAAGTCGTGTCATTTTTCTACCCTTTCAAATGAGTAACACAAATCGAGCTGATGCAACACGCACCAGCGTTGAACATTTCTTTGATACTCTGCACGCACAATTGAGGTGTGTTCCGGCGAGCGGGGGATGTTAATCCCCTGATTGCGATTCCTGCGATTCACTGCGATTCAACTCAACGAACGAGGAACAAACACAAATCGCAAAACACAATCCGGAGACTGACGTCTCACGGCTCGCCGTTAGTGAGTTTAGTACTGCACCAGAACCCGCTTCGGGATGGGAACCTGCACGGTCTTCCAACCGGTCAAAGTGACCAGAAAAGCGTCGCCGCAGTGGTCATACTTGACGACTGAATACTCATACGGCTTGCGGACGGTTTCGTAGAACGTCACGGTCTTGTAGTAGTACTTTGGTGCGTGGCAGGAATCTCCGGCAGACACGGAGGATGATCCGATCATTGTTGCACCGGCAAGTACCATAGTTGCTACCAAAGTTCGCAGGTTGAGTAAGTTTCGCATGGTCCGTTTTCCTTTGTTTCGACGTTTCGTTTTGAATGTTTGAGCGGGTTTCATGTCCGCTTCTGACAGAGAGAACGGCGGCCGATCTGTGATCTTCCCGGATTTCTGAAAGTTTTTTCGGCGAGCGGGGGATGTCAATCCCCTGATTGCGATTCCTGCGATTCACCACGATTCAACCAGTGCCACGAGGAACAAACGCATATCGCAGAACACAATATCCGGAGACTGACGTCTCACGGCTCGCTGGGGTTGTTGCGACGCTAGGATTGGAAACACTTCGCTGAATGGGTAAATTGTTGGGAAGAACTGCGATGGCCGGTCGTTTACGGTCGTAGAATGTTGTCGCTTCATTCCGTAGGTCCCAAATCCACCGGGGATTCACCCATGAAAACTTTCGTATTTCTGGTCGTCGCCTTGCTCGTGTTTGGTTCAACACTCGCCAATGCAGCGGAGAAGTATGCCCTGCTCATCGGCGTGACGACGTACGAGCACGCTCAGATGAACCGTACAAAGCTCAAATATCCCGAAGCGGATGCCAGGGCAGTTGCGGAGTTGCTTGAAAAATCCGGCTATACGGTGACGGTGCTGCTTGGTAAACAGGCCACGCAGGCGGCGATCGAGGAAGCACTCAAGCAGGCCGAAGCCGAAGGCACGGAAGAAGGCGTTGTACTGATCGGGATGTTTGGTCACGGTGTGCAGTATGGTAATGATGCATTCTATGGGCCTTACAACACGAAGATACGCCGGGTCAAGGACTTCAAAGGGAAAGACGTACCGGAAAACAAAAACGAATTAAAGGTGGAACCTGATCCGGACAGCATGGTATCCATGCGATCGATTCTTGACGCACTCACAATCTGCGGAGCGGGCAGCAAGGTGTTGCTGGCGGATTGTTGTCGTGAAGATCCCAATGCGGCCCGTGGCCGAGCTTTCGGAAGTAATCTGCAAAAGGAAGGCTCTGTCTCTTATACACATCTCCGAGCCCA
>ENA-ORBV01014896-ORBV01014896.1-microbial-mat-metagenome-genome-assembly--contig:-NODE-14896-length-11542-cov-3.425992_pt1 | contig 11542 bp, 14 predicted proteins | sample MGYA00237777_ERZ505514 | MGnify/ENA primary metagenome ERZ505514 (study PRJEB26160, sample SAMN06269048) | microbial mat metagenome | isolation source: Oligotrophic lake microbial mat | place...
CATAGATCCTAATAAATAGACAGTACAGACTCCATTGAGAATACAAGGGCGCTCAACGCTCTGAATAAATTAAGACCTCCATCGCGTATGACGGGCGACGAAACGTCGACATGCAAGTGACCAATGACAGAGTTCCATATCAAGACCTAACGTAGCCTTCCCCATACTTCGATACCGACGCACTTGGCTCCACGGTCAGCCAACCCAATCTAGAGTGGCAGTCACGGCGTAATGGTCACTGGAGTACTGAGAGCTTGCCACAGTCATGTGATCAATATCGGCTGTCACGGTCTGGAAATGGCGGGAATGCAGCAGCCAATCGATACGACCACCCCAATTCTTCTTGTACCAGTCGTGGAAAGTGACCGCGGTCCGTTCTTCCACCGTGGAGCTTCGCACTGTGGCGTAAGCGTCCATCAGCGGCATGGCTTTGTCAGTCTGGGCGAGCAGCGTTTGATATTCGGGCGATGACTGATTGGTGTTGAAGTCACCAGTGACAATAATACCCGTACCGCGCCCTGCCGGTGTAGCTGGCCCTGCGATCTCAACCATTTTACTGCGCATCAGCCGGGCGGACTCCACGCGAGCGTTAGGACCGACGTGATCCCAGTGCGTGTTGAAGAACAGGATCTCACGGCCCACGTAACGATCTAACAGCTTCGCCCAAGTAACTATCCTGGGAAGCACGGCATCCCAGCCCACACTCCCGATAACGCTGGGTGTGCTACTCAACCAGAAGGTGCCGTTGGCGACGTGCTCAAACCGTTCGCGCAAATACATAATGGCGGCCATCTCGCCGTGATCGTGCCCGTCGTCTCGTCCTGTCGCCACCATTTCATACTCATGCATCTGAGATCTTATATCGAAGGCCTGGTTCAGCAACACCTCTTGCATGCCGATCAAATGCGGATTGGTCCTGCGCAAAGTGGCGATCACAGCACCGTGACGCTCCAACCACGACATCGGACCTGATTCGGATCCTGCATAGCGAATGTTATACGTCACCACGCGCACGGATTGATCTCGCCAGCTGCGCGCGATGGTAACGAGTGAATGGAGCGAGAAGTTCGGCACTAGCAGCGTGTCTGACAGCGCGTAGATCATCCCGGTGAGCACGGCCAGCGCCAGCGGTAGAGTGATGATGAGCACATCTCGGCGGGTCATTCGACCAGAGAGGGCAAATGTCTGCACTTTTAAAACGGTATAGACACAGCGCCAACTGTAAAGGGAATGATTCACGCGCTTCGAAAAGAGGAGGGTGGTAAAACTGGAACCACTTGCTTTCACACTCTACCGGTCGGGCTCGGACACAAAGAGATACACCAGTAGATGTGGCAGATTCGGGGAATGCGGTTACGCGGTTTCTATCCGAGGCAACGCAGCGCTGCAAACCGAAAGATGCGCTTCCTGGTGCGACTGCTGCAAGCTGCCAGGCCCTCGGAAAAAATGACGACAACGCGAGGCAGGGAGCACATTAGCAAGCCACTAGCGTTCTCGAGCCCAAGGCCACTAATCGCGTCTCAAGATCAGACAGTTCCAGAACTCAAGGTGCACGATTCATCATTGAATGAGCGCTTCCCGTCGCTCCAGCAAACGTCAGACCAGCAGTACTGCTGACCCTGCATCTCCTTCAGCCACCCTCTCGATTGCCGATGACGGTGCGATAAATCGAGGCAGTGTGTTACAGCGGGCCATCAAGCGAATGAAGCATGGCGATACGAACGCAGGGGTGCGCGCGGAAAGCTCATCGGTGGTGCAGCCTGACTCAGTCTTGCACGAATCCAAGGATCTCTCCGCTGTTGAGTCGTCAATGGTACCCTTGCCGGCAGCAACAGCGGCATCATCATCATCATCATCATCAGCAGCAGCAGCAGCAGCAGCAGTATCGACGCCTGCAATCAGCGTGTCAGCTGAGGACGAGGCCGCGCTCGATGCGTATCTCGCCTTGATGGATGGTAGGACACCGTGTTCACTTTTTTCCTGCTTTCATAGCTAAACAATCGTTGGTGGGACGAGCAGCTGATGCATAGTCCTTTTTGACATGTGATATCAGACGCTGGCACCGGCCTGGTTGACGACGAAGGAGTGGTCAATGCACCTGCCGAGGATAAGACGCTGGCATGCGAAACATGTACGTTTGTCTCGTCCTGTTGTCTCTGGTGTCCCGATGCTAACACGAGATTCCCGTGCGATGGTCTTTGCGTTTCCGCCCCTCTGAGCGCAGGCGGCAATCTATCGTACAACGTGCCGTTCCAAAAATGCTTTGACATCATTGGTACGGCAGTGTGGATTCGATGCATCTGCATTTACATCTGCACGGCTGAGATTGATTGTGTGCCTCAGTGTGCAACGACTGCCGCCGCAGCAATACCAAATATCAATTGATCACGAAGAGTGACGCAAAAGCTCAATATCTGATATCGGACGGTTCGTATTTCTCTTTGCAGTGCCTCGCATTATGACTATTGCTGGTTTACTGAAGGTTGTACTATGTAATTTGGTGTTTGTTTCATTCAGGTGACCTTAACAAGATGAAGTTCATGGCCAAGCGAAATCCACGCAAGGAATCGTGGGGAACTATGAAACTATACTTGAAACGCGTAAGCTGGCAATGATGAACCGAACGGCCGATTGACCCAGTTGGAATGTGAAATTGTTCAATCGATCTGACCCTGTCATTCGCTCGATGCTGACGCAGGACATTGAGAGCGCGTGTAATACTCGTTACGGTGATGATGATGGTCTAAGAAAAGAAAAACAGAGACGGGTATGTATCCACCGTGCGGCCTGTCGTTTGCGGTTTTTCTCGACAGCATCGTCGTTCCTGTGTTGCTGCTTGTTGATCTCGTTCTGTTGTTGCATGGTGCGATGGAATGCAGGAAGTTGCAAAGTTGGACCGTCAAATTGAGGCAAACAAGCGCAAGCGCAAGCAAGAGAAGGTTCAGACCGCTCGATACGTGCCTACGGCGCCTCACACCCACGAGTACCCTGCGGGTAAAGCAGTTTTCGACGAGTCTAGCCGGTTGTGGACCGAAAAATGCTCTGTGTGCGGCTTCGAGAACACGTACGAAGAGTTGTAGCCCAGGTGCAGCTGGCAGCAAGCCCGCCGCAGTGGCCAGATTCCCATTGAACTTTCGAAAGCTTTAGAATCGCAACTGTTGAACAACATTGTGCGCACTATCGAACCTGACCAGTGAAGGCTGCGTTCACACCACCATCTCATCGGTGAATTCCAAGGACGCACCGCTGAAAAGTCCCGTTGCGTTCGACGCACCGGGTTATCTTAACAACCTGAAGGTGATCAACGTAACGCCACCATCGATGCGCTCAAGTTCTAGAGAATGTCACCAGAGGTTGGTCATTTGATACCATCGTCAGCGTCACAGCTGATTTTGAGATACGGAGTCACTACTACTCCACTAGAATTCGGCATCTCGGAGGCTCATCATCACATAAAAATGCTTGCACTCGTGTGAGCCATTTCGGGGACTTTCAAACTCACACGAGAACCATTTCGTCCAGAATCGCGTGGCATCAAGTGCTCACTTGCAACTGTGCGAAAATCTCGAGGTTTTGTGGCGTTCTGGATTTGTCTCGCGCTGGTGCTCGCAAAGCTCGGAACCTTATGAGATATTGTCGTCATCAAATTCATTTTTTCAATTGCGCTGCCGACGGAACCTAGCCACAGCTGGATTTGTCCAGTCCAAGTCCGCACAAACCTTAAGCTTCAACAATTGCAATGCGGTTCCTCGTGATTGCGTGTCTCCTCAGAGTCGCACTGTGCGCCGGTTTTGCGCTGACTTCGGCGACATCGCTGAAGAGTCCTTGGTCTACTGCCGGCTTGGATCGGCAGGCCAGTGAGCATATTCAACGCGAGCGCTTGTCTGACTCCCTGCTGAAGGTATTTTGAATGTTAGCATTTCACCCGTATCCGTACGCGGGGTCCTTGTGTACGTTGATCTACGTTTCCTTCCGGATGTGTTGTATGACCAATTTTATTTAACGACACGCTGGCACGGATCGATGAAAATTGTATTCCGTTGGGTGCAGGTTCAACAATGGCAACGAACAGCGATTCAGTCATTGACCAAGTTCTCCACTACTTCCACTAAGCTGCAAGCGGCTGACGCATGTGACAGCGCTGCTTTGGACTTTGCCAAGGCATTCGGCATTGACACCACTAATGGTCAGCCCACCAGCTCGGACGCATGCGTGCTCAAAATTGAATCTGTTTTCGACTTCGGTGGCAATAATCCCCCGACACAAGCCACCATCGGCTCATGGTGCAAAGACTGTGCCGTGCCGATCAAGGCAGCCCTAGCGAAGCTTCGTAGCGTACGTATACGTAGCTCGCTAATCCGTCAGTCAACGTGCCACTTTGCGCTACTTCATGACCGTGAAATTCCGCGACCCAAACATTCAACCAGTTTGATGACCCCACGTGTTGTGACTTACCGTCGCTTGTATTATCAGGCCTGTACTGAAGGTCAGATCGACGAGCACATCGGATCAGAGACCTTGGACCATATGCAGCTCGTGCTGGACTTGCCCTGTCTACGCGTGAACGGTACAGTGAAACTCACGTTATTGCTTCAAACCCAACCCGTCTCAACACCCGTATCAACGTGGCTTTAGGAAAGTATTGTCTTCCGGAGTTTGCCGCGGCCGTTACCGCTATTTCTGGCTCAGGCGCTCTTACAGCGGCAAAACTGGACACTGTGTGCACGGAGTGCGCGCGGGCATTTGCGAATATCATGGAGGAATACGCTAATCGATTCGGTGGATCTTTCAATTGTAAGCAACATATGCTGTCGCTCTCCGTTTGCATTGGTTGCAAAACCTGCGGCATGATCACGCTGATGGTTGTTCGTCAACGATTGATATCACATATTGTACCGAGCAGCACCGTTTGATTACCTCTGCCTGCAAGTCAACGGGGAGTACTGTGTGATTTCGTATGTACTCGTTTCTTACATCTGCGTAGCTTTTGCGCGATCTCGTTTCAAACCTTGTTGTTTTGCTTTTGCGTGTGTTTTTAGGGTAAATCTGCAAGAAATCGACAATCAAAGTGACACTCAGAAGGTGGAGTCGATGTGCCACCCGTGCACTCGTTTGTTTATCAACAAGAGGCTGAAGGCGTTGAACCGAACCAAGAATCCCACTGACTACGATGAAATGGATCGGCTCACTAAGCTCTTCCCATCTCTTTGTGCGAAGAATCCAGCGGGTGAAAGATGCGGAGCTCTTGCGGTGAAGAACCTGACAACCGGAACCTCGTATCTAGACCAAATCAGTATGTTTGGTTGCCCGATTTCTTTCTCTCGAAAAGCACTACTCATGTTTTCAAATTCCGTACGTGTATGCAGAGGTTTGCAGGACTCCCTTTCTAGGGAACCTGACTTGCCCATCGAACTGCCAGACAAAGGTTGGTTGTTGTTAACCTTCCCCTCCACTCGACGTCACTTGGATGCCTACGCATTGAGCCTGCTTGCTTTATACAACCCGTCCAGCTTGGAGAATTCCTAACTGCGGCTGGATGCTGCGCACGCGCGATGTTCGACTTCTTGGCGTTTGCTGACCAAGCGGTTGTATCCTCAAAGCTCATCGAGTACGCCAATCAGCAATGTGGATTGCCTGCGGTGGCTGCCATCTGCCCTGCTGGTAAGCGTTTGTCCGAAGCACCAGAACTCGAGGTCCGCTTTGGCTGAGCATGTATCCATGATGACCACGTGTATGTCCATACGTGAATGTGCCACAGAGAACATCAAAGTCTCAGTTGTCACCGTGAGCAACATCAAGAAGGATTACTTTATCGCGCATCAAGCACAGATTTTGGATGCCGTTAGGCAGGATGTTGCGTACGTCATGATTCTCAGTGTTGTGGTCGCCGTACTCTGCGCTGACTCGCCTAACGTTCATGCGCTGGTGTCACCTTTCATGTGCGAAGTTTAACTGCATGCATCTCAACTGCAATTGGTGCTATGATTTTACAGAAAGACCTTGGGTATTCCAGTCGACAGCGTGACTGTGACGCTGAAAAATGCTTTGTCCAGCATTGGCCACCGTGACGATCAACTCTCTTTGTTAGCTCGACCAGCCATGCACTTGATGGCAGCCGACTCTTACGAGGTTAGTGCAAGGTCCTCCGTCTCTCAGCTGCTGTAAAATATGCACGCATCTCATTCATGATACCGCCTCTTATCGATTGCCGACATGTACGTATACCAGCTCAACGTGCAGATCAAATCATACGACGACGCGGACAGCAACTTGCTGTCGACTAAGCTCGCAGAGGCTCAGGCAACAGGCACTCTCTCGACTAGCTCGCTGGCTTCCGTTGTTACAGGTATGCTGCCGCAATGGCCTGCAAGCATTACGTTCACGCATGTTTGCGTCATTCTCCATATGTGCAAGCGGATCTTGAAACGGCGAGCTCAGTTCGGTTCCCCTTTGCATTTTCACAGCTGAAGGCAAGACTGATCCCAACAAGCCTCTCTCCGGCGGCAACAACTTTGAGTTTTCTGGAGCCGGATCGCTGGTGGCGTCTGTGATGACGCTGGTGATCGCTGTTGGACTCTCGGTCCTCGCCGTCATCTTCTAAGAGCAAGCGCTTTGCGGGCTAGCGTGGTGTGATATGGTGACTCAAGAGCTGGTGCCTTGTGCACATCGCACATCGTGACGACTATTATATGATTATCGCCTGATGGAATATACGTATCTCGCGCTGCGGGGTACGAATTCGATTGACGACTCATTTTGGACGTGATGATATAAAGCTTCTTTTGAAACTCTTAGCGCGCAAGTGCCAGCCTGAGCGATTGTTCAAAAATAAAGCTCAGTCTACTTCAGACTGCCCCTGTCGTATGACATCGCTGCGGTTTGCGTGATCTACAACGCGTGCATGAAAAGAGAGCGCGACGGGTAATGCATACAGTGTAGAAAACCATGCCAGACACAGCGTTGAACTGAGCGTTACATATGAACGACAACGCTACTCCAACAATTGAAGCTGATGGATGACGTAGCCGAAGTTGACCGTGAACACCCAATTCTGCTGCTTATGACCTCTCTTGATATGGAGCAGATGATCCATTGTTGGACTTTGCAGCCTCACAGTGAAAGCAGAGCAGTCGACAGTGACGGACACTTCGTCACCCGCACTGAACATTCGGTCATTCCACTCGCGAACTCTGTCCAGGTCATCTCGCAGGATGGAAGCCGCTGGGAACTCATGGGACGTGATGACCTTGAGCCCCGCAGCTCTCACATCGCCATCACTCCATATGCCATAGGACGATGGGTCTGCATAGGTGGTGCCGTCGATGGCAGGCTGGATACCGGGTGCTGCGATACCGATGAATACGAGCTCACCGGGAGGCTTCTCCAGTATCTTGATCTTCCTGTTCAAACACGCATCAGGGATGATCAGGTTCACATTCCAACTGGGTCGATCGGCCGTTCGGCGTGCACACAGCCAAAGCAGGGTGCATCTGACCATGTTCGAATTCCACTGGATACAAAGTCGCTGCATTGCACATAGGTCCAGCCTCCTTCTTTCTTCGTAGCGACAGAGCCAGCATTCTCAATGAGAACCGAGTTTGACTTGTGATCCGAGCTCCATTTAGCTGCGGACATAGCGCAGAGATAGACACGCAACCCACGTGTTGCAGCTGAAGTCACGCAGCTGAAGTCACTCGTGCAGAGTCATAAATCACTCACCAGTGGAGTGCTTCCGTTCAAACGACTCGTCCGTGAACGAGTCTTCATCTGCATACAGGCCATGAGCGTCAACACATAACGTAGACTATATCATGAGTCGCCTCGCAAGCGTAACCGTGAGCTTTGCTCATAAATGCACGGAACAGACTGTACCAGAGTCGATGCGCAGCCCCAGACTGTACCATCAGCTGAGGCCGAGGAAAATCACAAGCAGAACTGATGTTTCGCACAGGCGTAGCGAACACCGATCATATGAGTCATGAGAGACCCACGTACGTGACGCATTTCTGAGAAACCGCAAGTCTTCCGGCGCATTCGGTGCAGAAGGTGTGACCACATGACAACAAGCGAGGCTGACGGTTTGCAGTCACTGTGTCATATGGTTCCATGCAAACCACACACAGCGCAGACGGCGGTTCGTCCGATTCAGCTTTGAGGTCAGAGCTGCTCATCGTTGATGATTGGATCCACTCAGGCAGGCCTTCGAAGGGTTTGATCGGGTTTAGGCGATGATCAGAGTCGGAGTGGCAGACACAAAAGTGGATTTCTCAGGATTTCCCTCTGTACGATTATCCAGTATCCACGTGGAGAACGAGGAAGGGATCGCCGTCATGCACTTGCACCACTTTTGTTAGTTTTGCTGGTCCGGTGGATTTGCAGCCCGGCCACCCGGCGTTGAACGGGCACATTCAAGTTGCAGACTGCTGAGCCCATGGCCTGAGCCAAGAGGCCTGAGCTGCCTCAGCCGCGGTGCTCGTGCTTATCGATTTCGTGACGCATTTCAAGAGTCCCAGCTAGCTCTGCCTCCGGCTCCGGTACAGTGGTTCGACAGTGACGATCGAGCCCGGCGCGGCAACTCAGTACGTGACATGATGTCTCATTATCATCTTGAAGTCGCCATATATGCATATCATCAGTGTGTGGAACATATGCCAGAGGGAAGCGATGCGAGCAAAGAAACTTGATAACTGTCATTGCATTGGTGTCCGATGGCACAGATCACTCACGACTGCACGGGTCGTCTTGAACTTGCATGGATATATGATGCGCTAGCTGGGTAGTGCCGATATTATGCGATGTAGCGCTCGTCTGCTGTCACCGACAAGCAAGCACATTACATCAGATGCGACTTTTCGGTACAGCGGGCTGCATCTCCCGTGCAGCCTTTGTTCTAATTGAGCGCCGATGGATAACGACTTCAGTTGCACAGCACAGAATGCTGGAGTGCTAATTTACATGAGATGCTGTAGTCCAGCGTGCAGAGGGCACGGTGACGCAGCCTGCCCATAAGTGACCACGAACCACCATAAGGCCGAAAAATTGAACAGGAAAAGTTGCCGAAGAATGGTGAATGAAATTGACCGCGTCACGAGAGTGGTTGATCGCGAACGTACTACGATGATGTGCATGCCATCTAGCACGGCTCATTGCGCAGAGAAGCGTTGCACACTTTCTGTGGTGCTTTGCAAAGAAATGTTTTCTGCTGGGCACATTGCTTTCATATCTATCATGTGCGACAGCTTTCAGCTGGACATGATATTGTGAAAAAGAGTTTGTCAACTCATCTACAACAGGGCTCAGCACGTGCAGCTAATGGCAGCAATGACGAGCATATACACGCGCCCGAGAGAGAGCAGCAGTAGAACGTGGCTACTCTGCCCAAAATCGCATATATCCCAAAAATCTGTGGTTAGGACTGTTGAGTCACACGTTGCGAAATGAGTCGACCATGCAATTCACAATGCGGCCACACCAAGAAAGCGAAAGACAATACCTCTTGTCCCGTAAACGTGCTGCTTGTCTCGATATTTCGGAACAGCAAGTAATAGGGATGGCTACACACCATATGAAACTGGCTTGATGATGCACAAGCGCAATGTTTGCGAGCTGAGCACGATGATGGCTCATGCCGACTTTATCAGCTGCTGCATGGCAGCCAGCAGAGCTTTAGAAACTCATGTCGAGTTGAAAGCTTGAAGATGACCTCAGATGCCTAACTTGCACTGGTCATGCACTCGTGAGTCTACCGCGCGTCAGCTCTGGTTTGTCTGTTTCGGTACCGTAAATGGGTCGCCTGAGCCAAAACGCGTAGGGGTGTGATACAAAACGACCACAGTCCAACGCATATCGTCGTAGCGCAGTTTGGGAGTATCAGAAGGCGTTGCAGCAAAGTCGGGGGCTCAAACGGAATGAGGGCATGAAATATATCCCCCTTTTCCCCTTGTAAACTGCATCTAGCTATATATAAGCAGTGTGCACACAGGCTGCATATACTTCGAGGGACAGTCGCCGCTGCAACCATAATTCAAAAATCACGAAATCACTTGCTGAGCCGAAGGTCATGTGGATCCGATGACACAATTGAGACTACCGTCTAGCCCCCCTCAAGACGACCAAACCTTCAGATTCAACGGCCGATGGGTCGACCAACGCAAAACCCAAGACAAAAAGAAGGCAGCACTCCGAATCGAGAAATTACGATACCGGATTCGCAAAACTGCTGATGCCCATTGCACTGTTGCAACGGAGTGCTGAAGTGTTGCGCATCAGGCAGCTCTCCATTCGCCTTGCAGCCCTGTCGACTCCCAGCTATATAGCCTTGCCACATGCATGTGCAATTCAATCTATGTACACGGCCGCGGGATCTAAGAAAACAGCAAGCGGCGATACGTATGATCGCACTGACACCTAAGCTCCACTTGGTTAATTAGCGACCTTGTACGCTGCACTCCGATAGAGCCGAATCGCAATGCTCACAGTGCCTGTCGTTACCACGAGAGCTGTTGCGCCTGCAGCCATGCCAGCGTTAACTCAGCGAATATAAAAGCCAACATATGAAGACCATTGCTGAGAATACGAGCTCCTGTTCGCCCATGCGTTTGGTCCAGCTTCGCACGTTATGGCCCTATGATGGGCTCAACAGTGCAATCAGCAAATCTGCAGTGCCTTTTGTCTTGGGATTGTGTGCGCACCGATTGTGGTCGAGCTGCAATGATTCACGACGGTATCCCGAAGTGTCGACTTCTACACACGGATTGAAATGATTTCCATGTATTTACTAACGACCGTGTAAGTTAAGCACGGGATTGGACAGTTCACCCAGAATTCGAGATTTCAAATGCATAGGAGCTGCCATCCTCGCGGATCAGGGCTCCGCTCGTGGGAGTGGTCCAGGTGACATGAATTTGAGACATACCCTCCAGCATCATGGACCTGACGGTGCACAGAAGCGTCGTTGAGACATGAACATTTAACAAAGCAAACCATTCGCTCCATCAAATTCACGTACGGAGCGGGGTGAGCCTGCAATGGCGGCAGTTTGTATAGACGCGAGTGCTTCGCTTGCAACCCGAGAATTCCTGACAGAAAGCCTAATACAGTCAAACAAAAGTATCACAAGCAGCCGTCAAATCCCACACCATAAGCATCGGAGAACCAAGCACGGTGCCAACCTGACGGGCCTACACTCCAAGATCGCAATGTGGGCGGGTTCTCGTCTGGCGAGTAAGTGACGACTGTATCGCCTGCTGCGTTGAATGACACGGCGGCAACCGAGCCAGAATGACCTGCGTGTGAAGAAGTACACGACACGTGCTTTGAGCAAATGGCGATGGAAAACCCAATCATGTCAATTACCTTCAAGAATACGCCACTTGGTCGCAGTACGTAGGTCATAGATCACAATCACACTGCCTGCAGCCCCAGCAGCAGCGGCGGCAGCCGCAGCTGATGTATTGGGTACACCAGCTGGTCCAGTGCCTAGTTGATACACAGGTCACAGCAAACACGTGTTCAGACTACCATGGCCTCCAGATTCTTACGT
>ENA-ORBV01014897-ORBV01014897.1-microbial-mat-metagenome-genome-assembly--contig:-NODE-14897-length-11541-cov-8.082345_pt1 | contig 11541 bp, 7 predicted proteins | sample MGYA00237777_ERZ505514 | MGnify/ENA primary metagenome ERZ505514 (study PRJEB26160, sample SAMN06269048) | microbial mat metagenome | isolation source: Oligotrophic lake microbial mat | place...
GCATTAGCGGGACATTAGCGGCACCAAACACTAACTGCACAGCACTCAAATGCTCAACCCGGGAAGAAAAAGGGCAGTGATCTATCACTCGGAGTACTTAGTTAAAAAGAACCTGCTGCTGGAGCATCGCTGGCTCTCGGAGCACTACCAGTTAGTGGCGAGCATTTCGTTCCAAATAGTGAAGTCGTGCATTACCTAGCATCGTGGGAAACAAGAAACATGATCAAAGATGCCATCTCATTCTGCCTTTTGCCACAACAATTCTGTTTTAATCAAGGTGAAGACAATGAGAAAATTTGAGTGCATCTTCTTTCGATGCTCGTGGGCGTCTTGATGGAACACGTCATTGGTTCGTTTAATGATAATTTTAAAAAGTGAGCTGCATCAGGTCGATTAATTTTTGCAGGTCTACAATTAGAAGGATCCTGTCACGTGGGCATGTGAGAATCGAATCAAAAAGGGAGATGCCTCGGGTTGCCTTGGTTTTACAGGTCATCAATTAGGAAGTTCCAGCCACCGGAGTACAACAATCGTTTGAAAAAGTGAGACGCACGGTCGCTTCAGTTTTGCATGCCGATGGTCAGAGTTGGTCATTGTTTTTTTCTGTCAGCAACGGTGCAGAGCAGCTGTGCATCCAAAGCTGTGGGTTTGAGGCCGCAAAATCAAGGCTTTGGTTTCGGCTGTGTTGCGGATGACAGACAGACAGACAAACCGTGCCACCTGGGCGTGCCTAGCCAACACGCCGAGGTTGTCTTGGACTTTGAAGTGATTTTGCAATTCAGAAGTGGATTGATCTCACTCTTTCTCTAATTTAATACTCTAGCACATACTAGATAGAAAGGGTCCAACGATATGAGTGACGTAAACTCCTACGCCTCATTGTCTTTCTTTCTGAAACCAGGGACGATGAACTCATTCTCTCGGCCAACCGCATGGATATCATTCATTGGTTTGTCGATACAGCCTTCGCAGTTCATCCCGACTTTAAAAGTCTCACCAGTGGAGCCATGACTCTTGGATGCGGTTGCATTCTCAATGGATCCTGCAAACGGCGACTTAACACTCCCAGCAGCACTGAAGGCAAACACATCGGTCTAGACGACATGTCTCAACTCATTTTCTGGACCAAACTAGTTATGGAAGCCCAAGGTTATGAAATCAAGCACAACGTTCCATACCAAGACAACAAAAGCACCATCCTCCCCTTAGAGAAGGGCAAGAACAGTTCCACTAAAGGCACCCATGCCCTTAACATTCATCATTTTTATTTGACAGACCAGATCGAAAAAGGAAACGTCGAAGTCGAATGTTGTCCCACCGACAAGATGGTTGCCGACTGCCATTCCAAGCCACTCCAGGGCAAACCATTCTCCTTCTTGGGATGAGAACTACTCGGACATGACATCATTCTGTTCCCAGTCCAGGACTGATTACGACAGGAGTGTGTTGGCCAATCAGACCACTCCATTCAGTCCCACAAGAACTTCATTCACACAAGAGATCCAATCTGCGACATCATCACGCACCGATACTGTGCACCACTTCATTCACGCAAGAGATCCAATCAGAGACATCACTCTACTTCAATGTTACGATATCCAAGTCCATCAACTACAAGTAGATACCATGCTCCAACAGAGCTCACTCTTTCTATGACTAATCTTTTTCACCACATTAGATCTCTCCCCTACAGGATATACATCCAACAACAAGGGAGTGCTGGGACATCGCAGATTACCTTCGTGGTTCTACGCGCGTCTACGTGTCCTACTAGCTAGCTAGCTAGCCAGTACCCATAATGACCCTTACACTAGTAGCTAGCTACAGTAGTAGCAGTCCTAGTAGAACTGTGCACGAGCTGGAAGAGCCCTGGCAGTTGCCGCAACAGAGCCAGTAGACTACGAGGTACTGATATTCATCGGCTAACTACACGCCCCACAAGGTCATTCAGGTAGGCTACCTTCTCAATATTCAACAAGGACAGAGTATTGTCTGACCCGAATCCTGCGTCAGCACGATGACGGAGGCTCGCTTTGTAGAAGGAGCGCACAAGGCGGAAGTCCCAAGCGAAAAACGCAGATGAAGTTGAGCAGGATTCAATAGCAGTAATGGAGGTCCTGAGTTTCAAGTATATGGGCAATGACACCTCGCTGTATCCTACAAGACACTCTTGAAGGACACCCTTGCAAAAGTCTTCGACAGCAGCACCTATCTGTGGCTTTTTCTTAAAAGAACCCGAACATATGTACCTGGCAAACGCAATAACGTACGGGTTCCCCGACAAGGACTCCACAATACTCACAAAAGTCGTTATGTCGCACTCTTGAAAATTTCCAGCCTGTACGAGAAGTGAATGTTGTATCGCCAGGCTGCTGCCAGAGTAAGGGCGCTCGAACCGTCGTTTGACATAAAATGTCTTCCCTAACGCATTGTTTACTTCAAACGCTAAGGGATAGAAATGGTCAGATACGATACAAGCTTCGAGAGCAGCTCCGTCCGCATTTGGAAGCAAACAAGGAGTTGTCATTTGTATCACATCTTGAGATTGGTCGGAGTGTTTTATCTTTCGCGATAGGATGGGTCGATGGATGATTGTGTTAGAACAAAACGTTGTTCGAGGCACGAGTAAGGAGATGAGAGTGACATACCTTGATGGGAATTGGAACGACTTCTCCGCTATCAATGTCTACGAAACGTAGGTCTCGTCTTTTCACTGCCAGTGCGTACAGATGGCGCAAGGCTTGCAGGTGGTATTGGTTATCTGTGGTCGTGAATGGATAACGTGGAAAAAAAGAAGCAAGAAGGGCGGCAATATCTTGTGGTTCCCGGCCCAGTGTACACGTCCCCCCTCCAAGGAATAGTAGGCCAATTGCAATACCGTAAGCCATGTGGGTCCCATATTTCACCTGCTCGTCGCACCTCCAGCGCAAAATTTTGAAGAGCTTCAAAGTTTCTAGGTCGCCCGTTCCTGCATTTACCATAGCAAGTGAGATAGCACAGCATCCGAGACAAGTCTCGAGGATTTGCAATTCAGGTCTCATAGCCAAGGAAACTGAGTCATTAGCATCTCTCAGGGTCTGAAGTTCAACGACGCGTTCAAAAATCGCTGCCGCGGCTCTCTTATCTGCTGTTCCAGCAAACCTCAGTCCGAGTCCAAAACATGCTCCAGCGATTACATGCACATAGATCTGTCGGATTGCTTGACAGTCATAATCCTGCGCCTGAGCCTGGCAGCCGCTGCTAGCAGTTGTGTTGGCGTTGGTCGTCCTGGGTCTAATGTCGCTAACGTCCATAGGCGGTCCACCGACCAATGATGAGTTGCTGCCATCGCCAGATATGAGCATATCGACGAGATCAGTCGCCGACTTCACCTTCGATTGCATCTGCTGGTGGGCGACGCGAACAACCAATGGAATCTGTTGCGTGATCCACTCTTTCGTTGGGTTGACGTCGTCCCATAAAATGAGTGCCTTTGCGATCACGCGCAGAGTCAAAAAATCGGGCCTCACATATTCGAGCAAAAAATGAGTCTCTGGAAGGGCAATAGTCGACGCGATGTTACGACTTCTACATCCAATTAAAATGAAAAAGGGTTAGCGCGGGAAACACTCGTGCTCGTCAGTTTGCAGCTCTAACTTTATAAGTACGTACCCAGAGTGCATAAACATCAAACCAAGAGCAAGCGTTGCCCCGGCTGCCGTTACGTCTATGTTAATTGCGTCGCCTTCAAACACACAGGAACAGCGCTCGGCCTCGCCAGAGGGACTAGAGGCTGGTAAATTTAGGCGGTCGTTCGCCTCTCGAGTTCGGTGAACTTCCTCTGAATCTGTGCCGCCAACAATATAGCGGTGCAGTCTTTCTGGTATTCTTAAATCACCGAGGCCGTCACCCCCTCCGGTGCTTTGTCCATCGGTAATGCTTTCGCCTTTACAAATGTTGACCATACCTAACGCTATGCCGCAAGACAATGTGTAGGCTTCTCGATCTATTGTTATGTCACTTTCTGGTCTCCGGCCTATCTCATTGAGCAAGAACTCAGTAATCATTCGGTGCGAGGATCCTTGAAACAACAGGCCCGCACCTGTCACAGCCGCTGTTTGCACGGGGCTAGCAACGTCGATTGCGCTAAAGTGTTGTGGTATCAGAGATGGTAGGTGAAGGCATAACATCTTAGACACAGAGATGTCGCAGGAACCTCGCTTGTTCGCGGCCATGCCCAGTAAAACGCCACAAGTCAAAGTGATTTGGCCATGTGTGAGATAGTCGTAAATATCCGTCATTTCCAAGGCAGCGAGATGCCCTCGAAGCCCTAGTGCTAGGAGGAGACCACCGTGCGCATGATTCCGGCGAGTAGGCAACGGCGGCTGCCCGTTGGTCTGATTGTGAGGGTGACCATTATTCGTGGGGCGATTGTAAACAATCCAGGTTCTTGTAATCTTTGAATTAGGTTTATTGGGTTCACCTTCGAGAGGTAGCCTGAGTCCAGCCGCAGCACCATTATGGAACTCGGGCCATACCCTGAACTCAATTTGACATTCGCTCATGTCAAGCGCCAAGTTCGTATTCGAAGGAGGAACCCGCCCGACCAAACACAAATCTGGAACAGGCAATGGTTCTGCCGCAACAGGATGAAAACTGCCAATTGTCAGCATTCCACGACCGACAGGAAGGGAAAGTACACGTCGACAGAGCAAAATAAGCTTGCTTTGTTTAATTCTTTCATATTCATGGTCTGTGACCTCAATCGCTCGAGGAACACTCAAGAAACACGGCTGGGAAGATCTCAGCAACCGCCCAGCTTCTTTGATTCGGTTATCAGCTGGAAAGAAAACTGACGAAGAAACTTGAAGAGGAACAATGCCATCTGTATCCCTGTCAATGAACGCGGGGTTGTCTGGGTCAGAGGCTCGGACAGGAACAGTGCTTTTCAGCTTTATCGGAGTGTCATCAAGCCACTTTCCACTCCTGAGGCATAAATCCTGTCTCCCAACGAGAGAGAACTCGGCTGCAGTCCACTTCAAAACTGAAGATTGTTCTGGGTCACGGCGGTGATTGAGTGCTTCGAGGAGCGGGAGGGCAACGCCGGTAGAAAGTTCGTCGCTAACTCTGCCGGCTTTCTGGAGCCCTTCCTCGCACATAATTTTTACAACCTCCCATTCGCTTTCGAGAGGGGTTTTCTCATAATCAAACAAGACGCCGTACAATCGCAAAAGCGATCGAGTCCGTACACACGCAGCATTTATATTTGTAATGTTTTGGGCGTCATAAACGCAATGCTCGAGCCGTCTTCCTTCAATAGTTGCATCCAGCCAAGACAGGAAACATGGAGGCTCGTCAAAAGTTGATGGACACGACACTGCGAAAGGAATCTTGCCAAGGTATTGCATGCCAAGGCTGGAAATCAACTGCGCCCCCAAGTCCTTTGTGTAGTGGTCGAGGAAAGAGCGTGAAAAAAACGCATCGCCGGCACGATCGGACTTCAAACATGTCCCGACAAGAAAAGATCCTATACATCGCATATCCTCGACCTTGCTGGAGCTGGACGATAGCTTCGAGTCTTCATATACCAAATGAAGTGTATCAAAAACGTCTGCAACTACTGATGCGGGCGGCAGGCATTTCAAGGTAGATGTGCCGAGGGCCGAGATCAGCTGTTCGCTCTGGTCAATCCTAACACTGCCGTAGTCCATTGTAGCTTTTGCATTTGTTGCATTGTTCTCAATTCCACCAAGAAAAAATACATCATTTCTATCTGTAGCATAGTTTGCGTGGAACGAGGAATTCAAAAGCAGCTCCCAAGATGAGATTTTTGCTGATTCCGAGTTTTTGGCATTTTTTTCAAACGATTCAACTGCAGAATCATTAAACAAGTCCCTGTCAACTAGAGCGTTAAGAAGGCATGATACTGCTCCCCACGAAGTATCCAAGTGCTGTGTTTTGGAGACAGAGTGGCTCTGATTAAGAGCCTGGTCAAGACGGTAACAGTCCGCCCGCAGGTTGAGTGCAAACTTTACCCGTGATGTATTCGAATCTGTCACGCTCTTAAAAAGAAGTGAAGACTCAATTGCAAGCAGTGCTTTTTCTGCGAGGGCGGATCCCAATTCCAGTGATAGTTTTACCCGCGTGAAAAATGTTTTTTCGATACCAATTGACATGTCAACTTTTTCATGAACGGGATGCCGAAGGTCCGTAACAATCGATACAACCGCATTGCCTTCTTCCTCCCCTTTCGATAATGCACAATCAGTGACGTGACATTGAGCTCTGTGCAAGCTCAAACAATTCTGGTTTCCAGCACCTGGGTTCAGAATCAGTATGTCAGTCGCAGCGTACTTCTTGTCATGTTCTCGGTTTCGGAGGTGAGGGAGGAAACAGTGTGGAACCGGTGTCGATTGTATCGGTTGTGCGGCAATGCAATACTTTGTACAAAGAAGCTTAACAGAAAAACGATGTCGCAGAGACTCAAAAAGTGGTCCTGATGGAGTCGGTGTCTCCCCGGGCGACAAATTGTATAGCGGACTTGGCTGAATGGAAAACAATCGCAGAATCTTGGAATTTTGCTCCTCTCTGATGCTTGACAGCGTGACCAAACCAAGCACCAACAAGCCAGAGCCTTCCAGATTCGAGGCCAAAAAGACATTTAAAGCTGCAGCACTCTCGCTGGGCTCTTCAAACAAGCATTGCATGGCGACATTTGGATGAAGGTTCGAAAGAGGGCGCAAATTTAGCAACTGGGTCGTTTCTACAAATGAAGTATCCGTTTCCATGAATGAAGTGTCTTTCATGCACAGTGATGGGTTATGCATGAAACCACTTCGATTTACAGAAGCAGCATCATTTCTATGACGCGTGCGAGGTTCTAACTTTCCAACTTTGCCAACAGACTTCCTTGGAGTCCTTCGCACACCTAAGGCGTCGGCGAGAGCTTCGTCACGTGTTGGGGCGTCATGAAAAGACGGGTCCATCACTCCCAACAATTCCATGTCCTCTAAATCCTGATCTAACATCTCGACATCGCTATCCCAACCTCTGCGGGATCTCCAGTATCGACTACGTTGCCACAAAGGAGGGGTTGAAACCGGTGATGGAACGCCTTTGAGGGCCCAGATCGCATGTCTGTATTGTAGAAAGTCCGATGTTAATCATCAGACTAGCGATCAAATAAAAGATAAGCTATTCCCCAAAAGAAGGCCTATCGATCTTACCTTTTTAGGATGGTGTTGTAGGTTACGCATATTGGTTGCTTGTAGAATTGTTTAACAAGGTAAGGATCTGAATTGTCCGTCCAACACATATTTGAAGTGTGGAGAATTTTTTCAAAAGCATCCGTCACTAATGTTGATAAAGAATCATCTTGGGACCAATATGAAAGAGGCAACACGTCGTCGAGAGGGTGCTTCAATGAAAAAAGAGATGACACTTCCGTTGGAGACACAAAAGACGTCCGAGGGGTTGCCAGAGCAGTCCCTTGTCCTGGACTACCTGTTGTCTGTTGTTGCTGTCTGTTATTACAGTCGTTGCTGCTAGTATTGTCTTCAGTGGTTCGCGCATGTCTCGGAGGCGCTTGCAAGATAAATTCATCCGCTGTATGAGGGGAGGAAATATTTATAATTGGAAAGGCGCCCGACATGCGTATCGCCTCATAGTCCTCCTGGTCTTCTTTCCGTTGCAACAACAATCCGTGGCATTCTCCCAAGGGATGGATCGAGCAGCAGTGAAAAGGCAGTGATACCGAATGACCTTCCCCACTCACGTAGGCTCTCTTGCTGTCTGGGTAGACATCCCAAATAGATAGAGCGGTTGGACTGACAAGGACGCACAATAGTTTGTGATTAGGTCGCTCAGGGAAGGCTGCCCAACAACAAAAAGAAGTTTGGTTCAATAGATCTTTCATGGCGCAGCTATTGGATGTGCCGTCGTCGTTGGCATTGACATAGAAAAGATCGTTGGGTCCATTATTGGATAGAACGAGCGAGGCATGAATCACACGGTGGGGGCTGCTTGGTCCGCTCCAGATGGCGACGCGGCGCCAAAGACTATCTCCCCTTGGAGTGACGAAGGCCTCAAGCACCGTTTCAATCTCGGCGTCGGCAACCGTCTGGTTAGGGGACGCTGTTACGAGTTTTTGGATGGCGTGGTAGGAGCCATAACCTGTCTCAAGATTCCTATTCTCTTGCTCAGTTTTTCGACTTGCAAGAGGGCTGATCCAAACAGATGCGCAAGAACTCATACCCTGGCGATAACAACCAGAGCTATCGGTGGTGATCATTTTAACATCTGCGCAACCAACACTGCTCTAGCTAGCTAGCTACTAGTAGCAAGGTCTTTCACCCAAGTCTATTTCAGATTATTATGGTACTACTAGTTTATGGAGGGTTGTGGGATTTACACGTAGAGTCCTACTGCGCGGCTACGGGCGCGAAAACTCACAAACCTCCTTATGATTTTCGATTGTAAAAACCCTAATGTTAGCACCTAATGATCGAAGGGGTTAGCTACAAACTGCCTCAAAATCAAATCCGACGATGGTAATCGTGCCGCTGTTTCATCAAAGTTTCCATCACTACTATGGTTTAATAACTAAATAACGGCGCGGGTGTCTTCCGGAGTCTCAGTGTTGTTAGCGACATCGAATTTGGCTAGTGATTGGAGCAGATCATGGCGCGATTTTTCATCAAGATTGCCCATGTTTTGTGACACAGCAGCAGCCATTTGCTTTGTTGCAACACCAAGAGCTGTGTCTTTGAGTTCTACATTGTCAGATGTGACAGCCAACAACAAGTCTTCGTCTTCCTGTGACCATGGCTCTGGTGTAGACGGCCTTGCAGCGGCAACGTATGCACTCACAAAACCCTGCTTTTGGGGATTAGACGACAATTTACATTGCTTCCACTTACATAAAAGTTTGCACTCAGAGACAAGAAACTTCTTTTCTGTTTCAAGAGTCAAATCAACGGCCTTCTCGCATAAAAGGCTCTTTGCTTCTTGATGCAGCTCAATTCTTTCAAGGCGAGCCGCCTTCTTCGCCCTCATGTTCTTTGCGAGACCTTCTCGTTCATCCAAGGCACGGGCAATGAAGAAGTCATCGGAATTTAAATGTTGGCCGCCAGTGGCATAAAACATCATGCCAGAAGACTTTGCTTCTCGAATTGCCTGCACTCTTGCTTTTGTATTGGGGACGGTGACAGCTGGTGTGGTTCGACGAATTGGGGCATGCATCTTTAGCTGGAATCCGGCATAACCATTGGCTGTGAGAAAGTCACAGCAACAATGGTTCCAGTGCTCCAGTTCTTTGAGTCTTTTTTGGCCTTCATTACTTTCACCACCGGCTCGTTCAAGCTCCATCCGAACGTTTGGGCCTTGCAATGGGGAACGTGTGAGGGGGACGGCGCCGCATTTCTTCCAGCACGAGAGATTCTTTTCATGAGAAAAAGCCTTCTCGAAAGTATTTTCTATCTTTGTACCAGTGATTCTGTCTTCTCCACCAAAGACCAGCACTGCCAAATCAGCAAGGACGATGGGCTTCCGAACCGGTTGACGCTTCATTGCCAAAATGCGAAGATTCCTCCTATAACTGGACTTGAATTGGCCGTAACTCTGATCGGTTTCCTGAGTAACTTGAGTTGTGTTTGGAACCCCTGGCATCAGATATAAGCCCTTGAGCCGTGTGGATGCTAACATGTCAAGATTCGAACGGCCTGGCCCACTGTCAACCTTCATCAGCACACGCTTTCCGGGAACATCAGCTATGTCTGGATACAGTGGCAAAATGGCCGTGTCAATATATTTCTGCAATTCAACCGAGTCCATACCTCCCTTTCCATTCATCCCAAAGGTAACTGGAAACTTCTTTTCTTTGTCATGACCGAATTTCCCATAAATTCTGGGGCAGAGAGCGAACCAATCCACACTTATCCTTTGGCCTTGGATCGTTTTTGCTAGGGTCTTGAACTGAAAGTGTGGAGGGATTGGTTCCCCTGCCGCGGTTGAACCACAAATGAGAGTCGTCTTGTACCCACACTTATTAACTGAAGTAGATCCACTCGGTACATCTGTCGATGAAAAAACAACGGGAGGACGACCACCTGTTTGGCCTCTTGTGTCGTCAAGGGTTCCATCCGTTTCATCAACATTAAGGATTCGATTCTTTTGGCCTGGTAAGAACACAACTTCTCCTTCAATATCAACATCTGCTTCTGTTTTCTCACGAGCAAAGCCAAGTTCAATCAACGTGGTTTTCCATGTATCAAACCACAGGTTCAAGTTGTAGTGGGTCGTCCATTCAACACGGCGTTGCTCAATGACGTTTGCCTTTCCGGTATCAAACATATGCGATGTTGTGTTTCGGAGCTTCCGTGTCAAATCGTCCCGAGACTTTGACATGCCTGCTTCATTCACAACTGCGTTGACTCTAAGTGAGAGTTGCCTCAAAGATGACTGCTGCTTTGCACCAGCCTGTTCCAATTTGAGGAATGTCGCGTATGCGCCTGTTAGTGCATCGAAGACCTGCTTTGGGAAATGTCCGACCGGTCCTCTCTTTTGGGGACTAACATTAATGAGACCTTTACGCACATATGACGCTGCAGTCTTGTGACTTATGTTGGAGTCACACAGAAGGTTCACTTCCTTTACTATTTTTTCATCCGAGAGCTTTTCCTTGTGGCCTTTTGGAAGTTCTCGGTTCTTTTTAATCCGTGTAGTTGCCAGTTTCATAGCCTTCTTTTGTTTGTTGTCCGATCGATTCTTTGCTGCCTTTGCCTGCTGAACCTGTTTAGAGGATCTGCGTCGCCGTTTTGATGATTCTTCCGTTGCCACACTGCCAGATCTTTTGTTGCTACCAGTAGAACTGGCAGCAGCACTAGCACTGGCATCGTTGTTGTCGTCCAGCAGAAGGTCAATTGGTGTGGCGTTGCTGGCGGGTGTTGCACCCGTTTCCAATCGCCTTGGTGTCACTACCTCGGCACGATTCTCACTTGGTGTTGAACCACGATCAGAACTGACACCATTCAGTTCAGAATCTTCTGTCATGCTCAAAGCCGATTCAACCTCAAACAAACTTGATTTCTTTATTGTACGTGGGGCAATGGGCACAACATGCATCTTGTGGGATAACCGTCGGACCTTCTGATACAACGTGATGTTCTTCCTTTCTGGTGTTGTGAAGCCAACAAGCTTCATTGCTTGTGTTATTTTAATCTTTCCTTTGCCAGCAGCTATGATGCCACTAGCATGATTAATCCTGCCATCCTCTTCTGGGGTCTCTTCTGACATGGTATAAGAAGCTTCGGCACCAGTAGTGCGCCAACCTAAAGCTGTTGGCAACGAGATATCACAAATTTACAACGTCCTGTTGATATCATGGGCAAAAAAAGGAAGGGCCCGACGGGCACTAATCTAATGATTTGACAACTAATAAAGCACCAAAACAACTAAACAGCTATTACAACATTGTCGGCTAATACATAAAGATAACATCTATATAATTACAAAGCTATTGGTTATGTCATTGTCATTTAGCTATTTGGCAAATTAGCTAAGGGA
>ENA-ORBV01014900-ORBV01014900.1-microbial-mat-metagenome-genome-assembly--contig:-NODE-14900-length-11539-cov-3.924272_pt1 | contig 11539 bp, 3 predicted proteins | sample MGYA00237777_ERZ505514 | MGnify/ENA primary metagenome ERZ505514 (study PRJEB26160, sample SAMN06269048) | microbial mat metagenome | isolation source: Oligotrophic lake microbial mat | place...
GGGGTCCGCGGCCCAAGGATCGGCTGAAGCCGGGCGGGCCCCGGGTTTACCGGGGAGGGAACTCGAATTCGGCTTTCGCGCCCGTTTTCGACAGAACCAGATAGGCGCCGAAGGGTTGTCCGCGTTTGGACATGAAGCCTTGGATCAGGTTGGTGCGGCCGTCTTCGAACAGGCGTTTTACTTCATCGGACGGGAGATCGAGTCCGCAGAGCTGGCGCTTGAGGGTGAAGACAACGCGGTTGTCCTGATCAGGACGCCGCACGTAAAACGCTTCAGGCGTCTCCAGGACTTCGCCGCCTTTGTGCACTTTGCTCTGGCCAATGACCGTCGCTTTCGAAAGGTCCGGCGGCGCCTTGGCTTTGCGCGCGACCGGATTTCCGTCCTTGTCGAGCTTGGCTTTCCGCGGTGGGAACTCCCACGAGATTTTGCCGTTGTCGCGCTTGAGAAACGCATCGAATGGCCGGCCTTTCTTCGAAATGAAACCCTGGATGAGGTCGGTTTTGCCTTCGGAGACGAGCTTGATGGCAGCTTCGCGAGGAATCGGCTTCTGACACATCAGGCGACCGACGCGGAACGATTGTTTCCACGTCTCGCCTTCGCGCTCGCGCAGCACGTAACTGTTACCCGACTCGCACAACTCGGCGCCATTGGCTGGATCGGTCCAAAACGGCTCGAGGGTGGCGAGGTCCTGCTTGTCGCCGAAGTCGTACTCCGCCTTCCATTTTCCCTTCTCCTCGTCTTTGACGAGTTTCAGCACGGCGGAGAAACGACTGCGCGTTTTGGCGGAGATGAAGCCGTCGAGCGGCCCGATCTTGCCGTTCACCACGAGGTCACGGATCTCGGCCTCCTCCATCTTCCGGCCGCCGATCACCTTGTAGAGCATGAACTCGCCATCCTGCGATTTGTAGCCGCGGAGGGTTTCACGGAGGGGCTTGCCGTCGGTGGGAGAAAGGATGTCCGTCTCGCGCGCGGCGGAGTCGTCTTCCTCAAAGCCTTTCACGCGCTCGACGATTCCTTTGGTCGTTTCGGTGATCTCCGCCATGAAGGCGCTGCGCGTAAACTTACCATGCTCCATCTGCCGCAGCTTGTATTCCCAATTGCCCGTGAGGTCAGGCTTCATGAGCTCTTCGGCTTTCACGGCGCCGAGAAACTGCAGCAATTGCTCCGCCTTGGCGGTGGGAACCAGTTCGCGTTGGGCGCGATCCATGTACTTCTGGTTGATCAGACCGTCGATCGTGTCCGCGCGCGTGGCGGGCGTGCCGAGACCACGCTCCTTCATCGCCAGCGCGATTTCCTCGTCGTCGACAAGTTTGCCCGCACCTTCCATCGCGGACAATAGCGTGGCTTCCGTGTAACGTGGTGGCGGCTTCGTCGTTTCCGCGTGCAGCTTGGTCTCGAGGGTTTTCGCTTTGGCCGGCATGCCGTCGTCCGGCGAGAGAGCCGGCAGCGCCTTCGAGTCGGGCGAATCGTCGTCGACCGTCGTCTTGCCGTAGACGGCGAGCCAGCCCGGCGCGGTGAGGACCTTGCCTTCCGTTTTGAAATCGTACGCGGGTGCGACCGTGCTGATGCGCGTGGTCACATCGAACTCCGCCGCGGGGTAGAACGCCGCCACGAAACGTCGCGCGATCATGTCGAAGATCTTGCCCTCCATTTCGTCGAGGTTCTTCGACTCCGACGCGGTGGGAATAATCGCAAAGTGATCGGAGATCTGCTCGTTGTTAAAGATGCGCTTGTTCGGCCGCACCCAACCTTCCGTGAGCACCTTCTCCGCATGCCGGCCGAGATCGCCCGGCAGATTGCGCATCGTCTCGCGGACCGTGGGCATGTAATCTTCCGGCAACGCGCGTGAATCGGTCCGCGGATACGTGATCATCTTGTGCCGCTCGTAGAGCGCCTGCGCGATTTGCAACGTGCGGCGCGCGGGCAGGCCGAAGCGGTTGTTCGCCTCGCGTTGCAGTGTCGTCAAATCGTAGAGGCGCGGAGAGGCTTGGGTGCTGGCTTTCTTCTCGTCGACCACGCGGGCGAGGGGCCGGCCCTGGCACGCGGCGACAACCGCCTCGGCCATCGCTTTTTCCCACATGCGATCAATGCGGTCGTGTTCGTCGTTCTCGGCGCGCCGGAAGTTCGGCCGCTGGTACGCGCCTTCGTAGTTGCCCTTGGCGACGGCGAAGGTCGCGGTGACGCGCCAGTAGTCGCGCGGTTTGAAATTACGGATTTCCTGCTCGCGCGTGTAGACGATCGCGAGCGTGGGCGTTTGGACGCGGCCGACGGACGCGACGTTGCCGGCGCGTGAGCCGAACATGCGTTTCGTCAGCGCCCGCGTGCCGTTGATGCCGATGAGCCAGTCGCTCTCGCTGCGGCAGCGGGCCGCGTCTTCCAGGCCCTTCATCTTTTCCCCGTCCCGCAGATTCTTGAAGGCCTCTTGAATACCGCCGACGGTCATCGTCTGCATCCACGCGCGCTTCACGGGTAGTTTGCACTTCGTGAGCTGGAACAGATAGGCGAAAATAAGTTCACCTTCGCGCCCGGCGTCACACGCGTTGACGACTTGGTCGATGTCCTTGCGGGCGAGTAATTTTTTGAGGGCGTTGAAGCGCTCCTTGGAATCCTCGATCGGCTTGAGGCCAAATTTTTCGGGGATGATCGGTAGCGTCTCCAGGCGCCAGAAGCCGTATTTCTTCTTGTCGATGTCTTCCGGCATCTCGAGTTCCACGAGATGGCCGAGCGCGTACGAGATGACGTACTCGTCGTTTTCGTAGTAATCGCCCTTCTTGGGAACTTTGCCGAGGGAGCGCGCAAGGTCAGCCGCGACGGACGGCTTCTCGGCGATGACAAGTGACTTCATGTAAAGCGAGCGGTTAGCCGCAGCGCGAGGAGTTGCAAGGAATTGTTTTAGCGAAACCGCGTGTTACCTGTGGAAATTCCTCTGCGCCATAGGGCCCAGTTTGTCATTGCGAAGGAGCCTAAGCGACTGCGGCAATCCACGCGTCCCGATGGCTTGCCACGCTCGGCAAGCCTCGCTCGCAATGACAATCGGGGGTGTTCATTGGCGATTCCACCCAACGCCGGGTTGGTCCAGCTCTCGCAATGATAGTCAGAAAATCTCGGGCGACGGTATGAGATCCTTCGCCCGTTACGCTAACTTCGGCGTTTCTGCGAGGGCGGACTCAAACGACTTCAGCATCGAGGCGATGGTTTCATCGGTCTCGTCGCCCATGTTCGAAATCCGGAAGGTCTTGCCCTTGAGTTTGCCGTAGCCGCCGTCGATGACCAGCTGGTGCTTCGACTTTAGCGTCTTGTTCAACGCCACGAGATCGATGTTCAGCGTGTTGGCGAAACAGTTCAACGTTACTGAGCCGTAGCCCTCTTTGGGGAACAGCTTGAAGCCTTTGCTGAAAACGACGTCGCGCACGGCCTGGTTGAGGCGAGCATGCCGCGCATAACGTTTCTCGATGCCCTCGGCCTTGATGTCATCAAGCTTCGAGCGGAGGGCGTAAATCAGCGGGATGACCGGAGTGCTCGGGGTCATGCCGGCCTCGTGGTTCTTCTGGAATTCCACGAAGTCGAAATAATATCCGCGGCCTTCGGTCTTCGCCGCGCGTTCCAGCGCCCGCTTCGACACGGAGAGCAGCGCCAGGCCGGGGGGAAGCGCGAGCGCCTTCTGCGAGCCCGTAATGAAGACGTCGATACCGAGTTCGTCCTTCTTGATCGGCAGCGCGGTAAACGAACTGACGGTGTCGACGATCGAAATGACGTCCGGAAATTCACGCACGACCTTCATCAACGCCGGGAGGTCGCTCATGCAACCGCACGAGGTTTCGTTGTGAATGATCGTGATCGCGTCGTAACCGCCCTTGGAAAGTTCGGCGCGCACGGCTTCCGGATCGACGGGCTGACCCCACTCGAATTTGAGGGCGGTGGCCGGTTTGCCGTCGCGCAGGGCGACGTCGTTCCACTTGTCGGAGAAGGCGCCGTTCATGCAGTTCAGCACCTTTTTTTGCACGACATTGCGGAGGGCGCCTTCCATCACGCCCCACGCGCTGCTCGTCGAGATGTACACGGGATCCTGCGTGTACATCAACGCCTGGAGTTCCGGCTGCATTGATTGGTACAGCGCGACGAAGTCCGTCGTGCGATGCCCGATCATGGGTTGCGTCATGGCCCGGAGCGTTTTCTCCGAGACAGCGATGGGACCAGGAATGAAAAGTTTGTAGCTCATGAGGAGTGCGCGTAGGCGCTGCGAAAACTGTTTACGTAGTGAGGGGCGTCAACCTTCATTCCATTTCCGCGGATGTCGCAGCCTTGGCTAAAGAAACAGGTAAATGCGCTCGAGCTCTACACGATCGATGTGATCTACGGGCGAAGGGCAGGGGCGGGCCCGGCCGTTTATGGCGCCATGTTGCAGGCATTTTCATGGCTGTTTAGTGGTATCGCTCAGGCCCGACTCTGGCTGTACCAGAACCGGATTTTTCACGATCAGCCGTTGGGCTGCCTCGTCGTGGTGGTCGGAAACCTCACCGTCGGCGGCACGGGAAAAACCCCAGTGGTGGAGAAATTTGCCAAGGCACTGCGCGACCGGGGCCGGAAGGTGGCGATCCTGAGTCGCGGCTATAAAAGCAAATCCATTCCCTTGTGGCAAAAATGGTGGTGGCGGCTGACGCATGCCGATGAACCACCGCCGAAGATCGTGAGCGACGGCACAACCGTGCTCCTTGACAGTGAAGAGGCTGGCGACGAGCCCTTCATGCTCGCGCGGAATTTGCCTGGCGTGATCGTGCTGGTGGACAAGAACCGGGTGAAGGCGGGGGCGTTTGCGATCAAGAAATTCGGGTGCGACACGCTGGTGCTGGACGACGGGTTTCAGTACCTGCCGTTGAAGGGCCGGCTGAATCTGCTGCTCGTCGACAAGACGAATCCCTTCGGCAACGGCCAGCTGCTACCGCGGGGCGTGCTCCGCGAACCGATCAAGCACCTGAAGCGGGCGAGCTACGTGTTCCTGACGAAGTCCAACGGTCAACGCGATCCCGAGCTCGAGCGGCTGATTGCGCAGCATAATCCCGACGTGGATATCATCGAGTGCGCGCATCGGCCCCAGTATTTGCAGCGCTTCGGGTTCGCTCCGGAAGCCCCGGGCAGCCGCGAGTCGTTGGACTTTTTGAAGGGGCGCCGGGTCTTTGCGTTTAGTGGCATCGCGACGCCGGAGAGCTTCGAGAAATTCCTGAGGGATCTCGGCGCGGTGCTGGTCGGGCGCGAGCGGTTTCTCGACCACTATCGCTTCGAGGAGGAGGATTTCTCTGCGCTGTTTGCGCTCGCGCAGCAGGCCGGCGCGGTGTGTCTCGTCACCACCGAGAAAGACGCGGTCCGGATTAGAGATAACCTGCCATGTCCACTGCCGCTCTACTACCTCCGACTGGAGATCGAGATCTTGCGCGGGGCCGCCGACTTCGACGAAGCGGTGAGCCGGATCTGCTTCCCGCAGACGCCCTCGCGCTCCGGGTAAACGGGGCCACGGTCTGCAATTGCGGAAGCCACGAGCAAGCTCGGGCCCTACCCAATTCAGGGGCATCCGAAAAGTAGGGCCCGAGCTTGCTCGTGGCTTCCGTCGAAACAGGCCCGCCGCTTACTTTCAGTCACCCGGCAAACCTTTGTCGGATTCGCTGGTATTCAGCCGCCGCGCAATTCCTTCAAATACGTCCAACCACTCGGGAAGAGGAGAGGGTCCAGGTCGCGCGTGGGATAAAAACTCCCAATTGGTTTCTCCGTCCAGCCACCAGCCGGCCCATGACTCATCCAAAGATACCAATCCTGCGCAATACGGATTCATGAAGGCATACCACGCATAATGCTCCGGATCTTCGCCCGGGTGAAGGCGATGGTCGAAAAAGTTGGATTGCCAGGAAACGTCTGGAACTGCCCGCGTGAGTCCGGCTCGCCATTTGGCCACGACCCGACTCAAGCTGAGCCGCGCGCCCAATCTAAACAGCAAGTGGACGTGGTCGGGCATGATCGTCGACGTGAATGATGTAACATCCCCGTCGGCCGAAAGGCGGCGGCACACTTCGCCACCTGCCTCGTGTGTGGCTGGCGTGTTGAGCACCGGTGTGCGACGGCGGGTGCAAAACGTAATGAAATAAAACGCGCCAGGCACGGAGATGCGCCCACGACGCAGATCAAAGGTACGACGCTCCGGTGGTCTCGGATAAAGTGCAGCGGGAGTGGGCACAGGCCACGGTCTGCGTGAGGAAAGCCACGAGCGAGCTCGGGCCCTACCCAATTCAGGGGCATCCGAAAAGTAGGGCCCGAGCTTGCTCGTGGCTTCCGGGCGAAGGGCTCGCCCGTGGCTTCCACGCCCGACGTGCGGGCGCGGCGAGAGTATCCATGCTGCACTTACCGCTTGAGCTTGGAACGCAAATACGGAGCGGTCGGACTACCCTTGGTTTTGAGCAAACCGTCCAGCTCGCCCTGATACAGCATTTCGCCACCGTCAGGACCGCCGACCGGACCGAGTTCAATGATGTAGTCGGCTTCGGCGAGCAGATCGAGGTGATGCTCGATCACGACCACGGTGTGCCCCTGATCCACGAGTGAGTGCAACACACGTATCAGCTTTTCACAGTCGCTCAGATGGAGGCCGATCGTGGGCTCCTCGAGCACGTACAAGTTGCGCGGCAGCTCACCGCGACTCCGCTCGCGATAGGTGGCGAGTCCTGTGGAGAGTTCGGTGACCAGCTTGAGGCGCTGCGCTTCGCCGCCACTGAGACTGGGCGAACTCTGCCCGAGCGTCAGATAACCGAGTCCGCAATCCACCATGAGCTGGCACACTTGCGCCAGCTGGGAGTGGAAGTCGAAGAACTGGGCGGCTTCCTCGAAAGTGAGCTCGAGCACCTGGCCGATGTTCTTGTTTTTCCAGGTGATGTCCGACAGGTCTGCACTGTAACGCGAACCGCGGCAGTCGTCGCACGGCAGGTAGGTGTTCGGCATGAATGCCATCTCCAGCTTGATGCGTCCGGCACCTTCACAGGTGGGGCAGCGGCCGCCGGCGGTGTTGAAAGAAAAACGCGAGGCCGTGAATCCGCGGATCTTGGCGTCGGGCAACGAGGCGAAGAACTGCCGGATGAGATCGAAGATGCCGAGATACGTCGCCGGCGTGGAGCGGGGCGTCTTGCCAATCGGCGATTGATCGACTTCGACGACGCGCTTGAAGGCATTTGCCCCGCGCAATTCCTCAAACGGAAGTGGGGCGACGCGGCCGCGAGCTGCGGTGCGCTCGGACGCGGTGGTGGGGCCGCCCAAGTCGTCCGCGGCGAAGCCGGTTGCTTTCACATAGTCGCTGCCGCTGAGTTTAGACTTCCTCTTCTCAATCGCGTGCGCGACCGCCGGGTGAAGCAGATCCCGGAACAGCGTGGATTTTCCGGCACCGCTGGGGCCGGCGACCATGATCAGACGGCCCAAGGGCAGGCGCAGATCGAAGCCCTTGAGATTGCGGAAGGTCGCGCCCTTCAGCTCGAGCCAATCGCGATGGAACAGCGCCGGGCCGGTCGGAGGTTTCTTTTGGATCCTTGCGCGCACTGGACGCTTTGGCGTCAGCCCATTCGCTTTCACCGGGCGGTACTCACCCCGTAGCGGGTGCACGATGCCCTTGGCGAGAAAGAGGCCGGTCAGCGACTGGTGGTTCGCCTTGATTTCCGCGGGGGTGCCGTTTGCGAGCAGGGCCCCGCCATGAATTCCCGCCGCGGGCCCGAGGTCGATGATGCGATCCGCGCGCTCCATGAGTTCTTCATCATGCTCAACGACGAGCAGGGTGTTACCCTTGTCGCGCAGCGCCTCGAGGGTTTCGATCAGGCGGTCGTTGTCGCGGGCGTGCAGTCCTATGCTCGGCTCGTCCAGGACGTAGAGCACGCCGGAGAGATTTGAGCCCAGCTGCGAGGCGAGCCGGATGCGTTGCGCCTCACCGCCGGACAAGGTTTCCGTCGGGCGATCAAGCGAGAGATAACCCAGGCCGACGTGATCGAGGAATTTCAGCCGCTCCTCAATCTGCGGCACGATGTCCTGCACGACGAGGCGGCCGCGCGTATCCAGATCCAGGTTACTGAGACGGGCGAGCAATTCCGAAGGCGTGCAGCGCAGCAGCGCCGGCAATGAGAGAGGCGCCTGTTTCACGCGGAAGTGGAGCTTCACGGAGCGGCCAATCCGATTCAGCCGGGCACCGTGGCAATCCGGGCAGGCCTGGCCGGCGTCAGCAACGTCGCCGGCGGAATCGATGCCAAATTCCCGCAGACGCTTGGCCGGATCATCGTCATTCTCCTCATCGGGCACGAGCATCCACGGGAACACGCGACCGTGTCCACGGCAGGTCGGGCACCAGCCGCGCAGGGAGTTGAAGGAAAAGTTTTTCGGATCGAGTTCCGGGAAGGATTCGCCCGTCTCGATATCGGTGCGGGTGGTTGAGAACCAGGAGAGGACTTCGCCCTGCGGCGTGAGGAGAAAACACGCGCCTTTACCGAGACGAAGGGCGACTTCCAGGGCGGCCGCGGGCGTAAGCGGAACGGGTTCGGACTTGGTGGTTGCGGCTTTTGACTGCCGGCCCTGCTTGGGCGCGGGTGAAGCTTTGGCGACCGGCTTAACCTCGCCCGGTTCAGCTTTCAGATCCGCGACCACGACCTCGATGTCGTGTTCACGGTAGCGATCGAGTTTTTGAAACGCATTCACCGGGACCAACTGGCCGTCCACCCGCATGAGCGCATACCCCTGGTTTTCGATCCAGGTGGCGATCGGCTGGTGGTGACCTTTGCGGCCGCGAATCAGCGGAGCGCAGAGGTAGAGGTGCTTCGCTTTTTTCGCCTTCGGATTTTCGGTCAGCACGCGCGCGAGTAAAGCCTTCAGCGCGCCCGGCGACAGCGGCTTCACCGGTTTATCGGTGTCGGGATGATGCTGCGTTCCGAGGCGGGCGTATAACAATCGTAGATACTGCGCCACCTCGGTGATGGTGGCTACCGTGGACTTGCGGGAGCCGCGGGTGACCCGTTGCTCGATGGCGACGGTGGGCGGGATGCCGGTCAAGCGATCGACGGCGGGCCGGGGCAGCTGTTCGACGAACTGTCGCGCGTAGGGCGACATCGACTCCATGAAGCGGCGCTGGCCTTCGGCAAAGACGATGTCAAACGCGAGCGTCGACTTGCCTGAGCCCGATACGCCGGTGACGACGTTGAGCTGCCGGTGAGGAATTTCCAGCGTGAGGTTCTTGAGGTTGTTTTCGCGGGCGCCTTCGATGCAGAGGCCGGAGCCAACGCCGGTAGGGCGACCGGCATAGACGGCAGGGGCTTCGGCAGCCAGCAACCCGCGAGTCCTGTCACCACGACTCGGATACGTCGCAAGACTCTCGGTCAGGAAGGGAGAGGTGGCGGTGTCGGTGCGGGCCACTTCCTCCGGCGTGCCTTCGGCCACGATCTGGCCACCCCGGGCGCCGGCATCGGGACCGATTTCGATAATCCAGTCGGCGGATTTAAGCACGTCGAGGTTGTGCTCGATCACGACGACACTGTGGCCCCGATCGACCAACGCCTGCAGGACGGAGAGGAGGCGTTTTACGTCGTGACGATGCAGGCCGGTCGTGGGCTCATCGAGCAGGAGCAGGGCGCCGGCGGGCCATTCTTTGGCGGCGTCTCGCGGAGCGCGGTCGGTCTCGGTTTCGGTGCTGAAGACGCCGAGATAACGCACCAGCTTCAGCCGCTGGGATTCGCCGCCACTGAGCGTGTTGAGCGGTTGTCCGAGGGTCAGGTAGCCCAAGCCCACGGAATCGAGCGCGGTAAGTCGGCGCTGGATTTCGGGAAACTCCGCGAACAAGGGCAGCGCGTCCGTAACGCTGGTCGCGAGCAGGTCGGCGACCGAGCGGCCGTTCCATTGAATGGCGAGGACTTCCGGTTTGAAGCGCCGCGCTTCGCACACCGGGCAGGGCACGAAAACGTCGGAGAGAAACTGCATCTCGACGCGCTCGTAACCGAGGCCGAGACAGTGATCGCAACGGCCCTCGCCGCTGTTGAACGAGAAGCTCGACGCGTTGAACCCCGCCTGGAGGGCCGCGGGAGTCCTGGCATAGAGTTCACGAATCAATTCCCACGCCTCGGTGTAAAGCGCCGGGTTGGAACGGGGCGTGCGGGAGAGCGGAGATTGGTCAACCAGTACTACTTCGCTGAATACAAGGTCACTCGAGATCGCGGCGATAGTCGCAGCATCCTCCGTCAGCTGCAGCCGCTGGGTGAGCAGGCCCTGATAGATGACGTGATCGAGAAGGGTGGATTTGCCGGAGCCAGATACCCCGCTCAGGCACACAAGCCGCTGGAGCGGCAGGCGGAAGGAAAGGTTTTTAAGGTTGTGCTTGGTGGCATTAGTGAAACGCAGCCACTTGGTGGACGTCGCGCTGGGCCTTTCCTTCCGCTGGATCTCGCGCCGCTGGCTGGGCGCGGCGATGGATTCGCGACCGGAAAGATACGCGCCGGTGATGCTGCGCGGCGAGTTGAGCATCTCCGGCACGGTGCCTTGAAACACGATGTGCCCCCCGCGGCTGCCGGGTTCCGGACCGACTTCGATGGTATGATCTGCGGCGCGAATCATCGCCTCATCGTGTTCAACCACGACCACGGTATTTCCCGCGTCAGTGAGGGTGCGAATGATCGCAATGAGTCGGTCGATGTCGCGCGGGTGCAGCCCCACGCTCGGTTCGTCGAGCACGAAGAGCGTATCGATCAACGACGTGCCCAGACAGCTGGTCAGGTTGACGCGCTGGACTTCCCCGCCGGAGAGCGTCTTCGAAGAGCGATCGAGCGTGAGATACCCGAGACCCACTTGCTCGAGGTAACGCAGGCGCGTCAGGATGGATTCAAACGCGAGCGTGGCGGAACGCGCGTCCGTGACTTCGGTACTTTCGGCGAAATCCTTTTCGGACTCGACCAGCGCGGCGAGCAGGTCGGTGACGGGCAGTTGGTAGAGTTCGGGCAGGGTGCGGCCCCGCCATTTCCAGCAGAGTGCTTCCGGCTGCAAGCGTTGCCCGCCACAGTCGGGGCACGGATTGTAAGCCCGGTAGCGCGAAAGGAAAACCCGCACATGCATCTTGTACGTGGTTTTTTCGAGCCAGCGGAAAAAGCCTTTCAGTCCGTACCAGTAGTGCGGCCACGATTTGCCGTTCTCCTCCCCGTAGCCGGGCTCGCCATCGATGATGAATTTCTGTTGCTCGGGCGTGAGCGAGGCGAACGAAACGTTCGTCGGAATTTTCTTTTTCTTGGTGAAGACGAGCAGATCTTTTTTCGAGTCGCCGTAGACTTCGCTCTCCCAACATTTGATCACGCCCTGATCGATCGAGAGTGCCTGATCTGGAACCGCGAGCCGGTAATCGATCTCGATCACCCGCCCGAAGCCGCGGCATTTGGGACAGGCGCCGAGCGGCGAGTTGAAGGAAAACAGCGGAGGGGTCGCGGGGCGAAACGTGCGGCCGGTTTTCGGCGAATGCAGGCCGCGCGAGTAATGTCCAAGTTCTCGATACTGG
>ENA-ORBV01014901-ORBV01014901.1-microbial-mat-metagenome-genome-assembly--contig:-NODE-14901-length-11537-cov-4.855323_pt1 | contig 11537 bp, 10 predicted proteins | sample MGYA00237777_ERZ505514 | MGnify/ENA primary metagenome ERZ505514 (study PRJEB26160, sample SAMN06269048) | microbial mat metagenome | isolation source: Oligotrophic lake microbial mat | place...
GCATCTGCATCGGTCCCATCAGTTCCACCCAATGCGTCTGCTCGGGCAGGATCAGGCCCGGATTGTCGGGCGTCAGGATCGTTTCGCCCTCGCCATTGGCGAGGCTGAACCCGAGCTCTCCCTCGATCAACTGGATCACGCCCCAGACACCGGCCTTCGTCTTGTGCTCGCCGCGCAGGGCGGCGGGTAGGGTCTTCTCGTCGAACACCGGCGTCGAGCGATAGGGAACGGCCATGTCAGGCGGCCTGCCGGATATCGTCGGCGTGTTCGGGATAGGGCGCAATCGGCCGGTCGTCCGTGTTCAGGCCGGCCAACTCGCTGGCGAAGCCGTGATTGACGTCGCGGTGATGGGCCTCGTCGGCCCGGACCACCAGAACGACATCGCGCAACGTCGCATCTTCCGGCAGCTTCCAGTAGTGCCTGGCGATCGCCGGCGCCGGCACGTTCGGCGAACGGCCTTCGTCCAGTTCGGCCAGGTAATGCGTGTAGCTGATGACGGCCTCTTCCTCGAAGTAGCCGACGACGCGATGGGCGGTCCTGGCGCTCACGAGATAGAGCACGAAGAAGGCGAGATAGAACACCCACTGGACGCCCAGGATCACCCAGCGCTCGAACAGGGTCGGCTTGGCGATGCAGACGAAGGTCATGAGATGCATCCGCTCGTTCTCGGCTTCCTCCATGAGCGTGCGGATCCAGCCCTTGTCGTCGGACATGCGGCGCAGGCAGCGGAGATGAGTGAGCGTGGCGCCCACCATGCCGGGCACGGCAGCGACCGTCTCGAGCACGATCGCGCGATGGCCGTACCGGCGGGCGAAGAAGGTGTCGGCGCAGAAGCGCAGGATCTTGGTGAAGCCCAGCGCGATACGGTCGGACACGCCGGCGACCTTGTGATGGACGCTGAGGTCGACAGCTGGGATGGCGGGCGTTTTCATGGGACTCTCCTCGGGAGGAAATCGCGGCCGAACCGGACGGGTACCGGGGCCGAAGCGCGCTCGGGAAATAGCGTGGGCAGGAAGCTATGTTCGCGCGGTCTGCGGCGCGATGGCGGCCTGTGGCCGGCTTCGATTCCTCACCCTACACCTATTCCTATGTTCGAATGATGTCATGATCGGCCCGTTCGAGTTCTAATTGGTGACTGTTCCCGCTGGCGGTTATGGGCAAAGTTGACGCATGAGCGCGCGCTGGCTGCTTTTGGTGATGTTCTGGACTGTGCCAGGCTGGGCCGTGCCTGCCCTTGTCTGGCCTGTCTGGGCGCAGCAGAACGTGCGCGTGCCGGTGGAGGAGGCTGGGCGCACCGTCCAACTCGCCGCCCAGCTCTACAAACCGGCCACGACGACCGGCCGCGTCCCCGCCGTCGCGATCTTCCATGGCTGCGGCGGACCGGGCCAGAACACCGCGCGCATGGCGGGGCTTCTCGCTTCGTGGGGCTACGCGGCGCTCAGCGTCGACAGTTTTTCCGCGCGCGGGCTGAAAGACGTATGCGGCCGCAACTGGCCGACGCAGGCGCAGGCAGAGGACCGGGCGCGCGACATCGATGCCGCCCTCGCCTGGCTCGGTGCGCAGGGATTCGTCGATCCCAAACGGCTCGCCGTCATGGGCTATTCCTACGGCGGCGGCGTGGCGTTGCTGCATGCGCTCTCACCCGGCCCCTCGACGGCGCGTGCCGTCGTGCTGGTCTATCCCGATTGCGCGTTGGCCGATGCGATGGGCGCGACTCTCACGGTGCGCCAGCCCACTTTGTTTGCGATGGGCGCGCTCGATGACTGGACGCCGCCGGCGCAATGTCGCGCCGTGATCGATCGTGTCGCCAAGGGCCGCGAACTGGTCGAGACGCGCGTCTACGAAGGCGCACATCACAGCTTCGATGCGCTCGGCCTGCCGGTGCGCTACCTCGACGGCGTCGGCAACCGCAGCAAGCCCGGCGGCTGCTGCGGCGCGCACTACGGTGCGCATGAGCCGGCGTGGAAGCAGTTCGTGGCCGACGTGCAGGCGTTCCTCGCCAAGGCGCTCGCCCCTTAATCCGGAGTACTAGAACCGATGGCAAAGACGATCTGGCACTGCCACATCGCCGTGTCGCTCGACGGCAAAATCGCGCGGCCCGACGGCTCGTTCGATTGGCTAAATGGCTATCCGCCGCAGGAGTTTGGCCTGGAAGCTTTCCTGGCCGAGGTCGACGCCATCGTGATGGGTCGCGCCACTTACGAGGTCACGCGCGGCTTCGATCCGTGGCCGCATCCCGGCAAGCGAACCTTGGTGGTGACCAGCCGGCCGCTAAAAGATCCGCCCGAAGGAGTCGAAGCGCGGCCGGCCGATTTTGCGGCGATCGCCGCCGAACTCGAGGACGGGGGTTGCCGCCGCGTCTGGGTCGAGGGCGGAGGCCAGGTGATCCGCGGCATGATGGCGGCGGGCAAGCTCGACGTGCTGGAGATGGCGGTGCTGCCGCTGGTCCTGGGCGACGGCATCCCGCTGTTTCCGGCGGGCACGCCGGGTCTCGGGCTGCGGCTGGTCAAGTGCGAGCCGCGATCAGGTGGCGCGCTGCACGTCGTCTACGAGGCCGTGCGTTAGAGTCTTTCCTGTTCTCCTCCCTAGCGAAGCTGGTCGCGGCTATGGCCGCATCGGCCATAGCCGCCAGGTGGGCCGTCATACGGGCTGGAGTGGTCATGAGTCTCATCCGCGGCTCATGACCCCATCGCCCTCTTAAGACGAGGGCACTTCCCCTTTGCGGACTCCGCAAAGGGGAAGAGTTCTATTCAGACTCTGATGGTTCAATCGACGGCGGAACGTGCCCTAGTCGCGCGGGTTGCGGAAGACGATGCAGGCGCCGCCCGCGGCTCGCAGCTTCGAACACAGCGCGTCCGCTTCCGCCCGGCTCTTTTCCGAGACCCGGACGGAGTACGCTGGAAGATCGCGGCGGGGCGCGTTCAGGATCAGGGGCAGGCGGTCGCCCAGCACCGCCTCGTATTTGCGCCTGAGCCGCTCGTAGGTGGCGAGCACGCGTCCTTCGGACCAGTTGCCGGCAAGCTGGACGCCCCATGGCCCCCACGCCGGGTCGGAGGCGAGGTCGCGCCGGCGGCGCGGCGTGTCGATCATAAGTTTCGCGATCTCGATGCATCGCTCGCCTGTGGTTGTGCTCGATGACTCCACCTGTGGCGGCGGCTTTGCCGTCCATTCCTCCGCGCTGTGGCCCGTGATGATGCGGAGGTAGGCCTGCGTCTCGAGCGGCAGGCGGCTGCGGCCCGCCAGCCAGGCTTCGACCTGGCCGGGCCCGGCATTGTAAGCGGCCGCGGCCAGGCCCAGGTTGCCGCGGAAGGTCGTGCGCAATTCGCGCAGATAGCTCGCCGACTCGCGCAGCGCCTGCAGCGGCTCGAAGGCGTTGACGAGCCCGCGCATCTTGGCGGTTCCCGGCATGAACTGCGCGATGCCCTGCGCGCCGGCCGGGCTGACGGCCGACGGGTCGAAGCGGCTCTCCTGCCAGATGAGGCGGGTGAAGAATTCCTCCGGCAGTTCGTTGTCGGCCGCCGCCTGGGCCAGCGTGCGGCAGATGTCGGCGACGGAGGGCTTTGCAGCGACGGCGGACTCGGCCTTTGGCTGGGCGTGCACCAGCGTCAGCGGCGACATGGTGGCAGCGACGACCAGACACGTTGCGGCGAGCATCGCGTACTTCATCGGAGGGAATGGTATCATCGCTTGCCAAGTTAACGCACCGCATCGGACTCTATTCCATGATTCGCAAAGCGACCCTCGCCGACCGTCCCCGTATCTCCGATGTGCGCCACGCCGTGCGGGAAAACCGCCTGAGCCAGGCTTCCGTGGCCAAGGTCGACACGACCTCCGACTGGATCTTCGCGAACGCGGCCTTCTGGGTATGGGAGGAAGAGGGTGCCGTGCAGGGCTTTGCCGTCGGCGACCCGCGCGATGGCACGATCTTCGGCCTGTTCATCCATCCCGACTATGAGGGCCGCGGCATCGCCCGCGCGCTGCTGCCGCGCGCCTGCGAGGACCTGCGCGCCGCGGGCTTTGCCGAGGCCACCCTGACGACCGGCCCCGGCACGCGGGCCGAGCGCTTCTACCGGACCAACGGGTGGGAGGAGACCGGCCGCCAGGACAATGGGGAGATCGTCTTCCGGAAGGCACTCTGAGCGGGTGGTTCCCAGCTTTTGCTGGCACTGCTAGCAGCCCGGCGAAATCTGTGAAGCTGATTTGCAATCTGCGATTCACAAGTTCAGCCGGATTCGCTCTATATTTCCGCTATCGTTGCACGAGGTCTGTCTTCAAAGGCTGAGCCGCCCGGTCGCTTCGCACGGGACGGCTCCTTGTCGTGACCGGGTGGCGTTCCGCTCTCCACATGCGGGCGATGTAAGGGGCCAAGTCCAAGGACGCGGTCGCGGTGCCACTGGGGCGTGGGCGTAGTCCCTGCCGACCAATAAATAGTCGTTGGTCTCCCTGAGACGGCCGTAGGGGAGACTGTCGCAAATCTGACGCGAATCGAACATACGCGCGCAGCGGTAAACCTTGGCGCTGACGGCGGTCCGGACGCTGCCCCACGACGGTAGTGACGGGTCGTTTTACGTCCAATGACCCGGCCGATCGACCGCCCCCAAAGGGGGTGGCACGCAAGAACCAGCTCAGTCCCTGGAAGGTCACTTCAGGGGCGGCATAAAAAGGCGGACGAAACCCGGCCCGGCCCTCACTCGTCCTGGGCCTTACGGACGAGCTTTTCGTGACCATCGGCCTCTTCATCCCCGCGCGTCCGTGAGGACGTTGGAGTGGGACTGCCGGTTTCCAGGGGACTCTAAATCCGTGTGGAGCGGGACAAAAACGAACAAAGCCGAACAACTCCGTACAGCCTTAGAGGTGTCCGGAGTTGTTCGGCGAAACAGCCTAAGTGCGTGCGATGAAAGAACAAATTCGGTGTTCGTCGGCATAGGATCCGCCGGACAGATTCTGACACTTCGAGGCGTCCGTGCCACCGGGTCTCCCTCCGGCGTGCCCTAAAATGCTCTTCAGAGAGCGCCTGCGCCTGGCATGGTCCTGACCATGCTCTCGACAACGAATGAGACTCAAAACAGGAAACAATGCCGACGGCGAACGTCGGTTCGGGCGACCGGTTTGCAAAGCGACTCTGGACAGGTTTCTGGACGGAACGCGTTACATTCAGGCGTCCACAAACAATTCGAGAAGGCCGTGAAAACACGGCATCGAGCGGCTGCACGGCAGCGAAAATGCGCGTGGAACGCGGGCAGGGAGTTTTGCCCGCGTGCCAGCCGCTACGAAGGCGTTTCCTGATTCGAAAATGCAAATCTGTCGCGTGAGCGCAGCGAGGGTGAAGGCGCCTTGTCTCAGGCACTCCATCCCTAGCGCGCCTTCGCCCTTGGATGGGCGTCGCGGTAGACCTTGGTGAGGCGGGCCGCATCGACGTCGGTGTAGCGCTGCGTCGTCGAGAGCGAGGCGTGGCCCAGAAGCTCCTGGATGGTGCGGAGGTCGCCGCCGGCGCCCAGCAGATGGGTGGCGAAGGAATGGCGCAGCGCATGCGGCGTCACGCTGTCGGCCAGGCCAAGGTGATGGCGGATGTCGCGCACCCGCTTCTGCACGATGGCGGGATCGAGCGCGCCGCCGCGGGCACCCATGAAGAAGGCGTCGTCGGGCGCGGCCGCCTTCAGCCACGGGCAGGCGTCGCGGTAGGCGACGATGGCGTCCAGCGCCTGCGGCAGAAGAGGGACCAGGCGGGTCTTGTTGCCCTTGCCGGTGATGGCGAGCGTGTCCTGTCCGGCCTTGATCAGGCCTTCGACGGTTGCCTTGGTGAGGCCGAGCGCTTCGCCGATGCGGAGGCCGGCACCGTAGAGCAGCAGCAGCACGGCGCTGTCGCGCAGGTCGATCCAGGCCGCGCGTTCCTTCTCCGACGGATCGGTGTCGAGCAACTCGCCCATGTCGCGTTCGTTCAGCGCCTTGGGCAGCGAGCGCGGCAGCTTGGGCGTCTGGATGGTCCCGATGCTGGCGTTGTGCGCGAGGCCGCGCTTGTCGAGGAAGCCGAAGAAGGAGCGGACCGAGGAGAAGGCCCGGGCCGTCGAGCTGCGCGCCATGCCCTGGCGCGACCGCTCGGCCAGCCAGGCGCGGAACTCGGCCGGCTTCAGCTTGGCCAGCGCCTCCAGGGTGGGGGCGGTGCCGAGATAGGTCGTCATGAAGCCCAGGAAGCCCGCGACGTCGTGCTCGTAGGCGATCAGCGTGTGGGCGGCCAGGCGACGTTCGCTCTTCAGCCAGTCGCGCCAGTCCGCCTGCGCCTCCGCCAAGTTCATCCGGACGAGCTCATTCGGGCAAATCGAGCCAGGCGCGGATGGTGTTCTCCAGCACCTTGGCCAGGAAGAACAGGAGCTCGGTCGACATCTCCGGGCCGAAGGCCTCGGCCTCGCGCGAGCCGAAGCACATGACGCCGTCGGGCGAGTCGGTCGAGACTTTCAGGCGCATCAGAACGTCGGACTTCACGAAGCGTGAGACCTCGCCGAAGAAGGCGTCCTCGCCGATGATCGAGCTGCGGAGCCGCGCATGCTTCTCCGGCCCGATGGCGGCATCGATGGCGCCCGGCGCCAGCACATAGACGCCGCGCACCGGCACACGCTTGGGCGCGTCGGCATTGGCTTCGATGGCCAGCGTGATGAAGTCGACGTCGAGCAGCTCGGGCAGCTCGTGGGTCACGACATGGATCATCTTTTCGAAGGTCGTGGCCTGGATGATGCTGATCACCGCCGCCTGGATGCGGTTCTGGACGATCTGGTTCTGCTTCGAATTGGCGATGATCTCGGTGCGCTCGTCCTTGAGCTTGTCGATCTCGGTGCGCAGGCGCTTCAGGATCGCCTGCTGCATGTCGATGACGCCGGGCCCCTGGACGCGCGGCACCAGCGCCAGTTCCTCGGCGAGGGCGGCATGGTCGGCGAAAAAGGTCGGATGGGCTTTCAGGTGGGCCACGACATCGTCGGCGGTGATCAGCTTCACCTGCCGTCCCGAACCGTCGGGCGCCGTGACCGTGCCATCGTTACCCATCTATCCGCCTCCGGGTCAGAGGATCGACTGGCCGGTCTTGGCCCAGTCGTCGAGGAAGGCTTTTAGGCCATTGTCCGTCAGCACGTGCTTGAAGAGCTGGCGCAGCACGTTGGGCGGCAGGGTGGAGACATGGGCGCCGAGCTTGGCGGCCGCGATCACATGCTGGGTGTGGCGCACCGAGGCCACCAGCACCTCGGTCTTGAAGTGCGGATACTGGCGGTAGATCGTCATGATCTCGCCGATCAGGTGCATGCCGTCCTGGCCGATATCGTCGAGCCGGCCGACGAAGGGCGAGATGAAGGTGGCGCCGGCCTTGGCCGCCAGCAGCGCCTGGGCCGCCGAGAAGCAGAGGGTGACGTTCACCATCGTGCCTTCGGAGGTGAGCGCCTTGCAGGTTTTGAGGCCATCGGGCGTCAGCGGGACCTTCACGGCGACGTTCTTGGCGAGCTTGGCGAGCTTGCGGCCCTCCTCGAGCATCGTCTTGTGGTCGGTCGCCACCGTTTCGGCGCTCACCGGGCCGGGGACGATGGCGCAGATCTCCTTGATGACGTCGAGCATCGGCCGGCCGGCTTTGTGGATCAGCGAGGGATTTGTGGTCACCCCGTCGAGCAGACCGGAGGCCGCGAGGTCCTTGATCTCGGCGACGTCGGCGGTATCGACGAAGAACTTCATATAAACTACCCCAATGGCCAGTGGTCCGGACGTGCGCGCTACCACAATTTCTAGCGTTTCCCCCTCCGAGCCACAAGGCGACGAGGCTGCCTCGACGCGCCCCGGGCCGGTGGAAAACACAGCGCTCCAGATGGTGCCCCGGACGGTGAAGGTCCTGCTGCCGTTGCCCCTGGCCGATGCCTACGACTACCGAGTGCCCGACGGCATGGACGTGGTGCCCGGCCATTTCGTCGTGGTGCCTCTGGGCAAACGCGAGACGGTGGGCGTGGTGTGGGGCGAGGGGACGGGCGAGGTGGCGCTGGAAAAGCTGCGCGATATCGCCGAAGTCCTGCCTGCCCTGCCGATGGCCGACGCGCTGCGCCGCTTCGTCGACTGGGTCTCGGCTTATACGCTGGCGCCGCCGGGGCCCGTGCTGCGCATGGCGATGAGCGTGCCCTCGGCTCTGGAAGCCCCCAAGACCGAGACGATCTACCGGCCCGCCGAGACGTCGGGCGACGAGGCGTTGAAGGTGACGGCTGCCCGCCGCCGCGTGCTGGAGGCGCTTAGGGACGGGCCGGCGATGGCGGCGGCCGAATTGGCTCATCTCGCCGGCGTCGGCGCGTCGGTGATCAAGACGATGGCCTCAGTCGGCCTGCTCGAACCGGTCGAGCGGACCATGCGGCGCTCGTTTCCGCGGCCCGACGGCGAGCGGCCCGGCCCGACGCTCTCGCCCGAGCAGGCCAGTGCCGCGCAGGCACTCGTCGATAAGGTCCAGGCCAACGCCTTTTCCGCGACGTTGCTGGATGGTGTACCGGGCGCCGGCAAGACCGAAGTCTATTTCGAGGCGATTGCGGCCGCACTTGCCGCCGGCCGGCAGGCGCTGGTGCTGCTGCCCGAGATCGCGCTCACGGCGCAGTGGCTAAAGCGCTTCGAGGACCGCTTCGGCGCGCCGCCGGCGCCGTGGCATTCGGGCCTCACCGGGCTGGAACGCCGCGAGACCTGGCGCGGCATCGCCGAGGGCAGGGTGGGCGTCGTGGTGGGCGCCCGCTCGGCATTGTTCCTGCCGTTCGCGAAGCTCGGCCTGATCGTGGTCGACGAGGAGCACGACGGCTCGTTCAAGCAGGACGAAGGCGTCTGCTACAACGCCCGAGACATGGCGGTGGTGCGGGCCCGGCTGGTGGCGGCGCCGATCGTTCTGGCCTCGGCCACGCCCTCGCTCGAAAGCGTCGTCAATGTCGCGACGGGGCGCTACACCGCGCTCCATCTGCCGGGGCGCCACGGCGGCCAGCAACTGGCGCGACTGACCGCCATCGATCTCCGGCGCGAACAGCCGTCCCGCGGTCGCTGGCTCTCGCCGCCGGTGGTCGAGGCGATGAAGCAGACCCTGGCGGCCGGCGAGCAATCGCTGCTGTTCCTCAATCGCCGCGGTTACGCGCCGCTCACCCTCTGCCGCGCCTGTGGCCATGGGCTGGAATGCCCGCAATGCTCGGCCTGGCTGGTGGAGCATCGCTTCAGGCGCACACTGGTCTGCCACCACTGCGGCCATACCGAGCCGCCGGCGCATGCGTGCAAATATTGCGGCGCGGTCGACCAGTTCGTCGCCTGCGGCCCCGGCGTGGAGCGGCTGGCCGAGGAGGCGCTGGAACTCTTCCCCGAGGCACGGCTGGAATTGTTCACGTCGGACTCGCTGATGAATCGCGACGAGGCATCGGCTGCGGTCGATCGCATGATCGCGGGCGAGATCGACATCCTGATCGGCACGCAAATGGCGGCCAAGGGTCATCATTTCCCCAATCTCACACTGGTCGCCGTGATCGATGCCGACCTCGGCCTGAACGGCGGCGATCTGCGCGCGGCGGAGCGGACGTTCCAGCTTCTCTATCAGGTGGCGGGCCGCGCCGGCCGCGAGGACCGGCCAGGCCGGGCCCTGGTGCAGACCCACATGCCCGAGCATCCGGTGATGCAGGCGCTGGTCTCGGGCGACCGCGACCGCTTCGTGGCGGCCGAGCTTGCCGACCGCGCCGTCGCCGGCATGCCGCCCTATGGGCGCCTCGCCTCCCTGATCGTGTCCGGGCCCGATCCCGCGGCGGTCGATGGTGTTTGCGCCGCGCTCGCACGCCGGGCGCCACAGCAACAGGGCGTCACGGTGCTGGGGCCGTCGACCGCGCCGCTCGCTTTGCTGCGCGGCCGCCACCGCCGGCGGTTCCTGCTGAAGGCTTCCCGGGAAACGGCGCTTCAGCCTCTGCTACACGCCTGGCTGGAACAGATCGGATTGCCCGGATCAGTCCGTCTGCAGGTCGATGTCGACCCGTATTCCTTCCTGTGACCCGCAACCTCTTCATGTGATTGGGCGCGCTGAAAAACCGCGGTAATACAGGCCTTTGGCAATCTTGCGCGTGGGAAAACCGCATGGTAGCAACGCGCGCTTTTCCGGGGTGGGGGCGAGAAGTTGCGCGACACGTTCTCCTGGGAAAAGTCCTGCCGCAACAATGGCTTGCCGGCTGGACGCAACGGTACTTGGAGAGGCTTTTAACGTGTCAACTGCTACCTCTGCCACGACCGGCGTCGCCGGACGCTACGCCAGCGCCCTTTTCGACCTGGCCGACACCGCCAAGTCGCTCGATCAGGTCGCGCAGGACCTCGTCACATTCCGCAAGATGGTCGCCGAGAGTGCCGATCTTGCCCGCCTCATCGCAAGCCCGGTGATCGGCCGCCCGTTGCAGGGCAAGGCGCTGCTGGCCGTGCTCGATGCCGCCGGCATCTCGGGCCTCACCCGCAATTTCATCGGCACCGTGGCCGCCAACGGCCGCGCCCGCGAACTGGTGGCCATGGCCACGGCTTTCCTGGCCGAACTGGCGAGCCGCCGCGGCGAGACCACCGTGGCCGTCACCTCGGCTGTGCCGCTCTCGCCGGCCCAGCTTCAACAGCTCACCGACACGCTTCGCAGCGTGCTGGGCAGCGCCAAGGTTTCCGTCGACGCGCGCGTCGAACCCGACATTCTCGGCGGTCTCGTCGTCAAGGTCGGTTCGCGCCTGTTCGATTCGTCTATCCGAAGCAAACTGCAGCGCCTGCAGCTTGCCATGAAGGGAGTTGCCTAAATGGATATCCGTGCCGCCGAAATCTCGGCCATCCTCAAGCAGCAGATCGCCAATTTCGGCACCGAAGCCGAAGTGGCCGAGGTCGGCCAGGTCCTCTCCGTCGGTGACGGCATCGCGCGCGTCTATGGCCTCGACAGCGTCAAGGCTGGCGAGATGGTCGAGTTCCCCGGCGGCATCAAGGGCATGGCGCTCAATCTCGAGAGCGACAACGTCGGCGTCGTGATCTTCGGCGAGGATCGCACGATCCGCGAAGGCGACCTCGTCAAGCGCACCGGCACCATCGTCGACGTGCCGGTGGGCAAGGGCCTGCTCGGCCGCGTGGTCGACGGTCTCGGCAACCCGATCGACGGCAAGGGCCCGCTGGCCACGACCGAGCGCCGCCTGGTCGAGGTCAAGGCGCCGGGCATCATTCCGCGCAAGTCGGTGAACGAGCCGATGCAGACCGGCCTCAAGGCGATCGATTCGCTGGTCCCGGTCGGCCGCGGCCAGCGCGAGCTGATCATCGGCGATCGCCAGACCGGCAAGACCGCCGTCGCCATCGACACCTTCCTGAACCAGAAGACGATCAACAAGGGCACCGACGAGAGCCGCAAGCTCTACTGCGTCTACGTCGCCATCGGCCAGAAGCGCTCGACGGTCGCGCAGATCGTGAAGACGCTCGAGGACAACGGCGCGCTGGAATATTCCATCGTCGTCGCCGCCACCGCGTCCGACCCGGCGCCGATGCAGTTCCTGGCGCCCTACACCGGCTGC
>ENA-ORBV01014903-ORBV01014903.1-microbial-mat-metagenome-genome-assembly--contig:-NODE-14903-length-11535-cov-15.344214_pt1 | contig 11535 bp, 8 predicted proteins | sample MGYA00237777_ERZ505514 | MGnify/ENA primary metagenome ERZ505514 (study PRJEB26160, sample SAMN06269048) | microbial mat metagenome | isolation source: Oligotrophic lake microbial mat | place...
AGCGGGGGCCGTATTGCGGGTGTCTGGGGTTCGTGTCGGACTGCGGCCGGGCCGAGTTCAGCGTGGCGATCCGCACGGCGGTGCTGACACCGGCTGACACGTCCACACACTCCTTTCAATCGACAACGGGCACCGGCACGGAGTGCCGGGCCACCCCGGAATGGCAAGTGCGGTACGGCGTCGGCGCGGGCATCGTCGCCGACTCGCAGCCGGACAGCGAGTGGCGGGAGACGCTACTCAAGGCCCGTATCTGGCAGGGGATCGCCAAGATCGAGGAGAACTGAGTTGGCCAACCTGCCCACCCCCCCTCAACACGACGACACCGGCTATCGCGCCCAGCCCCGCGGCGGGCCGCGGATCCGCAGCGACATCATCGATGTATACATCTTCCAGAGGACCGCGAAGCCACCGCGAGGCACGGTCGGCGCGTCCTCGGGAGTCGCCGCTGCATCGAGTTCATGGGGCGGCGTGTCGCCCGATACCGGCGCGGATGCAGGCGGCGCATCAGCCGATGTGTACTTCCTGCAACTCAAGCGCACGCGCGACCCGCTGGGCCGGACTTGGCAACCGGTGATGGGGCACGCCGAGCCGGGCGAGACGGCGGTGCAGTGCGCGCTTCGCGAACTTTCGGAAGAAGTCGGCCTTGCTCCCCCTCCCAGAGGGAGGGGGCAGGGGGGAGGGCTGGAGACCTCGTTCATCCACCTCTGGGCGCTCGAGCAGGTCCACCCGTTCTTCATCGCGGAACTCGATGCGATCGTGCTCAGCCCGCGCTTCGCGGCGGAGGTTCCGCCCGGTTGGACGCCGCGATTGAACGATGAGCACACAGCGCACCGGTGGGTTCACTGGCGCGACGCGGTGCGGGCGAGTGGCGAGGGCGCGTTCATGTGGCCCGGCCAGCGCGCGGCAGCAAGAGAGATCGTCGGGTCGCTCCTCGTGGATGGGTCGGTGTGCAGGGAGAGGCTCAGAGTGAAGTAAGCAGGCCGATCGTCAGCGAGGGCGTTTGTGGTCTGTCAGAGCCCTGAGCGCGAGCGACGGGTTGCGCCGACCGCGTTGTCCCACTTTCAATCCCATATCCCCTTGAACTCGCTCGGCTTCTCCCCCGCCGTCGTGAAGATCCCCAGAAACGCGTTCGACTGGTTCACGTCATCGGGCTCATCGAAGAAGAGCGTGTCCCAGCGTTCGCCCGTCGCGGAGTCAAAGCGCACGGACCCGGTCGGCCTCAGGGAAGTCTCAAACTCGACGTGCCCGTCGTTGTAGCCGATGTTGCCTTCCCAGGTGCGGCGCCCGCCGTGAATGAGGAGCGTGTTGCTCGACTTGTTCTTGAGCGTGGGCGCGTAGTCGGCCGCGACGGAAGTGATTTCCGGGCCGCGGTTGGCGACAATGGCCTCGGTGGTGGAGAACGTGTCGCGCCAGGCGCGGAGCCGTCCTGTCGGTTCGGTCGCGGCGAGGTCAGTCCCGGCGGGCTTGCTGCGCGTGCCCGACGGCTGAAGATGCCCGTACGAGAAGTTGCCGACCTTGCCGCCCGTGAAGTCGGCGCTGAAGGCCGGATCCCAGAGAGCGTTGGCGGGGTTGACGGCCTTCTTCGGGGCTTCGTACTCGAAGTCCTCATCGGTGTGGATCGAACTCCAGTTGGATTCCATCGGGCTGATGCAGAGTTCGGGTGAGATGTTCCCGTGGTAGATCAAGAGCGAGAAGATATTGGCGGTGGTGTCCTTGGCGCGCCCCTTCTCGCCAACCGTTTGGTCGCTTGCATCGATCAGCGACGGCAGCGGATAGTCGCCTTGGTTGCTGTTCGTCCACGCAACGAGCGACTGGATGATGCCGTGGACCTGGGTGGAGTCCTTGAGCTGACGCGCGGCAGATCGTGAGTTCCTCGGTGAAGACAAAATGACCAGCGTGAACACCGCCAACAACGCGATGGCGAGAATGGCGATGACGGTTTCGACGAGCGTGAATGCACGACGCATGTGATGACCCCTGAGAACGAGCGGGCGGCGAACCCGCGTGATGTAGACGCACGACTGTTCGACGTGCGTGTCGAAGGGGTTCCGTGATTCAGTTGCTCGACTATGCCCGCGGGGCGGGTCTATATGTCAGAGCCCGGAGCGCAAGCGACGGGTTGCGTGCCCTGTGTCGAACCCTCTCAAAGTACAAGTCGGTCGGGCGCACTCTTGGGGGTCTCGATGGCGTGGGGCGCAACCCGTCGCTTGCGCTCCGGGCTCTGATAATGCGATGACGAAAAAACCGCGACGAACTGCCTCCAGTGCGTCGCGGCCGTTGTGCTCTCTTCTCTCGTCGCCGAAGGAGGTCTGTCGTGGCTCAGGCGCGCCGGGTCGTGGTGCGCTTGGCGGTCTTGCGGGCCTTGGGCGCTGTGCGGGCCTTCGGCGCGGCGAAGGCCTTGGTCGTGGCGAAGGCCTTGGTCGTGGTGCGCTTGGCGGTCTTGCGCGCGTGCTTGGCGAAGCGGCTCTTGGTGGTCGTGGTGCGCTTCGCGCCGGTGCGCTTCGCGGCGGGGCGCTTGGCCGTGGTCTTGCGGGACGTCTTGCGGGTCGTGCGGGTCGTTGCCATGAGTCTGATTCCTTGCTCTAGTGTTGCGGGGGACAGGGAAGGCCCGCGGCTGTCGCGGGTGCTTGTGCTCGCGCTGACGCCCCGCGCGCCGATCCGCGACCCGCGTGCCTTTGGTCCCGTTGCCGGTACCCGAAAGCCCGTGGTTCTTGGACCATCGGTTGCCGTCAGGGGATGATTCAGTCGTTCCGGGGTTTTTCCGCGCTTTCTTTGCAGCCGCGTCCCTGCGCTTCAGACGCGACGGCGGCGGAATGCCGCACGGCACCCGCCCTTGCGTCACCGGTGCAGAGAAACCGCCGATACCATTTCCCTTGAAGCGAGACACCATCGAGATGCCCACGCACACCGCCAAAGGCTGGTCCCCCGAGTCGTGGAAGTCGCGCCTCCAGGCCCAGCAGGTGGTCTACGCCGACCGACCGGCGGTGGAGCGGGCGTACACGGCCCTCCGGGCGTTGCCGCCGCTGGTGACGAGTTTCGAGATCGAGAAACTCAAGGCGCTCATCGCCGAGGCACAGGAGGGCAAGAGGTTCTTCCTGCAAGGGGGGGACTGCGCCGAGCAACTCGCGGACTGCCGGCCCGAGGCCGTCGCCGCGAAACTCAAGATCCTGCTCCAGATGTCGGTGGTGCTGATCCACGGCTCCAAGCGTCCGGTGATCCGCGTGGGCCGGTTCGCGGGGCAGTACGCCAAGCCGCGTTCGAGCCCGACCGAGACGCGGACGGTCGACGGGCGCGAGGTGACACTCCCTTCGTACTACGGCGACCTTGTCAACGGTGCGCCCTTCGATGCCGACTCGCGCCGGCCGGACCCGCGCCGGCTGCTCGACGGGTATTTCCACGCCGCGGTCACGCTGAACTTCATTCGTTCGCTGCTCGACGGCGGCTTTGCGGACCTGCACCACCCGGAATACTGGGAACTCGGATTCATGCGCAACGCGGGCCTGCCCGACGACCTTCGCGCGGCGTACCACGACATGACCGAGCGGCTGGCCGATGGCCTGCGGTTCATGGAGGCGATCGGGGAGAAGAGCGTCGCCGACCTGAACCGGGTCGAGTTCTTCACGAGCCACGAGGGGCTGAATCTTCTCTATGAGTCGGCGCAAACGCGGACCGTGCCGCGGCGGGAGGGCTGGTTCAATCTGTCTACGCATCTGCCGTGGGTCGGGGAACGGACGCGTGCGATCGATGGCGCGCACGTCGAGTACTTTCGCGGCATCCGCAACCCGGTGGGCATCAAGATCGGCCCGGCTACCACCTCCGATGAGTTGCTTCAGTTGCTCGATGTACTCGACCCGGTGAATGAGCCGGGGAAGATCGTGCTGATCACGCGGATGGGGGTTGCAAACGTAGAGAGTGCGTTGCCGCCGCTGGTGCGGCGCATCGCCGGCGCGGGGCGGCGGGTCCTGTGGGTGTGCGACCCGATGCACGGCAACCCGGTGACCACCTCGACGGGGACGAAGACGCGGTCGTTCGAGCACATCACGCGCGAACTCGAGTCGTCGTGGGCCGTGCTGCGTGATGCCGGGACGCGGCTGGGCGGCGTCCACCTGGAACTGACCGGCGAGGATGTAACAGAATGCATCGGCGGGCGGGGGGGCAACGGCGTCACCGAGGCCGACCTGGTGCGCAACTTTGCCAGCCCGTGCGATCCGCGCCTGAACTACGAGCAGTCAATGGAACTGGCGTTCCTGCTTGCGAGAAGGATGAGCGAAGACGCCCGGAGTTGAGTGTGCGCGTGCGTGCCGACGCGGAACGGCCCGGCAAGGAGTGCCGGACCACCTAAGATGCCGGGATGTCGCGTCGCTCCCCTTGGACAATCTGGGCCTATGTCGCCGCGGAGATGTGGCGGCTGATCCTGCTGACCACGGGCGTGCTGCTGTTCGTCACCGCATTCGGCGTGAGCGTGAAGTTTCTCGCCGATGGCAGGCTGGGCGCTGCCGACTGCCTGAAGATCATGTTCCTGTTCATGCCGCCGATGCTGCACTATGTTCTGCCGTTCGCGGCGTGCTTCGGGACCACGCTCGCCTATTACCGGCTCGCGGCGGACAACGAGGCTCTCGCGTGCCACGCGGGTGGGATCGGGCACCGGGCGCTGCTGGGTCCGGCGATCGTGACGGGGCTGGCCCTTGCTGGCGTGCTGGTGGCGCTGAGCGATTACATCATCCCGCGGTTCTGGGAAAAGATCGAACTCGTTGCCAGCGAGGACGCGACAGGGCTGATCGTGGCATCCATCCAGCGCAAGGAGGCGGTGCGGCTGAACAATACCTGGGTGTACGCGGACGCGGTGGCGGAGTTGGGACCCGACGATCGCGCCGGGGCGTTCCAGCGTTTGTGGCTGGGGGGCGTGGTAGTCGTGAACATGGACGGGGAGGGCGGCGTGCGCGACCAGGGCACAGCGCGCGAGGCCTATGTGTGGCTCAAGCGTGTGGGGCCTCAGGACACCACCCCTGCGGAGAGCCAGGGGCCGGTTGCAACGCGGGCACCCGGAGCGCCCGGGGCGAGTGGCGGCGGGCCGATGACGCAGGTGATTATCCGCCCGAGCAACTTCGTGGCATCGGGACCGCGGGCGCGCAGCGAGGGCGCATCGACCATCCTGCGATTCGAGGTGCCCAACACCTTCACCGATGACCCCAAGTTTCTCACATCGGCGGAGTTGCGGGCGCTGCGAGACTACCCCGAGCGCATTTCCGGCGTCGAGAAGCGCCGGCGCGATTTGGCGCTGGCCCTTGCCGAGCGCGGCACGCTCGAGGCCATCCGCACGCAACTGCGAGCGGCCGGAGAGATCGAACTGGCCAACGGGATCGACGAGCGGTTTGTGCTTCGGGCATCGGATGTCCGTGCCCGGCCGCGGGTCCGCGCGCGGGAGGAGGCCGAGGAGGACCCCAAGGGCTGGTACTGGCTCGACCCTGTCCGGCCGGGCGAAGACGTGATCATGGAGTCGCGTCAGCCCGATGGCAGCACGCGCCGGCGGCGCGCCAGCACGGCGTGGCTGCACCTCTCGCCCTCGGATACGCCGGGTCAGGACATCGCGATCACCGTGCAGTTCAACGATGTGTCGGCAGAGGACATTGAATCTGGAAAGGCCTTGCCGCCTCCGCCGCTGGGAGACGAGCCGGACGGGGCGAATGCTGCGGCTGCGGCGGATGCCCGCACCGGGTCGATTACCGAGTCCCGCGAGACCGGCTTTGCACTGGTAGGGGGCACGGGTGCGGAGGCCATGAACGCGACGAGCAACGAACTCATGCGCGCTGCGGACGCAAGGCTGGCTTCGCGCCCCGGCGAGGCGCGGCTGCTTGCCCCGCCCCTTGGCGCGCTGCGGGAGCGAATCGACGACCTCCTGCGCGAGGTTCTCAGCAAGCGGCACGAGCGGAACGCGATGGCGGTGGCGTGCCTGGTCATGGTCGTGCTGGGCGCGGTGATGGCGATGCGGCTGCGGGAGAGTCTCCCGCTGACGATCTATCTGTGGGCGTTCTTCCCCGCGCTGGGCGCGGTGCTCACGGTCAGCGCGGGGCAGCAGCTCACGCACGAGCACGGAGTTCCGGGGCTGTTCCTGCTGTGGGGGGGGATCGCCGCGCTGGGCGCGTACACACTTGTGGAACTCTCGCGCCTGTCGCGCCACTGAGGCCTGTTTCCGAGGCTGAGCCACCTGACGACACCGCGCACCCCACTCCCGCAGACCGAGCCGCCGACGAGTCCGTCGTTGCGCATCGCGCTGCGTCCGGCGATCGTGGGCGCGCTGGTGGTGACTGCGCTCCGCATCGCCTACCTGATGTGGTTCTGTCCCTATGACCTCATCGAGGATGAAGCGCAGTATTGGCTGTGGTCGCAGCATCTCGATTGGTCGTACTACTCCAAGGGCCCGGGCATCGCCTGGGCGATCGCGCTTTCGACCCGGCTCTTTGGCGATGCGGAATGGGCGGTGCGGCTGCCCGCGGCAGCATCTGGCCTGATGGCGATGGTGTGCGCTGCGGGCCTGGGCGGCGAGGCGGCGATCGCTTCGGGCAAGGATGCGCGCGCAGTGACGCGAGCGGCCCTTTTCGGAATGGCCGCCTTCGCGCTTGCGTCCGTGTTCCAGGCGACCAGTCTGCTCATCACGATCGATGGACCCTTGGTCGCGTGCTGGCTGCTGGCGGCCTGGGCTGGCTGGCGGGCGATGATGCGCGGCTCGCGCAGCGCGTGGCTGCTGCTGGGCGCGGCGGTCGGCGCGGGGTTTTTGTTCAAGTACACGATGCTGCTTGTATTGCCAGGGCTGATCGGGTTCGCGGTGGCGCGCCGGGGCGGGCTGCACTTTGCAGCCGGGTGGCGGGTGTGGGCGCTTGGCGGCGCGGCGATCGCGCTGCTTGGCGCTGTGCCGGTGGTGGTGTGGAACGCGCAGCACGACTGGGACACAGTGCGGCACCTGCTCGGGCACATGGGCATGGCCGGCGGGGACATGCCCGTGGCCCGCACCGGGGCTGGTGGCGGTTCGTCGAGATGGAGCCTGATTCGGCCCTTGGTGCTGATGGCATCGCAGGTCGCGCTCGCCGGGCCGGCGCTTGCCCTCGGGGTGGTGGTAGCGGTTCGGGCGCGCCGGGAGTCGATGGGCGGGTCGGGCGCGTTCCTCGCGTGGGTCGCTGCGCCGGTGCTGGGGTTCTATCTCATCGTGTCCGTGTTTGTCGAGCCGGAGGGCAACTGGCCCATCGCGGGCGCGACGACGCTGCTGGTGCTGGCGGGCGTGTGGGCGAGCGGGGTTCCTTGTCGAGTGTCGCGGAGAGATGGGCGAGAGCATGGCCAAGACGGCCGTGTCACGGATGCCCGGGCCACGCGACTGTGGCGGTTCAGTCCACGACGGTTCCTCTGGAACCTGAGTGTGATCTTCGGTGTCTTCTCCGCGCTTGTGCTACTGCGGGCCGACCTCGCCGCGGCGGGGGTGTCGTGGGTGATTCAGCGTCCGGCGGTTGTGAGGCTGGTGGAGTCGATGGGGGGCGAAGCAAAGCCGATCCGCGTCGGCCGGCTGATCGGCGCGCGGGCCATGGGCGCGCACGCGGGACGGCTGCTGGCGGAACTCGATGCCGAGCGGGCGATGCGTTCCGGCCCAAAGAGCCGGGCCACCAAGGACCGCGCGTTTGTGATTGTCGAGCACTACGGACGCGCGAGTCAGTTGTCCTATTACCTGCGGGAACGACATTCGGCGGCACCTGACGCGCCGCTGGTGTGCTGCGCATCGGCGGAGATGGGCGGGCGACGATCGCAGTTTGATCTGTGGCCGCACACGAGCCTGCGCAAGCCGGAGTTGCTCGGGCGCGATGCGCTTCTGCTCTCGAACGACAAGCCGCACACGCTGGAATTCTGGGAGGCGATCTTTGAGTCGGTCGAGCGGGCGACGGAGTCGGGCAAACTCGGCGGCGAGCACAAGAAGGATCGCGTGGCGTACATCGGGCGCGGGTACAGGGGCCTTACCACGCCCGCGCTCCGCGCGCAAGCGCCGGGGACGCGCCCATGAATAGCGGAATTCCCATTGTCCGGCACGCTCTTCGGCGGTTTCCGGGCGGACGGGCCGTTGTTTGCAGGCTCATGCCCTGGCTCATCGGCCTTGCGCTGGCGATGTGCTGGGACCGCGCGGCGTACCTGCATGTGCGTGTCGGGGCAAACTCGCCAACCCCGGAAACCGCCGCATCAGCGGCAGAATGGCTCGAGGCCCGCGCGTGGTACCAGTTGTTGTACATCCTGGGGACCGTGTGGCCGTGGCTGATTGTCGCCGCGGCCCTGGTGTTTGCCGATATCGGCGCCGATGCAGGTCGCGCGCGCCGGGGTGTGCGGCGTGCGGTGTTCCTGATCGTGTCGGTGCTGCTCTCGGGGGGCGCGGCGGAACTCGCGAAGTTGGCATGCCGGAGGCTGAGGCCCGAGGAGGCCGACGGGTGGTACCGCTTTCGCCCATGGACGGAAGACTTCTGGAGCGCGAGCAACCTGGGTCTCCCCTCCAGCCACGCGGCGGTGGCGTTCGGCGCGGCGTTCGCGATGTGCCGGGTGTTCCCGCGGGCAGCGTCTGTGTTCCTGGCGGTGGGGATCGGATGTTCGATAAGCCGCCTTCTGGCCGGGGCGCACTTCCTGTCGGACGTGTTCGCCGGCGCGGGCCTCGCGTTCTTCATCGTGGCGGGCGTGTACGCTTTGGACCGGCGGAACAACCGTGGGCAGGGCATCGACGAAATCGGTTAGCGTCCGACACGTTCGCGAAGTGTTTCTGTTTGGGGCTCTGTTCTCTGCGATTTGCCATTTGCTGATTTGCTGCTTTGCTGATTTCCCCACCGTGACGACACTCGACCGCTACATCGCCCGGCAGTACCTCTTCAACACCTGCGCGCTGCTGGTACTGCTCGGATCGTTCGTGGTCGCGGTCGACGTGTCGCTGAATATCGACCGCTTTCTGGCCGCGGCGGACAGGATGGAAGGCGGGTCCTCCTCATCCGTCCGCAAGGGCCTGGTGACGATGCTGCTGGTGGCGCACTTCTGGTGGCCGAAGTTGCTGCAACTCTTCGTATACATGGTCGGCCTTGCGCTGGTGGGGGCGATGGGCTTCACGTTCACGCAGATGGTGCGGCACCGCGAGACGGTGGCAGCGCTGGCGGGAGGGATCAGCCTGCGGCGGCTGGCGCGCCCGGTGCTGATCGTCGCCGCGTTGATGATGGGGCTGAAGTGGATCGACCAGGAGTTCATCCTGAGCAACCCGCACATCGCGCCGCTCCTTTCGCGCGACCACGGCGACGCGGGCAACCGCGAGTGGTCGGCATCGGCCGTCCCGCCCACGGCGGACGGGTCGCGCCGGGTGTTCATGGCGAGGGAGTTTGTGCCGCGGGAATCGCGACTGGTGGATGTGAACGTGTGGGAGCGGGATGCGCAGGGTGCGTTGACGCGCCACCTCGTTGCGGGCGCGGCGGTGTGGCGCGACGGCGCGTGGGAGATGGAGTCGGCGCGCGAGATGCCGGTGGGACTTGCGCCCAGCGGGTCCGATGCCGCGATGCCGGCGCAGGGCGTGCCTGTGGGGGCGGGCGGCGCGGAGCGACTGGTGACGGACCTTGACCCCGCAACACTGCTCCTGCGCCGCGATGCCCGGGTGGTGGAATCGCTGTCGTGGGGTCAGATCGGGGCGATGCTCGCCAGCCCGCGTGTGGACACGCAGATGCGCGACAAACTGGTGCGGGTGCGGTGGGGGCGGGTGTCGATCGCGCTGTCGACGTTCTTGTCGCTGCTCATCACCATGCCGTTTTTTCTGGTGCGCGAGCCGCGGAACATGCTGGTGCAGTCGCTCAAGTGCGCGCCGGTGGGGATCGTGGCGCTGATGGGCGGTGTGTTCGGGGCGTCGACGCCCGTGCCGGGCCTGCCGGTGCTGCTGGCGGTATTCCTGCCCGTGCTGGTGCTGATCCCAATCGCGATCGCATCGTGGTCGAGCGTGAGGACGTGAGGGCGGTGTGAGTGGTGAGAGGTGAGAGGTGAGGTGGAGGCCCTGGCGCAAGCCTGGGCTTTCTGCTGGGCTTGGTGCTTGGTGAGAAGTGAAGCCTTGGGTGGGTGGCTTGATCGCAGGGGAGTCCGATGGGCATCACGCAACCGACGCCATCAGGAACTCGTGACCCGCTGCGGCCGTCCGCGCGCCGGGTGGTGCTGCTGCTGATCGGCGGGACGTGCTGTTTGTTGGCGTTCGGAGTGGGGTTCGCAGGCGGGCTCACGCCGATCTTCTGGCGTGAGCATGTGCGCCAGTCGTACATCGAGAGAGCACTGGCGCAAGACCCGACCATTGACTTTGCATCCGCGGACTGGATCGAGTACGCCATGTGGAGCGTGCCGGACCTGCCCGGCGATGATCTGCCGGGATACGCGGGCGAGGCGGTGCTGGTCAGTCTTCTGCTCGCGCCCGTGGTGTTCTCGGCGATTCATATTCTCATCACATGGCTCGCTGCCGGGCTTGCCCTGCGCGCCGACAGGCGGCTGGACCTGGGGCTGGGCAGAAGGCCGGCGATGACCTTGGCCGCGGCGGTGATGGTGCGCGTGCTGTTGGTGCGGATGCCGCCGGTGTGCCTGGTGTGCGGGCTGGTTGCCGGGCTGTCATACATCGGAGAGGTCGGGAAGTTTCAGTTGGAGATGCTGGGGCTGGGCTGGCTGCCGCTCGCGGGAGTGAGCATGGCGGTAGTGGCAGCGCCGCTGAGCGACGTGCTGATGTCGGTGAGCGCGGTGCGGCGTCGGCTCCAGCGGGTCGCGCCGGTGGAGAGTCGGCTGTGCAACATATGCGGGTACTCGTTGCGCGGCCTGCCAGTCCGCGTCGAGTCCTGCCCTGAGTGCGGGCGTGGGCTGCTGGCGAACCGGACGGTCGTGTCGATGGTGCTTTCGCCGCGGACGGCGCGCGCCGCGCGATGGGCAGCGCTCGCGTTCGCGCCTTTGGCGATGCTCGCTCTGGCGGGTTTGCTCGCGGCCTCGCCTGTGGCCCTCACGATGGCCGTCTCGTGGGCGACTGCGTCCCCCGGACCCCGGGGAACAGGCTTGGCCTTTGTGGTGGCACCGGATGGCGCAGTCCTAAAGGTCACGGATGGCGTGGCGACATCCTTTTTTTCTGTGCGATCGCGATGGGTGGACAGGCACAACTGGAATTGGGCGTTTCGCGCTCGGGCCCTGGAGGCGGGCACGGCCCTAGGCACCTGGCAAAGACACGAGTTGGGCATTGCGCACAAGCCGTACGCTGCGCTGTCGGTCGCGGCACCTCCGCACACGTTGGGGGCTCAACCCTGGGGCGATCGGGCGCATCTTGTGCAGGTCATCCCGAATAGACTCCCGCGAGCAATCAGCGTGACATTTGCGAGGGCAGAAGATGTGCCGAACGCGGAGTGGAAGTGGTTGAGGGCGCCGCTTCCTGCCGTGAGTGTGCCGGCGGGCCCTGCGCCCGAAGCCGACGCTGCTCCTGTCTCTTATACACATCTCCGAGCCCACGAGACTAAGGCGAAGCTCGTATGC
>ENA-ORBV01014905-ORBV01014905.1-microbial-mat-metagenome-genome-assembly--contig:-NODE-14905-length-11534-cov-7.283757_pt1 | contig 11534 bp, 8 predicted proteins | sample MGYA00237777_ERZ505514 | MGnify/ENA primary metagenome ERZ505514 (study PRJEB26160, sample SAMN06269048) | microbial mat metagenome | isolation source: Oligotrophic lake microbial mat | place...
GCGGTGTTGTCCACCACGTACTGGCGCGGCGGGGGCACCACGTCGCCCGGCAGCATGCCGAGGTGGCGCATTACGTTGAGCGTGCCAGCCACACCGCGCTCCACCCACTCGGCGTAGAGCTGCCCGGCGCCGCCAAGCTCGGCCACCAGGGTGCGGGCGCCAAGCTGCGCGCCGCGCGTCCACATCTGGCCCGGCATCCAGATATCGCGCAGCAGGATGGGCATATTGAAGGCCCGCGCCATCGCCAGGGACTCAGGGTCGTCGGCGAACTCGATCATATGCACCGAGGCGTTGCCGCCGGTGTGGAAGTCGATGTGATGGGTGAGTTGGCTCAGGAACTGCTCGCTGATCGCGGCCGAGAGCTGGATGCTCACCGTCTTGACCGGCTCGGGGTGGCCGCCGGCATCGGACACGATGAAGGCCCCGTTGAGGTTCATGCCGTCCTCGGGGGTGTGGCGCGACATGCCGGCGTAGCCCAGGGGGTTGAGCACCGGCACGGCCAGCACGCTGCCGCGCAGCTCGGACGGGTCGAGCCGCTCGAGCAGGGCGCGGATGATCCCGACCGAGGGCACGGGCTCGTTGCCGTGGACGAGGGCTGAGAGGCCGAGGGTGGGGCCGGGGTGCGCACCACGCACGCTGTGCAGCGGCAGGCGCAGCTCGGCGCCGCTCGCCAGGGTGGTCACGGGGATCCAGCGGAACTCGGTGGCTGCCACGGGAAGGCTCCTTTTTTAGAGCAAGGGGACAGGGGACAGGGCACAGGGCACAGGGCCGGGCAACCGGACGCGCTGCGCGCAAGCTGCAATCTGCTAGGCAAGGCTGTTTTTGATCACCGCGCCGTCCTTCAGGATGAGCCGGAGGCGGGCGCGATCTTCCAGCAGGCGCACGTCGGCGAGGGGGTCGCCGTCCACCACCAGCAGATCGGCGGCCATGCCCACGCGCAGCACGCCCACCTCGTCGCCGAGGCCCATGCAGGCGGCGCCCATGCGCGTTGCCGCGACGATGGCCTGCATCGGGGTCATGCCGGCCTCGACCATAAAGGCCAGCTCGGCGGCGTTGCGGCCGTGCCCGAAGCCGCCAGCGTCGGTGCCCATGGCGATCTTCACCCCGGCTGCCAGGGCCTTCGGGAAGCTCTCGCGCTGGCGCTCGATCAGCCAGCGGGCCTTGGGCGCCATGTAGCTCGGCAGCGCGCCGGGGCTCGCCGCGTCGATCGCCACCACCTTGCGCAGCACGGTGAAGGTCGGCACCAGCCAGGTGCCCTGGCGGGCCATCTGCTCGATCAGGGCGTCGTCGAGGGCGGCCCCGTGCTCGATACTGTCCACCCCGGCGTCAAGGCAGATCTGCACGCCCTCGCCGCCGTAAGCGTGGCTCATCACCGGCTTGCCCGCAGCGTGGGCCGCGTCCACAATCGCCTCCAGCTCGGCGGGCGAGAACTGGCGCAGCAGCGGGCCGCCGATCGGCGTGCCCACCCCGCCGGTGGTCGCGATCTTGATCCAGTCGGCGCCGGCGCGCACAACCTCGCGCACCTTGCGTCGGCAGGCGTCCGCCCCGTCGCAGATCCCGTCGGGGATCGTCTGGAGTCGTGGGAACGTCGAGTCGACCCCGCAGGGCTCGGTGTGGTCGTTGTGGCCGCCGAGCTGCGAGAGGATCACGAGGCTGATCTTCAGGCGCGGGCCAGGGATCAGGCCCTGCTCCACCGCCTGCTTCATGCCCAGATCTACCCCCGAGGCGTCGCGGACGCTGGTACAGCCGCCCAGCAGCGTGTCGTGGAAGACCTGCGCCGTCTTGAAGATCGCCAGCGTCGGCGTGATCGCGGCGCGCGCCTGCATGCCGCCCTCCAGGTTGGCGAGGTGGTCGTGGCAGTCGATCAGGCCGGGCATCACCGTCATGCCTGTGGCGTCGATGGCCTGGGCGCCGTCGGGGCAGCGCAGCTCGCGCAGCGGGGCGACGGCGACGATCGTTGCCCCATCCACCAGCAGCGCGTATGGCTCGGCGGGGGGCGGCGCGCCCGAGCCGTCTAGCAGGCGGGCGCCGTGGATGTAGAGCGGCGCGCTCACGGGCGGGCCTTGCCGGCCACGCCGGTGCCGCCAAGCAGGGTAAAGTCGTGGACGCCCTGGAACGAGAGGTGGCCCGCCATCAGGCCGCCGTCCACCACGTGCAGCTGCCCGCTCACCCAGGCCGCGTCGTCGGAGCAGAGGAAGAGCACCGTGCGGGCGATGTCCTCGGGCTGCCCGATGCGGCCTAGCGGCACCTCCTGGAGGTAGCGATCCTTGTAGGCGCTGGAAAGGTTCATCTCATCGCGCTGGGCTGGCACGTCGATCAGGCCCGGCGCCACCGCATTGACGGTGATGCCATACGCGCCCAGCTCCATCGCCAGCACCTTGGTGAGCAGCGTCAGCCCGGCCTTCGAGGCGCAGTGGGCGCCGCCCTTCACGCGGCCCATCAGGGCAGAGACCGAGGAGATGTTGACGATGCGGCCGGGCGCGCCGCGCGCGATCAGGTGGCGGGCGACGTGGCGCGAGGCGAGGAACGGCCCCGTGAGCTGCACGGCGAGCTGGCGGTCCCAGACCTCACGCTCCATGTCGATCAGCAGCTTGTGGGCGACGACGCCCGCGTTGTTCACCAGGATGTCCACCTGGCCGAGCTGGGCGACAGACTGCGCAACCAGCTGGGCCACCTGGGCCTCGTCGGCCACATCCGCCGGGATGGCGATGGCGCGCCCGCCTGCGGCGACGATCGCCGCTGCCGCATCCGCGCCCGTGGCGGGGTTGATGTCGGCGATCACCACGGCGGCACCCTCGGCGGCGAGCGCCTGGGCGATGGCGTGGCCAATGCCGCTGCCGGCACCGGTGACGATGGCGGTCTTGCCTGCAAATCGCTGCACGTCGGACTCCTTATTTTTTCATGCGGGGATCAAGGGCGTCGCGCAGGCCGTCGCCAAGCAGGTTGATCGACAGGACAGTCACCATGATCGCCAGGCCAGGGAAGGTCGTGATCCACCAGGCCTGGCGCAGAAAGCTGCGCCCCTCGCTGAGCATCAGGCCCCACTCGGGCGTGGGCGGCCTGGCGCCGAGGCCAAGGAAGCTGAGCGAGGCGCCGGCGATGATCGCCCCGGCCACGCCAAGCGTTGTCACCACCACGATTGGCCCGAGGATGTTGGGCAGCAGGTGGCGCAGGATGATGCGCCATGTGGGCGCGCCGATCACCACAGCGGCATCAATAAAGAGGCTGGTTTTGATCTGGAGCACGGCGCCGCGCGTGACGCGGGCATAGGTCGGGGCTGCCGAAAGGCCGACGGCGATCATCGCGTTGAGCAGGTCGGGGCCAAGCACGGCTACAATCACCAGGGCCAGCAGAATGCCGGGGAAGGCGAGCATCACGTCCACAGCGCGCATCACCAGGGCGTCGGCCAGGCCGCCGAAGTAGCCCGCCACCAGGCCCATGCTTACGCCGAGCAGCGTGGCGATCAGTACAGAGACAATCCCGATCAGCAGCGAGACGCGGGCGCCGAAGACCACGCGGGTGAAGATATCGCGGCCGAAGGCGTCGGTGCCAAACCAGTGGGCAGCCCCTGGCGGCAGCAGCCGGTCGCGCGGGGTGATCGCCGCCGGATCGTAGCGTGTGATCTGCGGCGCGAAGATCGCCGCCAGCACCAGCAGCGCCAGCAGCACCATGCCCGCCACGGCGCCAGGGTTGCGCGCCATACGGCCCAGCGAGTCGGCCCAGAGCGAGCGAGCACGGACGGGCCGTGCCCGGGCCGGCTCAACACTCTGCTGCGGGAGCGCGGGGTTATTCATACGAGATCCGTGGGTCGACAGCGGCGTAGGCAACGTCTACCGCCAGATTGATCAGCACGTAGGCCAGAGCCAGAAACAGCGTCATCGCCTGCACCATCGTAAAATCTTTGTTCAGGATCGAATCGACGTAGAGGCGGCCCAGCCCGCGCCGGGCGAAGATCGTCTCGGTGATCACTGCGCCGCCAATCAGCTGGCCAAATTGGAGACCCAGCACGGTGATTGTGGGGATGAGCGCGTTCTTCAGCGCGTGACGCAGCACCACCGTGCGGTCGCGCAGGCCCTTGGCGCGCGCCGTGCGCACATAATCCTGGCTCAGCACCTCCAGCATGCTGCTGCGGACGAGGCGGGCGAGCGTGCTGGAGCTGAGCAGGCCCAGGGCGAAGGCCGGCAGGACGAGCCGCTCAATCCCGCCCTGGCCGATGGCCGGGAACCAGTTGAGGTGCACCGAGAAGAAGAAGATCAGCAGCAGCGACATCCAGAAGATCGGCATGGAGACGCCGAGCAGGGCCAGCGCCATGGCCGCCGTGTCCACCCAGGTGTTGTGGCCCAGCGCCGAGATAATACCCAGGCTCATGCCCAGCACGGTGCCAATCGCCATGGCCGCCAGGGTCAACTCCAGAGTGGCGGGCAGGCGGCCCAGGATCTCGCCGAGCACAGGCCGATTATTATTCAGCGAGCGCCCGAAATCGCCGTGCAGGACCCCGCCCATGTACGAGAGATACTGGACGTGGAGCGGCCGGTCGAGGCCCATGTCGGCCCGCACTTTGGCGAGCAGCTCCGGCGTGCTGCGGTTCTCGCCCAGAAAGATCTCGGCGGGGTCGCCCGGGATCAGGTGCAGAATCAGGAAAACGAGCACCGTGACCAGCAGCACGGTGGGGACGGCAGCGATCAGACGGTTGCCGATATAGCGGAGCATAGGCTCCTCCAGGCTAGTGCAGCTTGCCAGAACACCCTTTCGGCGCAGGGGACGCAGGACGGCGGGCGAACGATGCAGGTAAAGCCGGTTGCTCGTTCGTCCACCGTCCACCGTCCACCGTCCACCGTCGGCGCGCTACTCGCTGAGCTCGGCAGCGGCGAAGTAGGCGTAGTTACCGCCGAGGTACAGCACCGGATTGGTGAGCTTGTCGGTGTGGGCGTAGAGCGTCATCGGGTCGTTGTAGAAGACCATGATCGCCTCATCCATCACCTTCGTCTGGATCTGCTTGTAGAGCTCAACCCGCGCCACTGGATCGGCCTCGCCGGCGGCAGCGTCGATCAGCTGGTCCATCTCGGCGTTCTCGTAGTTGTTACGGTTCGTGCCGCCGCCCGCGTTCTTGCCGTAGAAGAGAATGCGGACGACATCCGGGTCGGTGCCGGTGTCCCACCAGTTCTGGGTGGAGTGCTCACCGGCTCGCACGGCGTCGAAGTAGCCGGCGGAGCTCAGGCCGTTCAGCTCCACCTTGATCCCAATCTTGGCCAGATCGGAGAGCATGTACTCGGCCATCTGCACCGATAGGGGCGACTCGGCGCGGTAGTAGTGCTTGACCACAAGATCAACGCCGTCCTTCTCGCGCACGCCGTCGCTGTTGCTATCGACGTAGCCGGCCTCCTCAAGCACCGTGTTGGCCTCGTCGACGTTATAGGTGAACATCGAGCAGGTCGCCTCGTCGAAGGCGAAGGTGGCGTGGGTGAGCGGGCCGCAGCCAACCTGGCCGATGTCGTTCCAGATCGTGGCGATCATGCCCGCTTTATCGCTTGCCAGCTGGATGGCCCGGCGCACCGCCAGATCGTCCATCGGCGCCTGGCGCACATTCATCATCAGGCTCCAGCCGGAGCCGGGCTGGGGCACATCCACGGTGACAAAGCCGGGCGTGGAGGTGATGCGCTCGAAGTCGATCCCAGGCACCTCCTCGACGAAGTCCAGCTCGCCGCCCTCTAGGGCCGCGATACGGGTGGCCGGCTCGGGGATAATCGTGTAGACGATGTTGGCGATCTTGCTCGCGCCACTCATGCCAGTGAACCCAGGGCCCCAGCTGTAGGCATCGTTGCGCGTCAGCACCACCTCACTGTCGGGGGTGAAGGAGACCAGCTTAAACGGGCCGGTGCCCACCACCTCGGTGAGGCCCCAGTCTGCCGCGCCGACGCGCGCGAAGGCTGTGGGCGAGACCGGCGCAAGGTACGCTGTCGAGAGGCTGTTGAGAAAGGGCGCGAACGAGCGGGTGAAGACGATCTTCACCTCGTACGGGCCGACGATCTGCGTCTCCTTGTACGGGCCGATCAGGCTTACCGCCGTCTGCGCCTTGGTCTCAGGGTCGACGATGCGGTCGAAGGTGAACTTCACCGCCTCGGCGTCGAAGGGCGTCCCGTCGTGGAAGGTCACGCCCTCGCGCAGCTTGAGCGTGTACTCGGTGGCGTCGGCGTTCACCGACCACTCGGTGGCGAGGCCGGGCTCGAAGGTGCCGACCACCGGCTGCCAGAGCAGGGGGTCGATGATGTGCAGAGCAATCTGGCCAACGCGGCTGAAGGTGGTGGCGTTGGGGTCGAGCTTGTCGAAGTTGCCGGCCAGGCCATAGCGCAGGGTCGGGCCGTCCACGATGGTGGCGGCAGGCGCGGCGGGCGCCTCGGTGGCCGCGGCGGCAGGCGCCGCGGTGGCGGCAGGCGCAGCGGGAGCCTCGGTGGGCGCCGCAGCGGCAGGCGCCGCGGTGGCGGCAGGCGCCGCGGGGGCCTCGGTGGCGGCAGGCGCAGCGGGCGGGGCGCCGCCGCAGGCGCTCAGGAGCAGCGCGAAAACGGTCGCCAGCAGGACGAGTGAGAACCTGATACGGGAGAATTGCGGGGTCATGGTGATCTCCTGGCTCGCTGAATGATCGAGAGGCCACACGTAGACCGGACAGGATTGAGGCGGGCGAGGCTCCTTTCTATGGGGCCGCAAGGCCCTGGCTTGCAGGCTAAACCGTGTCGCCGGCCCCGCCCTCGGCCAGCATGGCGCGGGCGATCAGGGCCACGGGCAGTGCGCCGTGCGACAGGAAGCGGTCGTGGAAGCGGCGCAGGCTGAAACCGGCACCCTCGCGTGCGGCGAGAGTCTGCCGCAGGCTGTGGATCTGACCGGTGCCGAGCAGGTAGATCAGGGCCGCGCCGGGAAACATGCTGTTCTTTACCGCCTCGCCGCGCGCCGCCTCGGGCGCCATGCCCGCCGCCTCGACGTAGAGCGCCACCGCCTCGTCCAGCGTCATGCGCCCGCGATGCAGCTCGACATCCACCAGGGCGCGGGCGGCCATGCGCAGGCGCGCGTGGTGCTGGCTGTAGCTTTCCAGCGGCGTCAGGAACCCGGCCTCGTCCATCAGGTCGGTGGCGTAGCAGGCCCAGCCCTCGGCCATGGTGCCGCCGCACGGCAGCGCAATGCGGCTAGCGCAGTCCACGGCGGCCATGCGGCCAATCCGTGACTCAGCGCGGTAGGCGTGCCAGTTCTGCACGTGGTGGCCGATCGCGCCGTGGTGGACCACATGGTTCAGCTTGATCACGCTGTCGTTGGTGGCCCGCAGCCGCCGCCGCTGCTCCTCGGCGGGCATGGTGGGCTCGACTGGCGTTACCAGATACTCGACGATTGGCACCTGGTCGAAGGCGGCGGGAGCGCGGTAGAACAGGAAGTAGAGCTGTGGCGCGGCCGCTCTGGCCCACTCCGGCTGCGGCACGTAGCGAATGGGATAGTCCGGCCAGGTCAGGAGGTCGCGCTCGTCGGCCAGAGCCCGGCAGGCCTCCCAGAGCTGGGCGTAGCGCGCGTAGTAGCCCTCGACGGGCGGGTGCAGGTCGGCCAGGCCAGCCAGGGCCTCGCGCCAGCTCTGCGCCCCGAAGGCGGCGGCGCCTGCTTCTAGGGCGGTCCGGCACTCGGCGATGGTGGCGCGGGCGTAGGCGGCAAGCTCGTCGGCGCTCTGCTCCAGAAAGTGGGCGCGGCGGATCTGTAGGTCGAGGGCCTGCTCGCCGCAGGCGTAGCCATCCTCAGTGGCGGTGATCCCCTCACACAAGAAGCGGTCGAACGCGGCGAAGGCCTGCGCCGCAACATCGGCGGCGGCGCGCAGCTCGCCACCATCCAGGCGCTGCTGCGCGATGATCTTGTCCACCCCGTCGCCTAAGAAAGCCAGGGCACCCGCGCACTCGCGGCGGGCCCGCTCGGCCCAGGCGGCGGGCACGCGCCGCAGCGTCGCCTCACCCTGAGCGAGCAGCGTGGGCACGGCGCGCATGCGGGCGGCGGCGGCGGTGGCGCGCTGCTCCAGGGGCGCGAAGTCGCGCAGGAATAGGCTGATCACCCCGAAGATCGCCTCGCCGGTGTAGACACAGGGGTTGCCCGCCGCAAACTGCGCCGCCCCCAGCTCCCAGCTCCGGAGCTCCAGCGCGCCGTGGGCCAGCGTCTGATCAAGGCGCTCGGCGTAGGTCAGGGGCTCGGGCGGCAGCGCTACGAGCTGGAGGAGCAGGCCTTCGAGCTCCTCCGCCGTCGCGGCGATGCCCTCCGGCGAGAGGTCGGGCAGGGCGTGATCGTAGCGATGCACGCCGATAAATGTGGCGCTCACCGGGCTGCGCCGGTAGTAGGCGCTGAAGAAGTCGTCGAGCCAGCGGGTGAAGACGGGCGCATCGCTCATCCTAGCGTCCTCTCAGCTCAGGGCAGCTTGGGTCGGCGCGGCAGCGCCAGAGTTGTCGATTGTCGACATTTTGCGGGCAAACGGCGGCTTGCCGTAAGGCGAGGCGGCTGGTACAGCTTTCCGGGCTGTTCTGATGGGTCGTGGGGGCGCGCTATAGCGCGCCGGTACGGGGCGTAACCCAGCATCTTTGCTCGGACGGAGTACTAGCGCGCAAGCGGCAGGTCGATCCAGCGGCGCTCGTGGAAGGAGCGCTCCACCGCGTTGATCGTCTCCTGCACCCAGGCGCCGTCGGCGAAGTTGCCCTGGTTACGCGGGCCGCCCGTGCGAATCTCGTCGATAAAGTCGCGGATCAGGTTGGCGTAGAAGAGCGAGCGCCACGACTCGCGGGCGTGGCCGCCGGTCGGGTAGAAGCGCTGGGGGATCTCGACCTGCTTGAACTCCACCTCGTCGGCGGTGGCGATCTTCACAGTCTCGGCCACACCGAACTCCTCCACCAGACGGCAGATGATGGCGCCGCGCTCGCCGTAGATGCGCGCCTCGATGCCGGGGTAGTTGCCGACGGTGACAAAGCTGGTCTGGATCGAGCCAATCGCGCCATTGGCGTAGTCGCCGATGAAGATATCGCCGTCGTCGATGTTCATGCGCATCATCTGGCCGGTGGCGCGCACCACCCGCTCGGGAATGAAGTTGCGCATCGTGCCGACGACACGGCTGTAGTCGGCGCCGACCCACCAGTGGCCGATGTCGATGATCGGCGCGCCGTAGCCCTCCAGCGACGAGGTCCGGATCACCGACTGGTCGGCGGCGTGGTCCACCTGGCGCAGCGGCGTCTGGGGGTCGAGCCACTGCGAGTTCTGCTCGTAGCCGTTGAAGATAAAGGGTCGCCCGACGAAGCCCTCGTCGATCAGCGACTTGGCATACTGCACGCCGGGGCTGTAGCGGAAGGTAAAGCCGAGCTTCGTCTTCAGCCCCTTCGCATCGGCCAGGGCCGAGGCGCGCAGCGTCTCGCGGAAATCGTAGGCTACCGGCTTCTCGCAGAGCACGTGCTTGCCCGACTCCAGCGCGGCCATCGAGAGCTCGAAGTGGGTTTGCGAGGGCGTGCAGACATCGACGACATCGATGTCGGGGCGGGCGACCACCTGCTGCCAGTCGTCCGAGGCCTCGGGGATACCGAACTGGGCTGCGAACGCCTCGGCGCGCTCGCGCAGGGGGTCGCAGATCACCGCAACCGTGCAGCGCGGGTCACGCTGCCAGCCGGGGATATGGGCGTGCTCGGCCCACGCGCCGGCGCCAAGAACCGCGACCCGAAGCTTGCTGGTCTCCATGATGGCTGCCTTTCTCTCAGTCTGAGGCGGGTCCAGGCTCAGCGCCAACGCTCCCATCGCGCAGCAGGCTGCTGTAGGCGGGCGTCATCATGGCGAGGAGCTGGGTGAGCGAGGGTGGCGGGCCCTGGCCTGCTGGCAGGCGCACATAGTGCTGGAAGACGGTGCGCTGGGCGAGGGCCGGATCGCCGGAGCGGACGGCGTCGATGAGCAGCTGGTGGAAGGCCACGACCTCCTCGATCTGCACCTGCTGGCTCTCCAGGGTTGTCAGGAAGAGCGCGCGGATCTGCCCGTTGAGGCCCGACCAGAGCTCGAGCAGGCGGGGTGAGTGCGCCGCCTCCACCAGGGGCCGATGAAACTCCACGTCGAGCTGCATCAGGCGTGGGATGTCGTCGGGCAAGCGGCAGCGGCCCATTGCGGCGAGCAGCTGCTCCATACGGCCCAGGACTTGCTCGTCGAGCAGAGCGAAGCCAGCGCCGACGGCGAAGCCCTCTAGCAGCGCCCGCGAGAAACCCATGTCGAGGGCCTCCTCACGGGAGAGGCGCGTCACAAAGCTGCCCCGGCGCGGTCGGCTGACGATCAGCCCCTGGCGCTCGAGCATCAGCAGCGCCTCGCGCACAGTTGTCCGGCTCACGCTGAGCCGCTCAGCGATGGCCGCCTCCACCAGGCGCTCGCCGGGGCGCATGCGGCCGGCAAGGATCGCCTCCTCGAGTGCGCGGCTCACCTCGTCAACCAGCCGGTGGCGGCTTGTGGCTGTCAGCTCGTGGAGCTCGTCAACCGGCATACCTCGACCCCTTAGTGGGTAGCGCCACGCGCCGCTGCCTGGGCGTAGCGGATGTCAGAGCCAGTCGTTATGAGAAATCGATTGTCGACACTTTAACCATAGCATAACTAATAGCTGGCTGTCAAGTGGCTCGTCCTTCGTCCGAGTTATTCTGATCTGCTGCGCGTCACGGCTGTGTTATGATCTGACGACCGTCCACCGTCCACCGTCCACCGTCCAACCACATATCCGCCCCAGGAGCGCCCAATGCCCATCACCCGTGCGCCCTTTGGCTCCACCCACACCGGCGCAGCCGTAGAGCTGTACACGCTCACCAACGCGGCCGGCGTCGAGGCCCGTGTGGCAACCTATGGCGGCACGCTCGTAGGTCTGCTGGCCCCGGATCGCCACGGCAAGCGCGCCGACCTGCTGCTCGGCTTCGACAGCCTTGCGGGCTACCTCGGAGCGCACCCCTACTTCGGCAGCCTGATCGGCCGCTACGGCAACCGCATCGCCCGCGGCCGCTTTACGCTGAACGGCGTGCCCTACACGCTCGCCATAAACAATCGCCCAAACCACCTTCACGGTGGCCCCGGCGGCTTTCACGCGGCGCTCTGGCACGCGGAGGTGCAGGGCGAGCAGCTGGTGCTGAGCCACCACAGCCCTGCTGGCGAGGAGGGCTACCCCGGCGCGCTCAGCGTACAGGTGAGCTACAGCCTCAGCGATGCGGGCGAGCTGCGGCTCGACTACCTGGCCACCACCGATGCGCCCACGGTGCTGAACCTCACCAACCACGCCTACTTCAACCTCGCGGGCGGCGGCTCCATCCTGGGCCACGAGCTCCAGCTAGACGCTGGGCAGTTCCTGCCTGTAGACGACGCGCAGATTCCCACGGGCGAGCTGCGGCCCGTTGCTGGCACGCCCATGGACTTCACTGCGCCCACGCTAATCGGCGCCAACATCGACGCCGACGACGAGCAGCTACGGGGCGCAAAAGGGGGCTTCGACCACTGCTGGATCTTCGGGCACGGGGGGGATCTTGGGC
>ENA-ORBV01014908-ORBV01014908.1-microbial-mat-metagenome-genome-assembly--contig:-NODE-14908-length-11533-cov-4.699983_pt1 | contig 11533 bp, 4 predicted proteins | sample MGYA00237777_ERZ505514 | MGnify/ENA primary metagenome ERZ505514 (study PRJEB26160, sample SAMN06269048) | microbial mat metagenome | isolation source: Oligotrophic lake microbial mat | place...
CCTCGGTGACAGCCGATAAATCGACGTCCGTAGGATTAGTACTAGAGTCTACGGAGCGGGGCGCTCCAAACGCTTTCTTTTTGACAGAGGAAAAAATCCCCAGAGCCCTTCCCCATCCAGGCGTAGCTGCCGGTGGAGTCTTCCCTCCCTTGCCATTGGGAGGCGTTGATGACATTGTATTGTTAGGTTGTGCGAAGCTAATCGGTAGAACAGCAAGGGAAAACAATACGGTGGAAACAACAGATGCGATAGCTTAGAGTGCTTGTTTTTTTTTGCCTTGGTGTAAATTAATACATGTGTGGATACACTGTGCAATAGTTTTGTACAACAAGACAGCAGTGGTGGAAACGACAACAGCAATTTGTTTCGCAACGACCTGACCGAACGAACGGAGGTCGGACTACTCATTTCAAATTATTCAATTTCAGGAGAACAGGAATTGATGGATTCCAGATTCCTGGCATGACGAGATACATCCTTAGCCTTACTGACCTACTGTACAAGCAGTTGCACATACAAGCACAACTACTGCACAACAGCCTGGTCCGAAATGCAGAAACTGGCACAAAAGATGCATTCCTGGCCTCCCAAGTTCCAAGTGATCAGTAATGCTGGCAGTTTACTAGCAGCTGGTAGCTACTTATAAACAGCTAGTCAGTTTGCTAACAGCTGACTTGTTGCCAGATGTCAAGAAACAATTGCGCCACCTTTGCAGAAGGGGGAAATTCATGCTGCATGCTGCCAATTTGGCTGGGACTTTGATGTGTTCAAACTTGAAAATTCTTGTGCTTCTCAAATTGTTTGTCTTAAGAACCGTGCTTGCTACAAACTGTCAGTGGGTGGAGTGACTTGTCAGTGGCCCCAAATCATTGCAAAACAATGTTGTGGATTTGGACCTTTTTTGCTGCTGGCAGCCTACCTCTAGCAAGCAGTGTCATTGCCCAGCAAAGTTGGGTCTGACATGGCAAATCTTGAGGACAGCAGAATCCCAATGATTGGGCTGAATCTTGATAAGGATAGAGAACGCAGAATCAAGGCCATTGAATGAAAAAATTAAAAACCTCGAATGTCACAACACGAGCAAAATCCAACTTGTTTCTCCAACACCTAACAGCTGTTAGGGGTTTGATTAACCATCTGTATTAGCACTCTGTTAGCTCCTTTTTTCTGTGAACTAAATTTGCTAAATAGCTACTCTAGTTGTGATGTCCATGATAGCATGCATTGCTGAATGGGCAAATGGGGCATGAGTGAGTCCACATTAAGAATCCCCATTTTTAAGATTCGTGGCACCGTCCCAATCAATGCAGGCAGGGGCTCAACTGCCAACAAGTGCACCGTTGTGCAGTTCAACTGTTATAAGAGTGCACCTGCCTTTCTGTTTACTCTCGAAGGCCAGATCGGCCAGGTCAAGAATAGTGCACCCCCATGCCAATACAGTACAACCAGGTATCTGACATGCCGACAAAAATTTTGTTCCGACGACTGGGCACTCATTTTTTGGGTCGCCGATGAGATCAATCCGAACCACAACACTCGTGGTGACCAAGGATTGGATGTCGATAAATTTCATAGAATGAACAACTACCATGAAGCGACATATTGCTTATCTGTTGCTCTTGTTGTCGGCGTTTGCACTGCTGGTGGGCGCCAGTAGCAAATCCAAGGAGGAATGCGGAATTTATCTCGTGAAGAACCGAAGAAGCATGAGCTTGTTTGCGGGTCGTTCCTACAAAGCATTTGAGCAAATTGGAGTGGACGAGCTCTTGCTTCCCTTTATTGACCCCAATATGAACGAATACAGTCCCTTGCACGATAGGTTGCGAGACGAAAATATTGTCCCAAAAGATAGGCAACCCGAGTACAAGCACATTTTGAAATACTTTGCGTCTGGTTTGGGCAGTATCGTTGGCTGCTCCCGAAATGCCAATATCAAAATGCGAGGCAAAGAAGAGTATCGTGCTCAAAAGAATGAGCATCCAGGAAGCACCATGTATGAAAATTTTGTGTTTGACACTGTCCGAGATATCCAAGCCGGTCAGTTGCTGACTTTGCAGTGCGACCAAGACAACGACAAGAATATTGCCCCTATCATTGTACCCATGGACGTGATTGAAACGAGTGGTGTTTGCATGGACACGCTCTTGGTCAAGGCATCCCAATTTGGACGGGGCGCCTTTGCCAAGCAGTCCTACAATGTCGGAGACGTGGTGGCGACATCCCCACTCGTGCATTTTGAGCGCAGCCAAGTCGAAATGGTGGTGCAGGAACGCAAAGACAAGCATTTTATTTCAGTAGTGCCCGAGCACAAGATTGAATACAAAAACAGCCAAGTGTTATCCACCCAACTCTTGTTGAATTACTGCTACGGAAATCCGTCTTCCAATTTATTGCTCTTGCCCTTGGCGTCCGGGGTGAATTTTATCAATCATGGAACCCCCAATGTGGAATTGCGGTGGAAACCGGACCCTTCTCTTCGAGAAGACACTCAACTCATGGAATTATTAGAAGACACCTATGCCAGTGACTTGGTTTTGGAATATGTGGCCACCAGACCGATAGAGGCGGGAGCGGAAATATTTATGAATTACGGAAATGACTTTGAGACGTTGTGGAAACAAAACCAGACCAATTTTCGCCGCGAAATAATTATAGCCGACGAGCTGGTTCCATCCAATTGGAACAAGAAAGATCCCAAACCCTTTGGCGATTTCATTGGCAGTAAAGTCGCACCGGGACAAATGGCACCCATTCGATGGAACGACGGAACCGCCGAGGTTGTGACGCCGTGGGCCTTTCGTATTGGATTAAAGCCGCGCATCCGAAACGTTTTGCTCGAGTACTGCAATCGCATGGGGATTACCGACATTTTTCGCCACGTAACGACGGACGGAAATGCCTTGCGACCAGGCACGGCAGCATATATGGAACTTGAAAACAATCAGTGGTATCTGCAGAGGCCGGAGAATAAATGGCGATCCAATTTGCAGTGGTTTTCGCCGGGAGGTAGTCCAGCCCACGAGCACTACCTGCAAGCGCTGAGCGTGGCTGGCTTTGATGAGGTTTTGGAAAGTATTGGTGACTACCTTGGAATGGACGGTCTCGTAGTCTTTCACGTGACGTTTATTGCTGTTTCCTTTTCCCACAAGGGCTTGATGCATCACGATTTGACAAATACGGGAGCCAAAGCGTACAATGTGATTATTCCACTCATTCTCGCCAACGAGACAGGGCCTGAATTAGATCTTCAAGACAAAGAGCTAACAACAGGACGATACCGGTACGAATACAATGTGGCGAGCATGATGGGAGATGACGCGGATCATGGTACCTCGGCTTGTGATTATCGAATGAACAAGGAGATGCGTATGGCAGCAACTGTGTATATCGCTGATGTAAACGACGACAATATCGAGAATGTCATGCAGCACTATACTCAAGTGTACCCACCGAAAGATCTTGATCTGCTGAAAAGCTGGAAAGCCAGGCATTGGAAGCGGGGCGATCCCACCCGAATGCTTCCCAAACCCTCACCTAGCCACATTCTCGCATGAGGCGGTGGTCTAGCTAGTTAGTAGGATGCGGGTGGGTTGGCGAAAGTCCGTCAGAAGAAATTTAAATAGCAAAACAAATTGTATACTAGAAGTCATTACTGCCAAAAAAATCAAATAGCAACGGTAACGTCTTGAGCGAATAGAGGAATATGCGATTCATCTGCATCACTTTCTCTACATTTGTTTGTCATCAGACGGGTTCAAGAATTGAAAGGTGATTCTTTCCTTAAGGTGAAATTTAGCAGCAATTGGGGCGGGGGGCATGCATGATGACAGTGGATATGAGCCCGTCGTTTATTGTACCAGCCACTGGAGGGCTTTTGAAATGATGAAAAGATACCGGTTTCCTGGAAGGGATTCGCGCCATGAAACACAAACTTTCTCTTCGGTGATTCCCCTTGAAAGAACTTGGAGGTTAGCTTTTGTTTGTATTGGGCTTGCAGGTATAATGGCCAATTTGGGGGCATTCCCAATGAATCCTCAACTGAAAATTATATCAAAACACAGCGACTAAGAAGACCATACAAAATATAAAAATCCGCTAATGTGTTGAGCTTATTCTTGATCAGCTGTTCCTTCATCAGGTTGGTCTTCTTGTTTTTCCTTTACAGGGGTTGGTTTGAACACCATGAACTGAGGAGGGGCAGCAGCTGCAGCTCCAGCAGGCCCTCCAGCGCCAGGCATAGGCGGCATACCAGGAATACCAGGATACAAGGACCGCGGCGTGGGCGGTACTGCGCCCGCGCCACCTGGACGAGATCGGCCAAAGGAGGCCGGAGTGCGCTGCGGAGGTGCCATCATAGCGGCCAGTGGGTCTGTCGCCATGTCGGGGGGCTTCGGTTGCTCTTCTTGCTTTGCGGCGGATGGCATGGAAGTAGGCGGTGGAGGTGTCGGTTTGGCCTTTTCCGCCGGATCTTCGCCTGGGAAGACCCAAACCTTTTTGTCCTCGTCATAATACGCCTGCATCCCCTCTCCAAGATCAGCGGTCGTTGCGTCAGGATTCAGCCACTTCGTCATTCTATCCTTCATTCCGAAGCTCCAGTCTAGTTCTGTATACAACAAAAAGAAAAGAGAATGAGAAACAGAAGAAAGCAACCAGAGCAAGAACTCCCAAAGAATTCAACAAACGTTAGAACTCACTAACTGGCAACGACTTGGGGGCAGGGTTTGGTTTCTTTGTTAAAGAGCCGCTGGCACCGGGCTTGCTCTCCTTGGGTTTCGAATCACCTGGCGAGGACATGGTCGGCGGAGCATTCGCCTGGGTAGGTGGCACAGAAACAGTTTGCGCAGCTGCTGGTCCTGATTTGGGGGCAGCCTTCTCGACCTTCGCGGCGCTGGCCAGAGGATCCTTTTTGTTGTGATTACGCTTGATTCTTGCTGTATTGACTTTAGCCACTACCTTGTCTTTTGACATTTTGCTACTAGGCTGCGCTGACCGGTCTAGCAAACTAGTATCCTGTTGATTAGACGTAACAGCAGTGAGGAAAGTCATGTCTGTTTCGCTTGTCAAGGCAGTTGAAACACCGGGGATGTTATTGTCATCGGCTGGCGATGGAGAAAATGCCTGTAGCGGTGATTGAATTGGCGAGGCTACTTCTGCCTGAGTGCGGAATACAGATTGCCCATCGGGGGTTCCCCCTTCTTGCTCTGATTTCGAAGCTGGCAGCTTGTTCTCTTCGGTCTCGAGAATAGTTTGATGAAGTCGCTGCTCAAAATATGCCAGTGCCGCCTTGAAGCCGTCTGGACTCTCACACATTTCCGGCAAAGTCAGACGCGCTGTGGCCTTGGCCTTGAATATGCTGTCATCCCAGCCGAAGTCACATACGTCAAGAATGCTTTTGAGGTAATTTTTGGCAAGATCCACGAAGCCCAAGTCTGCAAGCAGCATTGCGTATTGTAATTTGAAAGGCTGTAATGTTTTGATGAGCGCGCTGGTGTTTCCTCGTCGTTTGGCCCATTCGTACGCCTCAGTGCGTTCGTAGGCTTCAATCCCTTCCTTTGTCATGAGAGAAATATTTTCAGGCAACAGGTGATCACAACCTAACAAGCTCAAATATGCTTCTGGCAGAAGCGGGCTCATCACTTGCAGGCCGCAAACCATGAAACACACATGGGCGGCGTGAATGTCGCCGAGTTTTTGCAGCTTGGTACCAAGAGTGAAAAGGACTCGATCCCAGCCTTGTGTACGGTTACTGACAATGGCAGCGAGATGATGACGCCACGTCGTTAGCAACTCACTGGAGCTATCAGACCACAGAGAGGAATCAAGCTGCCCCGAAAATAGCATGACTATTGTATGGAGAGGTGAACCACATCTCAATACTTTGTCGGCAAACTGTTTCGTCGCATGATGATACGTCTCTGGATCGCAAAACGTGGAAAGCAACAGTGCTAACCCAAAATTGTTTGACTCGAGCGCTACCTCGACCGCTTCCACCCTCTTACCCCGCAAAAGGTAATTTTGAATGCTTTCCATTTTCGCTTTAGCTTCGTCCCCTGAAAAAGAGAAGAAACAAAATTAGCGAACACTCGTGTGGGCGAGCCGCACTTTAAAGAGCAACTATACTGACCAGTCTTGCCCGTATATTCCATGGACATAGAAGGATCCAGGCCGGGAATATTGTTGCCGTTCGTTCCGTTCTTCGGTTCTGTCGACGGCGCACTTCCATCTTTTAGCATCAATTCGACAATATGGGATTCAGGGCTACCAGGACTCAGGAATCCGCCTTGACTGCGGATCCTCCCTTTCGATTGAGACACAATCTGAATCAACTGCCACAGCAAGTCTTCGGGTACAAGCTCTGTCTTACGTTCAACATAAGATTTGACGCACGATTCGTCGGCTGAATTGAGTGGTCCTGAGATACCTTCAGCTTGCTTCACTTTTTCGTTTTCAACTATGTCATGATTCGGCAAAACATTACAAGCACGATGAATTTCAACAGGCCCGGCCTCCGCGCCACCCTGGCGCCAAACGCAAAGACGTCCTCCAAATCCAAATGTGGCAATGGCGTGTGCTGGTCTGCTCCTGTCTTTCGTCGTTACTCCTGTTGATGCTGCGCTTCCCGTCTGTTGTGCTAAAGGTTCAGGTTTTTGGCTCACCCCCGCAACGGGTCTTTCCCATTGCGTCAAATTGAACTCCTGGTTGAAGTAAAAGATCTGACCTTCTTGGTCTACTTGTTCCTCCCACCCTGCCGGTAGTTCGTCAATGGCTGCACCAAGATCTTGAGCAGCCGTTGGCTCCCCATTATTCATTAAGGGTCTTTCCCAGCTCGTCTCTTGGGTTAACTCGTTTAAGTAATATGGGTTGCCAGTCGTGGAGTCGAATATTTCCACCCAACCATGAGGTAATTCGCTTGCTGGCTCTTCCAACTTCGCGTCGAGCAGCTCTGGTGCGTCAATAGCTGTTCCTTCCATCTCTGTAGCATGCTCTACAACTTCGTGCACTACAGGATCATTCTCGTCGGCAACGCCTTGAGCGCTAGTATCCATGAGGGGCCGGTCCCATGTGGTCTCGTTTGTTACTTTGTTGATGTAATACGGCAAGCCTGAGCTTGGATCGACGAGCTCGTCCCAATCGGCATGAAGAGCTGGCTGCTCCTCTTGTATTTCCGGTGCTCCAATTTCTTCCTCGTTGTGCTCTTCGACAGGCAAACTTGCCGGCAGAGGGGCGGAAGCTGGATCAGCAGCCATGGGGTCCATTTCCTCTTGCTCAGATGCAGGAGGGGCATCAGATAGCTGCGGTTGTGGCTGAAGATCAATATCCTCGGGCGACGTCTCCTCGACTGCATCATCTACTGGGGTAGTCTGCAGTTCTGGTGCAGCGGCACTGTCATCTGGTGACGCGAATTCTGGCTTTTCCCAAGAAGTGGCACCAGTCAGTTCGTTGAAGTAGTAAACATTGCCAGATGATGGATCGATTGATTCCACCCAGCCTGGCGGGAGATCCGATTTCTCATCAGCACTATTCAATACTTCATCCTGCGCATCCTCTGTAGGAGCTGTTACTTCCTCTGCGGTAGTTTCTCCGGAAGCTTGCGGGATTGCCATACTTTGTTCAGCAACGTCCTCGCTCACAGATGCCACCGCAGGACGCTCCCAGGAAGTGCTTCCATCGACTTTGTTGAAGTAGTAAACCTGACCGGAAGCTTCTTCTACCAGTTCAACCCAACCAGGGGGGAGGTCCGAAGGTGGAAGTGTCTCGGAGATACCAGCTGGACTCATTGCGGGTGCATCAGCAGCAGGATCCACAGTCTGCAACGACTCGTTCGCAACATCGTCAACTCCATCTGCGGAAAGTGGTTCTTCCATTATTTCGTCGGTAGCTTCGAAGGCATTGGGTTCTTGAGGGGCACTGAACGCAGCCCCCGCCCCCGCCTCTGCATTTGTTTCAGCTTGCGACTCGGCCTTAGGATCAAGCGCTTCGCTTAAATCAGGCAGTTGCGGACGGTCCCATGAAGTGGCGTTATCCACTTCATTGAAGTAGTAAACAAGACCTGTTGTAGTGTCGGTCAGCTCGACCCAGCCTGGAGGGAGATCCGAAGAGAGTGGGGCATCGTTGGCGGTATCAGGCACTTCGAGTCCTTCGCCTGGTTCTGAAGTATTATTTTGTGCTGCCTGCTCAATCTCATCTGTATCGCCTCCTTCTCCAAAGCTTTCCGCTGCTACGTCCTGCACGGGTTCCTCGCCATCTGCCTTTGCCTGCCATGCATCTGGCATCGAAGGCCGATCCCAGGTCGTACTGCCATCAGTATCGTTGACATAATAAGTGCGACCGGACGTAGGGTCAACAGCCTCGGTCCAGCCTGGAGGAAGTTCCAACACGTCGACAGATGGACCTGCCTCGTCAGCATCATCTGGGGCGCTGCATTCCAACTCTCCGGTATTTTCGCCCATGGCGTCATCTTTTGAGCTAGGAACTTCGACGACAGCAGGATCGGTCTCTTCGAGCTCGCCAGCGGCTACTGAAGGACTAGCCTCGTCTTCATTTGCGGTCAATTCAGTTTGCGTTGGTCGATCCCAGACGGCCACATTATCAATCTCGTTGTAATAGTAAACGCTGCCGGTTGTTTCATCGGCCACCTCCACCCATCCTGGAGGTAGGTCTTGGTTGACGTCCTCGCTCGGTAACTCGACCCTGTCACCAGCTTGGGCGGCAGAAGCTTCTGGAATTTCTTCTTCTTGCCGTGGTTCCTGTTCCTCCTGAGGTTGTTCGGCTTCCACTTCCTTTGATGGGCCTGCATTTGCATCTGAGTCTACGGAAATTTGTTCAGGACTTGCCGTGTCCTCCTTGGGCGTTGTTGGGCGTTCCCAGCTTGTGCTGCCGTCCTCGTGCGCGTAGAAAATATTACCAAACGATGGATCAACTGTTTCATACCAGCCAGGAGGAAGATCACCAGCGGTATCGTCATTAGACTCGACACCGGCAACTTCTGGTGAGACTTCATTATCATTGTCAACAGCCAATTCATTCGGTTCAGCGGGAGCCTCTGACGATGGCACCTCAGGAATCTCCAGTGCCGCAGCTTCCTCGGACGATCCACCGATCATCTCAGTCCCGTCCACATTTGAGTGCTCCGGCCAGCTTGGTCGCTCCCACGACGATAGTTGCTCAGCCTCGTTGTAATAAAAAGGGTTTCCAGATGCTGGATCAGTTGATTCAACCCATCCTGGGGGGAGCTCAGACAAGTCCTGCGTGGCTGTCGTTGCCTCACCAAGAGCCTCCACAAATCCGGCTTGATCCTGCGCCTGCTCGCCTTCTTCTGGTGTTTCTTTCGATTCCTCTGGATCCGGCTGGTTGCCAACGACGGGATTTCCGTCATTTTCTGAGGGAGTTGCTGGTAGCGCCTGCAGAGCAGGAGATTCGACTGGCATTTCTGGCAGTTCCCAAGTAGTTGTGCCGTCAATGTTGGCATAATAAGTGTTTCCAGAGGTTTCATCAACCATCTTAGTCCACCCAGCTGGCAGATCACCTTGCTGGGTAGGATCCTCGGAAGTCTTCAATGGCTCTTCTGCCTCTGGCTCGGGCTGTTCGTTGGCGTCCGCTGATTCCATAACTTCTGATGTGACCTCGTTGTCTACAGCATTTTCCGGTGCAAACTCTTCTGGCAGGTTTGCATCAAGTGAGGGCTCATTTTGTTGTGATCCTTCACCTTCAATCTCCTGAACCTCTTTCAAAAGATTCATGGATGGCTCATTTGCAGCTGCTCCAATCTCATCCATTGTTGTTGCACGTGTCGGCAAACTCTTCGGAGGGATTGATCCAAGTGTAGCAAGTGGTGGCTCCCAGGATGTTGTGCCCTCAGCTTCATTGTAATAGTATGGAACATTGCTGTTTACATCAAAAAGCTTGACCCAACCAGGTGGGAGGTCATCCTCACCCATTGCTTCCTCCTTGCCTAGTGCCTCAGGCTGTACTTCTGGTTCCTGTTTTTGATCAGTGCTCACTGTCTCAGGAGTCTCGCCATCCACACCAGCATCTTCCTGTGTCAAAGTGGCTTTCATTTCCTGAACAGGGTTCAAAAGATTCATGGATGGCTCATTTGCAGCTGCTCCAATCTCATCCATTGTTGTTGCACGTGTCGGCACACTCTTCGGAGGTATTGATCCAAGTGTATTAAGTGGTGGCTCCCAGGATGTTGTGCCCTCAGCTTCATTGTAATAGTACGGAACATTGCTGTTTACATCAAAAAGCTTTACCCAACCGGGTGGGAGGTCATCCTCACCCATTGCTTCGTCGTCTTGTGCCTCCCGCTGTGCTTCTGGTTCCAAGTTTTGATCAGTGCTCACCACCTCCTGAGGCCCATTATCCACACTAGGCCCAATGCCAGCCGATGATTCGACTGCTGTTTCACCCAACGTCGATGTTGTCTCTAGTACAGGTTTCTTCATAACAGTTCTGTTTTGTGCTTCGTTAAAATAGTACGGTTGTCCGCTGGATGGATCGATCACTTCCGTCCACCCTGGCGCCAACATGGATGGAGCTGCGCCATCTTCTTGGTTTTCACTGACTGGAGCTGCGTCCCCAGTTGGTTGCGCTTTTTCCTCCGAAGCAGCTTCATTTGCCACTTCAGGCGTGAACTCAGAAGGTGCAGCCTGATCCTGTTCCAACACCCTGTCTTCCACATTATCGCGAGCATTGGATTGGTCAGTTGAATTGCATTCCAGCACCGCCGCTTCCGGCTTTTCCCACCTTGTTTGCTGTGTTTCCGCGTTATAATAAAAAGGAGTAGCAGACGCAGGATCTACCATTTTTTCCCAGCCAGGAGGAAGCAACTCTCCAGCGTCTATGCCCTCTTCGCGCTCGCTTGCATCTTGAGGGGCTCCTTCCTGGACTTCCTGTTCGCCACTGTCTGTGAACTCTGGCGCTATCCTTCCTTGGTGTTCCTCTTCGCCGACTAATTCGGGCGCTGTTTCAAGCGGAAGTTGGTCAGCTAAATTTTCTTCTTCCACAACTACGGCTTCGCTTCGGTCAGCATGCTCTGGCGGCTCCCTAGGACGTTCCCATGTAGTTGTGTTGTCAGTTTCGTGAAAATAGTAGGGCCGACCTGAATATTCATCCATAACCTCAACCCAGCCTGGTGGGAGAGAGTCGTGCAAGTCATCCAAAATGGCCATGGTTGTATCAGCTTCGGCAGGTTCTTGTAAATCCTCAGCAGCGTCGAGCGGCATATCTTCCATACCTGCAAAGTCGTCTAGCTCGGCCTCTTCCTCCCTTTTCGACGGCGTAAGTTCTGGAGCCAATTCGTCGGCTGCCTCGGTTGCGGCTGGTTCTTCATCGTTTTCTTCTCCCGCTGTTTCTGGTTTTTCTTCAGTGGCTGGTCCAGGGGTAGGCAGCGGCACAGGTCTGTCCCAAGTAGTTGTGTTATCAGCTTCATGAAAATAGTAGGGCCGACCTGAATATTCATCCATAACCTCAACCCAACCGGGAGGTAGAGCATTTTCTTCTACTTCATCACTACCAGAAGCAGGGGCTATTT
>ENA-ORBV01014909-ORBV01014909.1-microbial-mat-metagenome-genome-assembly--contig:-NODE-14909-length-11533-cov-4.109637_pt1 | contig 11533 bp, 8 predicted proteins | sample MGYA00237777_ERZ505514 | MGnify/ENA primary metagenome ERZ505514 (study PRJEB26160, sample SAMN06269048) | microbial mat metagenome | isolation source: Oligotrophic lake microbial mat | place...
TGCTGGAGTGACACAGGCATTCCTGCCTGTTCGGAGGTTCCGGAGGACAGACAGGAATGTCTGTTTCACCCCGAGGGAGACAAGACGCTCGTGTACTTTCTCGATCCCGACGGCGTGATTCTGGAGCTGGCCGAGTATCGGTGAAACGGTCGTTGCTGGAGTGACACAGGCATTCCTGCCTGTTCGGAGGTTCCGGAGGACAGACAGGAATGTCTGTTTCACCCCGAGGGCGACAAGACACTCGTGTACTTTCTCGATCCCGATGGCGTGATTCTGGAGCTGGCCGAGTATCGGTGAAGCGGTCGTTGCTGGAGTGATACAGGCATTCCTGCCTGTTCGGAGGTTCCGGAGGACAGACAGGAATGTCTGTGTTACTCCGCTCACATCCGCGATTCCCAACGGCCGTAGATTCCGCAGGGTAGGACTTTGCCATCGCGTTGAATGGGGAGGCCGACTTCGCCCGCGGTGATGAATCCGCCGCGATCGTGAAGTAATTCTGTCAGAAGATTCGCCACCACGGTCGGGGACAATCGGGCGGTGTAAGCGTTGATCAGGAAAAAGAGCGGGCGTTCGACGAGCAGGGCGCGGCACTCGACCAGGAGTTCCCACAGGTGGTCTTCGAGGCGCCACATTTCCCCGGTGCTGCCCCGGCCGTAGGTGGGCGGGTCCATGATGATGGCGTCGTATTTCTTGCCGCGCTTGAGTTCGCGTCGGGCAAATTTGAGGCAATCGTCGACGATGTAGCGAATGGGAGCCTCGCCCAATCCGCTGAGAGAGGCGTTTTCTTTGCTCCATTTCACCATGCCTTCGGCGGCATCGACGTGGCAGACGCTGGCGCCTGCCTTGGCGGCGGCGACGGAGGCAGCGCCCGTGTAGCCAAAGAGGTTGAGGACGTTCACGGTGCGGCCGGTTTCGCGGGCACCGGTGATCTTGGCGCTAAACCAATCCCAGTTCACGGCCTGTTCGGGGAAAAGCCCGGTGTGTTTGAATGAAGTCGGGTGGATCTTGAAGGTGAGGTCGAGCGGCTGATACGCGATTCGCCATGAGTCGGGTAGCTTGCGGCGGAACTCCCATTTGCCGCCGCCCTGTTCGCTACGGTGATAAAAGCCATCCCAGTCCTTCCATTTGGTCTCACCTTTTGCGTCCGGAGTCACGCCGTGACGCGGCCAGATGATCTGGGGGTCCGGCCGCACGAGGGTGAACTCGCCCCAGCGTTCCTGTTTCAGGCCGTTGCCACAGTCGATCAGCTGATAATCGCGCCAGCGGTCGGCAACAATCAGAGCGGGGCGTTGGATAGGCGCGGCGGACATCGTGGGCGCGAGGCAATGCCGCTGCTCCGCAGGTGTCGAGCTGGGTTTGCCAGATTCAGGGTGTGTGGTTGTCGGCGCGTAGGTCCGTTTGGAAGGGGCAAAACGCAATGTTTTGGCTGATGGTACGAGGGTTTGACTTGGCTCCTTTCGTTGGGGACCGTCGTCCTTGTCTATGCAAATCAACAGTAATCAATTCGGACGTGCGGTCCTTATGTCCCTCGTGGCTGCGGCTTTGGCTGCGCCTATCTCAGCAGACGTCGTCGAGACAAAGAACGGCGCTCGCATTGTCGGCAAGGTGGTGCGGATCGCTGACGGCTCCGTGGCCGTCGAAACGGATTTCGCGGGTTTGATCGCGATCAAGCAGAGCGAGGTGACGAGTGTCACGACGGATGCCCCCGTGGCAGTCCGCCTCGCCAGCGGCACCCGAATTGAAGGCCGCGTCACCGGCGGCTCCAATGGGGCCCTGCAAATCGCCGGTACAGACGGCTCGGGTACCATCAACACCACGGTTGACGGCATCGCCGCCAGCTGGGCTGCGGGTGGCAAAGATCCCGCGATTGCGGCGCTGGAGCGGAGCTGGGCGTACGAAGCTGCGGTCGACGTCACGGGCCGGTCAGGCAACCGCGACCAGCTCGGTACGGCCGCATCGCTTCGCGCGACGCTCAAGACCGCGGAAGACACTCTCCAATTCTACACGGCTTATGACCGTCAGGAAACCGACGGGCTGAAGTCGGCTGATCAGTTCCGGGCCGGGGTTGATTACCAGAATAATTTTTCCGGACGGTATTCCTGGTACCTTCGCAATGAAGGCGGTTTCGATCGCGTGAAGGACATCGAACTCTACAACGTTTCCGCGGTTGGTTTCGGCTATGACGTGATTAAGAAGTCCAATCAGCTTCTCACGACCCGCGCCGGTCTTTCGTTTCGCTACGAGGGTTATCGCAATCCGCTTAGTGAAGACGTGAAGAGCGCTGGTTTGGATTTCGGCCTCGCCCACGAACTCACCTTTGCGAATGCGAAGCTAATTAACCGAATCTCCATCGTCCCGGCGTTTGATGATTTCGCCAATTACCGCCTGACCCACGAGTCGTTTCTGGAACTGCCGTTGGCCGCACCGAGTTGGAAACTCCGCATGGGTGTGAGCAACGACTACAATAGTACGCCTCCCATTGGGGTGGAAAAGATGGACACTGCTTATTTTACCCGGCTCGTGCTGAGCTGGCGCTAAGCTGTTCTTGTTTATCTTTTTCTCAATTCTCGGGGCGCAGCTGAAACGCTACGCCTCTTTTTTTGCATGGGGTGAAGGACCGCCGACGGCCTTATTGAACGGAGGCGTCCGACGGCGGCGGTTGCCTGGCGTAGCGCCAGAACCGCGGGAAAGTTCGGAGCGTTCACCGATGTTTTTGTAACCAGCCAGGTATTTCCGGTTGCGCCTTTTCGTCGGTTCGTTCGTCTCTTCATTACCCATGAAGACACGTGTTTTGCCCCTTCTCGTGTTGGTCAGCCTGCTCGCGCCCGCCGCGACTTTGCAGGCGGCCGGCACTAATGACGTTAAGCTCACCCGTTCCGCCGATCGCGTGCGCGTTGAACTGGGCGGTCAACTCTTCACCGAGTATATTTTCAAAGGCGCGCCCAAGCCGTTCCTTTATCCGGTGATCGCCAGCGACGGCACCGAGATGATGCGCCACTTTCCGGTGAAGAATGACGTCGAGGGCGAGGTGCGCGATCATCCGCATCACCGTTCGCTGTGGTTCACCCACGGAGCGGTCAACGGCATCGATTTCTGGGCCGAGAGCGACCTCAAGAAACAGGGCCAGATCGTGAACGAGTCCGTGGAGCACACCACGAAAGGTGGCGTCGGTGAGATTCGCTCGCGGAACAAGTGGGTCGGTCCAGACGGTGCGGTTCAACTGACGGACGAGACGGTCATTCGCGCCCGGGCGGTCGCGGGCGGTGGACGAATCCTCGACTACGAGGTAACGCTGAAAGCCCCGCCGAACAAGCCGGTGGTTTTCGGTGACACCAAGGAAGGCTCGATGGCGATCCGTCTCCCGCTCTGGATGACCCCCCCGCACAGCTACTCGGTGAACAAGCAGCGGCAGAAGCACGAGGGCACCGGCACGATTGTGAATGCGGAGGGAATCAAGAATGACGCAACCTGGGGAAAGAGCTCCACGTGGGTTGACTACCACGCGCCGAAAAACGGCAAGGTTTACGGCGTCGCGATGTTCGATCATCCGAAGAATCCCCGGCATCCCACATGGTGGCATGTGCGTTCCTACGCGTTGTTCGCCGCCAATCCATTCGGCAAGCACGACTTCGAACCTGAGCACAAAGGGAACCCCAAGGCCGGTGATCTCACGATTGCAGCCGGGGACAGCGTTACGTTCCGCTGGCGATTTTATTTCCACATGGGCGACGAGAAGGCCGGTAAGGTGGCCGAGCGCTATAAAGAGTACGCCGCTGGAAAGTAATCACCGCCGCGGGCGTTTCGCAGGCATCGTCTGATGTCTCCGGAGCGCCGCCCCGTTTTGCTGAGTTGTTTTGCCTCAATTTCCTACCCCATGAACTACTTCTCCCGCCGCACGTTCCTTAAATCTTCATCGGTGGCTGCCGCCGGCCTGGTCCTGAGCGCTCGCTCCTGGGCCCAGGTCGCTGGCTCGAATGGCGATCTCCGGGTGGCGGTCGTCGGTCTCAACGGCCGCGGCCGCAGTCACCTGCAAAGCCTGAGCCGCATCAAAGGCGTGCGGGTCGTGGCGCTTTGCGATGTCGATACCGCGGTCTTGGAAAAGACGAAGGCCAATGGGTACCCCGACGCGAAAACGTACGTCGACTTACGCGACTTGCTGGCCGCCTCCGATATCGATGCGATCACGATTGCGACGCCCAATCACCTCCATTCGTTGCAGGGCATTTGGGCCTGTGAAGCGGGCAAGGATGTCTATATTGAGAAACCCGTTTCTCATAACGTTTGGGAAGGCCGCCAGCTCGTCGCCGCCACGGCGAAGTACAACCGCGTCATGCAGTGCGGTACGCAGATTCGCTCCGGCGAGGGTCTCCAGGAAGCGGTCGCGTGGGTGCGCGCCGGTAATCTCGGCAAAGTGACCGCGGCGCGCGGATTTTGTTACAAGCGCCGCGATAGCATCGGCAAGACCAGCGGCCCGCAGAAGATTCCGGAGACGGTGAATTATGATTTGTGGGCCGGCCCGGCGCCGAAGGATCCACTCACCCGCAAGAAACTGCATTACGACTGGCACTGGCTCCATGTCACCGGCAATGGCGACGTCGGCAACCAGGGCATCCACCAGATGGACGTCGCGCGCTGGTTCCTCGGCGAAACGGGCCTCCCGCGGCGGACCCTGAGTGTGGGCGGTCGTCTGGGGTATATCGACGATGCGGATACACCGAACACCCAGGTGGTGATTCACGATTACGCGAGCGCTCCGCTGATTTTCGAAGTGCGCGGCTTGCCCAGCAAGACGGGTGCGACGGGTAAGGATGCGATGGATCTTTATCGGGGTGTTGGCGTCGGCAATGTCATCGACTGCGCCGGTGGCTCCATCGTCACGACGAATTACTTCACCGCCACCGCTTACGACAAGGCCGGCAAGGTCGTGAAGGAATTCAAGGGCACGGATCGCCACATGCAGAATTTTGTCGACGTGGTCCGCAGTCGGAAGACCAAGGATCTCTACGGCCCGATTGAAGATGGCCACCTTTCCAGCGCGCTCTGCCATCTTGGCAATATCTCGCACGTGCTCGGCAAGGCCTCCGCTTCCGGCGATTTGCGCGACAAAATCAAAGGCAATGCGCCCCTCGCCGAAGCGTGCGGCCGGATGGTCGAGCATCTCGCGGCCAACAACGTCGACTTGGCGAAGACCCCGCTGACTCTCGGCGTACCGCTCACCCTGGCGCCGAAGAATGTGGAGCGTTTCGTCGGCGAATTTTCCGAACAGGCCAACCCGCTCCTGACGCGGGTCTATCGCGCGCCCTTTGTGGTGAACGCAATCGCCGCAAATAAACGCGTGGCGGGTTGAAGCGTATCCAAAAATTGGATTGCGTTGTCCCCAACGCGTTCAAGAGAGCGGTTTCGCCGTGACGGTTTTCTGAAGAAGCGACCTCCCCTTCGTCCCCGGCCGGGGCGGAGGACGGCTCTTCAGGCAAAGCCAAGCAGATTCCATTCATCGTATCGTGCGCCGATTTTCATGTGGCTCCGCTCTTCGTTGATATTCGGTTTTGTGGCCGGGTTGCTCGCCCTGGCGCTCGGTAGTTTGGCCGCGGAGCGGGCCCCGGCGACGGGGGTGGCGTCCGCCATTCCGGTGGCGCTGCCGCCTTTCATCGTGGAGGAGCCAACCAAGGGACCTCCTTGGCGCTATACGGAAGCAATGGGCTATGAGGTGCTCTCGCGGTGCAGTGACGCCACGACGAAGCGGGTGGTGGAGGTGCATTATCGTTTGCATCAACTGCTCGAGGAGGTGCTCCCGCCCGGGTTGCAGCTCAAGCTCAGTGTACCGCGGGCTCTGATCCTTTATGATGAGGAGCTGCAGCCCGCGGCCTCGAAGGAAGTGATCGCGCGCATGCTGCGCACGCCCGCGGGATCGGTGCCCGCACCCCCGGTTTCTTTCATGGGCGGGCGCGGTTTGGGCGGGAGCGTGCCCGTCCCGCAGTTCAGTTTCCTGCCGAATCTCCGCCTCTGGGATCGGGATGCGATGACCGTATTCATGATCGTGAGACGCGAGGATTTTAATGCCGACCGGCTCGCGCTCACCGCGGACTACATCTCCTATCGCTTGAAGAACCGTCTACCGACGCTTCCCCCGTGGTTTCAAAGCGGGTTCATGTCATTTTTTGGCAATACGACCTTCGAGTCACGCGGGCTCGCGACGGGACCACTGTCGTGGCTTTCCGCGGTCGATACGGCGGCGGTGAAGTCGGATCCCAAGACCGCGCCGCCGCTGTTGCCTTTGGACGATTTTTTTGCGGCGCGTCTGGGGCCGCGTGATCCGGCGGTGAGTTTCGACCCGGTGCGACGCTGGCAGGCGCAAGCCGAGTTGTTTGTGCGCTGGGGACTCGATTCGGAAAATGGTGCGCGCCGGACGGCGCTCTGGCGTTTCGTTGAACTCAGTTCCCGACGCGGCGCGAGTGAGGCGCTTTTTCAGGAGTGTTTCGCGTTGGATTATGCGGCGGCCCAGACCGCGTTGGCGGCCTACCTTCCTCAGGCGGTGCGCCGCACCCTGCGGTTTCGCCCGGCCCGGTTGAAAAAGCTGCCGCCGCTCGCCCTCCGCAACGCCAGCGATTCCGAGCTCGGGCGAATCAAGGGTGACTGGGAGCGGCTGGAGATCGCCTACGTGAAGGCCATCGCGCCGGAGCTGGCGCAAAAATACCTCGATCAAGCGCGCCGAACCCTGCAACGCGCTTACGAGCGTGGGGCACGGGACTCCGGGCTGTTCGCCGTCATGGGCCTTTGCGAAGTCGACGCGGGTGAGGACGTGGCTGCGCGGGAGTATCTGGAAACGGCGGCCCTCCTGGGGCCAATGCGTCCCAGAGCGTGGTTTGAGCTCGCGCGACTACGACTGGCTGAGTTCCGCACGCTGGCCGTGCAGACCGAAAATCGAATCACCCCCGAACAAGCGGCCGCGGTCCTGCGACCGCTCTTCACGGCGCGCGAAAGTGATCCGCCGTTACCGGAAGTTTATGAGTTGATCGCGGAGGTCTGGGAGAACTGTGCGGTTGCACCAACTCGCGGGCACCTCTTGGCCCTCGACGAGGGCGTGCGGTTTTTCCCCCGGCAAAGTTCGCTGGTCTATCGAGCGGCGGAGCTGAATCTGCGAAACGGGTTTCAACCCGCCGCGATCGAGCTCGTGACGCTTGGTCTCAATGGCGCGAGCGATGATGCAACGCGGCAACGGTTTCTTCTCTTGCAGGATCAACTCGCGAAATAACGCCGTCGAACCGCGCGCCCGGTACTCACGCCCCGCCGCGAGACGTCGACCGTTGGTGGTGGAGAAACCAATCGTACAACGCCGGGTTGGCGTACGTCTCCGTCCAAGAGTCGTGTTGGGCCTCCGGATAGAGGGTCAGGTCCACGTGCTTCACGCCCATGTGTTTTAACATCGCGGCCATCCGTTCCGATTCGGTGACGGGCACGATCGGGTCCTTGGCGCCATGAAACGCCCACACGCCGAGTGACTGCAACGCGTCGCGTTTATGGTTACTCGACATAAAGGCCGCCGCGAACTCGCCTCCGCCGCAAACGGGCGCGATCGCCGCGAAGCGGTCCGGAAGCGCCGTGCCCAAAGCCCAGGCGCCGTAGCCCCCCATACTCATGCCGGTCAGGTACACGCGACCGGGGTCGACGCGATGGGACGCCAGCACCTCGTCGAGTACCGCGAGTACGCCTTCGGTGTCCCACCACGTGTTCTTCGGGCACACAGGGGAGACGACGATGAAGTTCTCGCGGAGTTTCCGGGCAGCCAGGCGTTCTTGCGCCGAAAGACCTTCGCTGCGCAGCAACTTCGGCGGACCGTGTTTCGCCGCACTCCACGGGTCATCACTGCGTTCGCCTGAACCATGCAGAAACAGCAGCACGGGCCAGCGACGAGTGACGTCGATGTGATGGGTTTCAGGGAGCGCGAGCAGGTATTTATAGCCGACGGTCTTGGTGAGCGTCCGTTCAGCGGCGTGAACGGTTTGAGGTGAGGTCGCGCGTGAGAGTGACATGAGAAACGGCCCAGTGACGGCGGGACGGCGGGCTCCAAAAAAAGGGAGAAATCTAAAGCTGAAGTAACCGTGGGCCGGAAATCGGGAAGGGCACTGACTGAAACTTAAATTCAGCAATTCAGATTAGCCACGGATAACCCAGATGGCACGGATACAGAGAAATGTAGATCAAGGAGCACCAGACTGCCATTTACCCGCAAGGTGAAGGGCCCGAAATACAGAATGCCTTGGTCATCTGTGTCCATCTGAGAAATCTGTGGCTTCAACTGCATTTTAAGGTTAAAGTGGACCTAAGAAAATGGCCGGCGTTCCCGGTTGGAAGGGTGGTCGCTGTTAGCGCGGGAGGCCCAGTGCGACATCCCGTGAGCCGGCCTTACGTTCCGTAGAGGCGGTCGCCGAAATCACCCAGCCCGGGCATGATATACTTGCGCGCGTTAAGTTCACGATCAAGTGCGGCCGTGTGAATTACAGTACCGGGATGATGGCGCTCCACTTCTGCCACACCCTCGGGTGCGCTCACGATACAGACCAGGCGCACATCGGTCGCTCCCTGTTCTTTTACCACCGTGAGCGCCTGCACGGCTGAGCCACCGGTGGCGAGCATGGGATCGACGATGAAAACATGTCGGCCGGCGAGCGGCGGTAGTTTGCAATAGTAGCTGCGCGCTCTGGCGGTCTCGTGGTCCCGCTCGAGTCCCACATAACCGACACTGACATCGGGGAAAATATCGGTGAACGGCTGAACCATCCCGAGTCCGGCGCGCAGGATCGGTACGACGACGAGTGGGTGATGGCCGAGCACGCGTGCGGTGATGGATTCGAGCGGCGTATCGATCTGTTTTTCCTCGGTTTCAATGTCGCTGGTGGACTCGATCGCCAGCAACAAGCCTAGTTGATACGAGAGCGTCCGGAACGTTGCAGGCTTGGTCGTCTTGTCGCGCAGGTGCGTCAGGATGTGAGCGGCGAGCGGGTGATCGAGGACGTGGACAGGCATGGCGGCGAAAAGCGGAAAATCGGAAAATCGGAAAATTGGGAAAGCGGGAAAGCGGAAAATTGGGAAATCGGAAAACGGAAAACGGGAGGAGCGGCTCGGCGGGAAATTTGGGAATACGGGGGCTTTCGGTCCCTTCTATTTAGAGCAGATCTTGCTCCACCTTTCTTTCGAGATGATGTTCGAACTCTTTCCTCAAGGCCTTCTGGTTGCCTCGCAGGCCGGGGAAAAGGGCGAGCCATTGATAGGCTTCTTCGCGTAGGTGTTTTGGCATTACGGGCGGCATCGCCCGGACGCGTTCGAGGGCGCGCACGCATTGAGACGCAATGCGTTCGCAGACCAGTTGGACCCGGGCGGAGCTGTGTTGTCCGGCGAGGTGCAGCGCAGGGTCCGCCTTGCGGCTTCGGCCTTTCAACGGTCCGCGATAGTCGGCGAGGCTCGACGTCACCACCGTGGTGGTGCGCGGGAAATGGCTGGCCATCGCATTCCAGCGTTCGTTGCGATGGTCGCCGGCATTGCGGGTGTCCGTGCGCAGCAAAACCGTTGGGATGTCACCAGCTTTTGAATACATGAACTCCACCACGGTGCCGCTGTCGAGGTCCGCGCCATCGAAGTTGAAGAGGGCGAGATCAGCCCCGACCAGCGCGCGCAGATTGAAATCGCGCGTTCCGCGGCCACTGCGGCCTTTCAGTTCCGTGAAGTCCTGCGGCAAAATGCAGCGAAATCTTCCGTGTGATTTTTCGTAGATCGCCTCAGCCAGCCACGCGTTGCCGATCAGGTGGTTTAGGGAGAAGAGTTCTCCGCCAAGGTAGACACTGTAGCTCCGCTTTGTTTTCTTCATCCGGGCGCAGGGAGGAAGCGCACAAGCGGACGAGGGCACAACGCAAAACCCGCCCGGTGCGGCAAACGCCTGCCGGGCGAGGCCCCAGTCGCCGCTGGTGCGCGGGACGTTTACGGTTGCAGGCGCAGCGTGGTCGCGGGTTTACCGGGCAGGAGTGGCGTCGGGTCGCCGCGCACCCAGGCTTCGTGGCCCGCGCGGTAATGCGGCGAAAGTGGGTGTCCGCTTTGGCCGCCCGGCAGATGCAGGATGCCTTCGTGTTCGCGTCCCGGCGACACCACCATCCGCTGGCTGGCGCCGTGGGTTGCGCTCTGCACCCGCGGCATATCATCGCCGCCGGGCAGCGGATCGGCCGGCAGATCGAACCATCCGGACACCCACGGAAAGGAGTAGCTGAACAGATGGCGAATACGGGCCGTGTTGCGCCAACCCCAAGTCGCTTTGCTCATGGAAACGCCCTGCCGGTCCGAAATTTTAATCACTTCGTCGCACGCCGCGAGGAGCAGTTCATCCCAGGTTTCAAAACGCGGATTGAGCAAGTGCAGCGGGCGTTCCTGTAAGAGAGTCCAGGTCGCCGGTTCCAGTTGAAAATCCTTCCAGTTGAATTCCGGAAACGTCTCGACGCTCTTTGCAAAAATGGGGGTGTAAATCAGGGCGTGAACGGCGATGCGAAAGTCGCGCACCAGCCAATAGCTGACCGCGTCAACGCTCGCCCGTCCTTCCCATTTCTCGGCATAGGACCGCAGGGCCGTCCGCGGTTTGCTGCCCGTCGTGGCCGCCGGCGTGAGGGTCTTCATCAGCAACGCGTGCCAGCGCTCGAGGAACAACGCCCGATCGTCGAGTTGCACGGCGAGGAGATCCTTGGGGGTGGCTTGCTCCAGCTGGGCGAGGCCATCGCGAATCTGCGCGGCGCGATAACTGCGTTGATAGGCGCCGTCCCCGAGCTGAGCCAACCCGGCGCCACCGACGTGGCGCTGATTGGCCGACCAAAGACGGCCAGCCTTTTCGGAGTCCGCGCCGCGCACGACCGGGATTTCCGCGGGCGACAAATAACCCTCCCACTTCCGGTCGCCAAACGCCCACGAAACGGGCAGCCGGCCATCGTACCCCACGCGTTTTGGCACCCGCCCGGCAATTGTCCACGCGATGTCTCCGGCGCGGTCCGCGAGGACAATATTCTGCGCAGGAATTCCGGCGCGGTGCGCGATGGCGATGCCTTCGTTTACGGTCTTCGCATTCTCCATGTCGATGAGATCCAGATTCGTGGCCTCGGGATCATGGGTCACCCAGCGTAACGCGAGCGGGCGGCGTTGCTCATCGGTCGCGATGATCGGGCCCCAGAGGGTCCAACGCTGCTCGGTGGTGACAGGATCGTCACCCTTGATCGTGAACGTCTCGTTCCGTTGCTCGAAATCCAGTGCGCTTTCGTGGCCGGGGGCAGTGTAGAGGAAGGTCGCGATGCTGTTCACCTGGACCGCCACCAGATCGCTCGTGTCGATGTAGGCATTCGTGAACCCCCAGGCGACGTCGCCGTTGCTGCCTGCGACGATGGCGGGAGCGCCGGGTAGCGTGACGCCAACCACCGTACGGCCGGCAAATTCGATTGCGGCGCGGTACCAGGTGTTGGGCACTCGAAGATCGAGGTGCATGTCGTTCGCCAGCATCCCGGCCCCG
>ENA-ORBV01014912-ORBV01014912.1-microbial-mat-metagenome-genome-assembly--contig:-NODE-14912-length-11531-cov-11.435743_pt1 | contig 11531 bp, 17 predicted proteins | sample MGYA00237777_ERZ505514 | MGnify/ENA primary metagenome ERZ505514 (study PRJEB26160, sample SAMN06269048) | microbial mat metagenome | isolation source: Oligotrophic lake microbial mat | place...
GCGGAGATCCAGGCCGAACGCCCCGGCTGGAGTTTGTTCGAGGACGGTTGCCCGGGCGGGGAAACGCTGCAAGCGGTGAGCGAGCGCGCCGATCGCGTCATCGAAACAATCCGTGCGCTCGGCGGCAACGTGCTCGTCTTCGCGCATCGGGACATCCTGCGCATCCTCACGGCCCGCTGGCTCAGACTACGGGCGGTTGAAGCCCGAAAATTCTATCTGACTACGGCATCACTCAGTATTCTCGGTTATCACCACGATCTGGATGAGCCGGTGATCCGCCTTTGGAATGCCGCGCGAGCATGACGTTTGTGGTAACGGAGAGCTGCATCAAGTGCAAGTACACCGACTGCGTCGATTCCCTGACGCAGAGCGCGCAGTCGATGCAGTCATCGGGTTCGCGTCGGCCCAGTTGACCGCAATGAAAGTACATCCATTGGCGGGAAAGCCCGCGCAGCCGGCGATGCTGGTGAACGTGCCCAAACTAATCTGAGGCGGTAAGTCCGCAACAAAGCGCGCCGACCGCAGTGGCTTCTTAAGTAAGAGCGCCGGACCGCGCCTGCCTGAAGTAATGGTAGACGATGAAGCTCAGTATCGCGGCGAAGAAACACCATACGGAAAAGAAGGTGGCGGCGTGGATGGCGTAGGCCGCGACGAACGCCGCCAAGGACAGGGCGCCAAACACCTGGATGATCCTGCTGCTGGAGAAAAGGCTGCTCGCGCAGGTCGCGGTCAGATACAGGAACATGACCTCGACGACGTAGAAGTGCGGCGAGTCGTAGGCGATGTGTCCTTCGAGCACCCGCGATGTCACCGGGAATTGCGTGATGAGGTACAACAGATAGAGCCCGACGGCCGTCCCTGCGATCAGGCAGGCCGCGGCAGCCTTCCTGCGCCATGGAACGGTCTCCAAAAGGCCGACCGCGACGGGGATAAAGATCGGCCAGAGGACGTGCGAGAACACAGAGTAAACGAAGGTCAATGCCGTGTTGGGGAACGACGATTCGCTTCGAAGGGAGAGCCAGATCATCCCCTCCGTGAGTTGCTGGACCCCGAACAGGAGCGGGATCATCGCGAACGCAATCTCGGCCCTGCGCGAAGTCATTCGAAGCGTGGCTATGCCTGCCACGCTCAAGGCGGCGCCGGCGACAAAACTTGCGGTTGCGGAAAAGCACATGGGACCGGCTGCGGCTTATCTCTGGCTCGGAGGTCTTCAGCAACCGATCGTACCGCAAGCACCATTTACTCGGCCGGCCGATCGGGAAGCGCCACGTGAGCGATGAAGCTCGACCCGAAGAAAGCGTGCCGCGTTTCACCATGGCCACGCTCATGCTTGCGGCGTGGCTTGCCCGCGGCGCACGCGCGCGATGAAAAGCCATCCCGGAGCAGGCGGACCTGAGCGACCCGTACGACGCGCTATATCAGGGATTCTCGATCTTCACGCGCAAGCTGGCGCTCGAGGAACGAGCCGGCGCTGATCTGGCGATCGAGCCGAAGTTTCCGGAGCACAACGAGATGTCGGCCGCGACGCAGAAAAAGCTCGTGCAGGCGGGTGAGCGCGCGGCGCTCGAAGCCCTGCCGAAATTGCGGGCGCTTTTTGCGCGCGCAGAAGACGACGCGCGGTCCACGGCCCCGCTCAGAGAGACTTCACCGGTGTCCCGATGACCAGACAAGGCAAGCTCACCGGTGGGTCAATACTGCCATTTTCGACGCTTAGCCCTTGTCCCTATTGGGCCGCAGGCCGAAATGCTGCCAAGCGGTATCGTGAACTAGTGGATATCCCTTGTCCGCGCGCTGATCCGAAGTTTCGAGTGCCATAACACGACCGCTTGGAACGACATCGTCGGCGTCGGGTTCTACAAGCATCACTGATCTCGCAAGAAGCGCTACGCGGCGTGTCTCAGCCCTTCGTGCGATAGCGAACCGACGGTGCGTCGAACGGCGCGCAACCTGCACATTCGGCGCTTGGTCCACGCCAAGACGCAATCCCGGCTTACGCCCGAACTAATCGCAAAGGACCAACAATGAAGAAGCTGATTTCCGCGCTCGCAGCCGCGTCCGCGCAGCCAATTCCAGGAGTACCGACATGACTCAGAAAAACAAGGATCTCGATCAGCAACGAAAGCAACCGCTCTCCCCTCGAGTAGATGAGGTCGCCAGGCAAAAGCAAAAGGCGGAACAGGAAGAAGTGGCCGGCAGGCACAAGAATGAGGGGCAGAACGACCATAAGGGCAACCGGCGGCAGTGAGCGCGCCGGAACGATAGTGTCCCTCTGAATCGCTCACGCCCTCGGGTTGCGGCGGAGGCTTCGGCACGTGTCCCACGGCGCGATCACTGCAAGGGACCGGCGGTTGTTCTGCTATGCCGAAATCGCGCGGCGGACCTGGAACGCCATCGTGCGCTCGTACCGCGCCGCAGGGGAGCCGGTGTTTCCGGCGCGCTGACCGCACGCGCTACTCCTGGATCTGCTTCAGGTAGCCGATCAGCGCGTCGATGCGCTGGCGCGCCAAAGCTTCGTCCAGCTTCGGCCGCATGTAGCCTTGCGCGAAATCCTCCTGGAACACAAAGCCCCAGATGGGCATCTCGCGCGGTCCGTGGAGCTCGACCTGGCGGCGCCCGTCGATCACGTGGCGCACCAGCTCCACCGGAAAAGCGCCGCCATAATCGCGGGCGAGGCTCGCGAGCGGCGACGGACGCCGCGACAGGTGCTTCGCCATCCAGCCATTACCTTTCCCATCCGCGCCGTGGCAGCCGGCGCAGTAGCCGCCGTACATCTGCTTGCCCGAAAGAACATCCTGCGCGCCGACAGGGATGTGCAGGATGAGTGCGAGGAGGGCAAGCGCCCAAGCCAACGACCTTTTCATGGCGCCATGCTAATGCAAGGCGCGCCGGAAGTCTCTGACTTGCGTCGCGTTTGCGTACATCCCTCCATGTACGGCGAAGGGGCGATCTACTTCATCAATGTCGGCCAGAAGGAATACCGCAAGGTTGCCGAGAAGCAGGCGAACAAGGCTTTCGCGTTGATCGAGAACGAGGCGTCGTCCGACAGAGGCGGCTCCACGCCCTTTTTGACTTGGGTACAGCGCGCCCGACGTGCGCCAGCGCACAGACCGCGACCCGCCCGGGGAAAATGATCGTGTGGCAGCAACCGGCAGCCTCGACTGTCGAGAACGGCAAGATTGCGAACCACCGGATCAACGCCAAGATCTCCTTCCTGGTCGAAGGAAGCTGAGACGGTCGAATTGGGAAACTAAGGGTTGCGATGGCGAACAAATACGGCAAGAAGGCGTCGGAGAAAGTCGAGAAGGCAATGAAGGAGCTCAAGGCGGGCACGTTGAAGAGCGGAGGCTCCGCCAAGAAGGTGACGAGTCGCAAGCAGGCGATCGCGATAGGACTGTCCGAAGCGCGGCGCGCGGGCGGCAAGGTGCCGCTGTCGAAGAAAGCCTCTTCGAAGAAATCGGCGACATAGCTTTCCGCAGGCCATGTTATTGCGTCGAACCTCCGCCGACCGACACGCATGCGATCTGATTTTCATGGGTTCGCACGCGCGCCGCAACTCGCAAACGACATGCACCCACCAGCGTGAAGGCATAACAGATGCAAAGGATCAATTTTTCGCAGCGCCGCGACGCGATGGTTGAAAGTCACATCGCTGGCCGTGGCATACGCTCGCAGTTGGTGCTTGAAGCGATGCAAGCCGTCCCGCGGGAGGCCTTCCTGCCCCAGCACCTTCGCAAATCTGCCTATCAGGACGAACCGTTGCCGATAGCCGAGGGGCAGACGATCTCGCAGCCCTATATCGTCGCGCTGATGACAGAGGCGCTGGCGCTCGAGGGGGGCGAAAAAGTGCTCGAAATCGGCACCGGCTCGGGTTACGCGGCGGCTGTCCTGGCCCAGATTGCCAAAGAGGTCTACACAGTCGAACGCATCGGCCAGCTCGCCGAGAAGGCGGCGACGGTGCTCTCCGAGCTCGGGTACCGGAATGTGCATGTGCTGCACGCAGACGGCACGCGCGGCTGGCCGGATCACGCGCCTTACGACGCGATCGTGGTCGCGGCGGGTGGTCCCGAGGTCCCGGAGTCACTGAAGTCCCAACTCAAGATCGGTGGACGGTTGGTGATTCCGGTTGGACCCGACCGGCGGGTCCAGGAACTGGTGCGTGTGACGCGTATTTCGAAGCTTCAATACAAGACCGAAGATATCGCGGATGTCCGCTTCGTACCGCTGGTGGGTGCGGAGGGTTGGGCCGCGCCGACGGACGATTCCGGAATGGCTGGTCGCAGAAGTTGATCGCGTCCTGGGGCGCCCGCGCGGCATTCGCATCGAAGAAGCGCCTGATCGCGACGGTCAGTATTTCCACTACCTTGCCATGTGGCTTTATGCGCTCGGCGTGCTTGGCGGCCAGATCCCGGACTACAAACGAAAACCGCTTGCTTGATGAAACCGCGCTCTCGCGTGAGATCGCCGAAATGCGCCTGCTGATCGACCGCACGGCCCCACAATTGGTGATCAACCCGCGGGGCTCACCGTGATTGGCTTCGTGCTCAGCCTCGCACTGGCGCGTGTGCTTGTGCCCCGCGCTCTCTCGATTCGCGCATTTGCGAGTGAGACGCAGGAGCCGCGATGAAAACGAGCGTGATTGAAGTTCACGCCATGCTGTCGGTATTGAGCGTGGACGAAGTGGAAAAGCGGATCGGCGAAGTGCCGGGCGTCGAAAGCGTTACGGTGAATTTCGCGGCGAAAAGCGCCACCGTGCGCTACGACGAAACCCGGCTCGAGGTTGCCGATATCAAGTCGGCGGTGCGCCAACGCGGGTATGAGTCAGCCGCGGCCGCGGCAAATGCGCCGGAAGCTCACCCTGCCGAAGCGCCCAAGCCTGACGCTGCGCCCGTGCCGGCCGCTCCGGCCGCTGCGCCTGCGCCGGCCGTTCCTGTCCAAGACCAAGGCGCCGCGCCATCGGCTCCCGCAACCGCCGGTCCCAAGGAACTGGCGCAGGCGTGGCACACACTAGCGCTTGACGAGACGGCCCAGCGTCTGCAAACCGACGCGACGCGAGGGTTGACAGACGCCGAGGCGGCCCGGAGGCTCGCGCAGCATGGTCCCAATACCCTGGCCCAGGCGCACGGGCGCTCGGCCTTTGCAATCTTTGTGCATCAGTTCAAAAGCCTCATCGTGGCACTGCTGATCGCGGCCACTGTGGTCGCCTTCGCGCTGGGCGAGAACATCGAGGCCGCTGCGATCCTGGTGGTCATCGTTCTGAACGCCGCCATCGGCTTCCTGACGGAATGGAAAGCGGAGCGGACATTATCCGCCCTGCAGAAACAGACCGTACCCGTAGCCCATGTGGTCCGCGAGGATGCGGAACGCCAGATCCCTGCGGCGGAGCTGGCCCCGGGCGATCTGATCGTCCTTGCCGCAGGCGCGCGGGTTCCCGCCGATGGCCGGATCGTCGAGAGCGCGCGACTGCAGATCGGGGAGGCGGCGCTGACGGGTGAGTCGCAGGCGGTGACCAAGGACACCGAACCGCTCCCCGACCAGGATGCAGCGCTCGGAGACCGGCTCAACATGGCCTTTATGGGCACGACGATCACGGACGGACGCGGCCGGCTGCTGGTCACGGCCACCGGCGCACGCACGGAGATGGGCAAGATCGGCATCCTGATCGATGAGGCGAGCACCCGCGATACCCCGCTCGAACAAAAGCTGGCCGGGCTCGGTCGCCTGCTGATCGGGATCGTGCTGGGGCTTTGCGCCGTCATTGTCCTGGTGGGCTGGCTGCGCGGTAACGGCTTCCTCCATATGCTCGAGGTCGGCATCTCGCTGGCAATCGCGGCAGTGCCCGAGGGGTTGCTCGCCGTGACGACCATGACACTGGCGCTGGGGATGCAGCGCATGGCTCGCATGCACGCACTCATTCGCCGCTTGCCGGCGGTGGAGACTCTCGGCTCGACCACGGTCATCTGCACGGACAAAACGGGGACGCTGACCCGCAATGAAATGACAGTCCGCGCCTTCCAGATCGGTGCGCGCCGTGTCGAAGTTACCGGGATCGGCTATGCGCCGGATGGAGAGTTCCGTGCCGACGGACAGCGCATCGACCCCGGCGCGGACGATCCCCTGCGCCTCGCGCTGCGCATCGGCATGCTGTGCAACGACGCGAAAGTCGATCGCAACGACGGCGGCGCCACCGTGCTCGGCGACCCAACCGAAGGGGCGCTGATTATCGCGGCGGAAAAGGCGGGCATGGATCGCGCCGCACTGGAAAGCGACTACCCGCGCGTGACCGAGATCCCGTTCGACAGCGAGACCAAGCGCATGGTCACGGTGCATCGCACGCCAGAGGGCAAGGCGGTCGCGTACGTGAAGGGTTCGCCCGGAACACTGCTCGCCGCGAGCGGCTCTCAGATTGGGGCCGCCGGCATTGCGCCCCTTACGCCGGCCGACCGGCAACACTGGGAGGAAACTAACCGCGAGTTGGCCGGCACTGCGCTGCGCGTACTCGGTCTGGCGTATCGGGAACTGCCAGAGGGGTATTCAGAAAAAAGCGGCGAGGACGACTTCGGACGGGATCTGATCTTCGTCGGCCAGGTCGGCATGATCGACCCGCTCCGCAACGAGGCGCAGACCACCATCGCCACCTGCCGTGAAGCGGGCATCCGTACCGTCATGATCACCGGCGACCAGCCTGCGACGGCCTCTGAGATCGCGCGCCAACTAGGGATCGACCGCGACGCTCAAGGTCATCCCTTGCGCACCGTGCACGCCCGCGAGCTGAGCGGCCTGGACGCCGCAGGCTGGCAGGCGGTCGTTGCCGACGCGGCCGTGTTCGCCCGTGTCTCGCCTCAGCACAAGTTGCAGATCGTCGAGGCTCTGCAAGCGCAAGGACACGTGGTCGCCATGACCGGCGACGGGGTGAACGACGCCCCGGCCCTTAAGAAAGCGGACATCGGCATCGCCATGGGCATCAAGGGCACCGAGGTGGCGAAGGAGACCGCCGACATGGTTATCACCGACGACAACTTTGCCACCATCGTCGGCGCTGTGGAACAAGGGCGGATCATCGTCCATAACATCCTGCGCTTCATCCACTACCTGTTCTCCACCAACTTCGCGGAAATCATGACGGTCTTTGTCGCCATCATGATCGGCTGGCCGTTGCCCCTGGGAGTCCTGCATATTTTGTGGATCAACATCGTCACTGACATTTTCCCCGCGATGGCACTCGCGCTGGAACCGTCGGCCCCGGATGTGATGAAACGACCGCCGCGCGACCCCAAACTGCCGTTGATGACCCCGCGCTTCGTTGCGCTCATCGTCTGGCAGGGCCTGTTGCTCGCAGCCGTTACGCTGCTGGCCTTCTTCATCGGCATGCGCTGGTATGGCACGGAAGGCGCCGGCCTCCAACACGCGGTCACGATCGCGTTCATGACGCTAACCCTTACCAATGTCTTCCATGCCTTCAACGCGCGTTCCCGGACACGGTCGGCGTTTGCTGGCAGCTTGTTCACCAACGGCTGGCTCTGGGGGGCAGTGCTCCTCTGCCTGCTGCTACAGACGGCGGCGGTTTACGTGCCGTTTCTGCAGGCGGTGCTTCACACCGTCCCGCTCACCGCCACAGACTGGGGGGTGATCGCCGCGTGTTCGCTCACCCCGGTAGCCGTCGTGGAACTGGTCAAGGTCGTGCAGCGATTAGCGGCGATGAGAAGACCGCCGCTGAAGGAGGGGGGGATGATTTCGTGACGCAAGACAAGCCCTCCGTGCTGGCGCTGAATGGCGGCTCGTCGAGCATCAAGTTCGCCTTGTATCAGATGGGCGACCCGCCGAAGCGGGGGCGGCTCGAAATGTTGGTGTTCGCGGGCGGCATCGGCGAGAACGCCCCCGTCATCCGGGCGCGCATTCGCGACGGCCTCGACTTTCTCGGCGTTCCCGACGTGCCGACTCTGGAGACGCTTGCGGCGGTGGAGTTGCCGCGGGAGCATTTTCCCTCGCTCGAGGTCCGCGTCGTCAACGTAGTGAACCTGATGGCGCTGCAACCGCGAAGCGAACATCCCCACGGCCTGCGATGCGCGAAAACTGCGTGTGCGGCTGCAAGGCCTGAGCTTTGACCAGGTCCTCACCAGTCCCCTGCAACGGGCACGGCGGACGGCGGAGCTGTCAGATTTCGGCGAACGCGCCGAGGTCGACCCAGACCTAATGGAATGGGACTACGGTGCTTATGAAGGCAGGCGAACAATCGAGATACGGGGCGATCGACCGGGCTGGCGCTTGTTCGAGGACGGTTGTCCTGACGGTGAAACTTCGGATGCGGTCGGCGTTCGCGCGGATCGCCTGATCGGGCGAATGCGTGCGCTGTCGAAAAGTATTCTTGTGTTCGGGCATCGCGACATCCTGCGCGTGCTTGCCGCCCGCTGGCTTGGCTTGAACGCCGTGGAAGGCCGCCTTTTTCAACTGACGACGGCCTCAACAAGCATTCTCGGCTACGACCATGATCTGGACGAGCCTGTCATCTTGCTGTGGAATGCGCCGCCGCAAGAGCGCGGGTAACAATTTTTAGCCATGAACCAATGGGAAAATCGAATGAAACGATCCGATTCCGATTCAGTGATCCAACGTGACGTGCCATCGCTGTCCCTATCGCGCCGGCATCTGCTGCTTGGAGCCGGCGCGCATCGGCGGGCGGCTGTTGGTCGATTGCAACCTATCGTGAATTAGTGGATATCCCTTGTCCTCGCGCTGATCCGAAGTTTCGAGTGCCATAATACGACCGGGTGGAACGACATCGTCGGCGTCGGGTTCTACAAGCATCACTGATTCAACAAGAAGCGTTGCCCGGGATGACCTTCACAGCCATTGCGTTGCTCGCACTTGCCATGTCCGCTGACGCATTCGCGGCGGCAATCGCAAAAGGCGCCGCCCTTCACCGGCCTCGTTTCAGCGAGGCGCTGCGCACCGGCGTCATCTTTGGCGTAATTGAGGCCATCACCCCGATCATTGGCTGGGCGCTCGGCCTGGCGGCAGCCAAGTACGTCACCGCTTTCGACCACTGGATCGCCTTCGTGCTTCTTGTGGGGCTCGGCGCAAGGCTGATTCATGCCGGGATGGCCAAAGAGGACGAAGCGGTTGTCAAGCCGGAGAGTCACTCGTTCTGGGTCTTGGCTGCAACCGGGCTCGGTACGAGCATCGACGCGATGGCGGTCGGCGTCGGCCTGGCTTTTATCAACGTCGATATCCTTACCGTAGCCGCGGCCATCGGATTCTCTACTTTTGTAATGGTGACCCTGGGAGTGATGCTGGGTAAAGTCCTGGGCACGCTCACGGGAAAGCGGGCCGAGATCGCCGGAGGCGTGATCCTCATCCTCATCGGCACCACGATCCTGATTGAGCACTTGAGCGCGGGGCCATAGCCGTGGACAAATGCCTACCGCGTGATGCCACGTGAAATCGAGCTCTATGCCCGTGCATCACCTCGAGTTGCGCGTGCGCGAGATCGCGCAATTGTTCAACTCCATGGATCCGACGCCTTTCCTCAACAAGGATCTCGATCGAGAAGCGGAGGCGTTCATCGAGACCTGGGCGCTGGGTTTTCCACCCGACAGCCAGTTGAACATCACCATCCACGTAGAGCACCTGCCGGCTGACGGCGACGCCAGCGCGCTCATGAGCGACGCGATCCGCAACTACTTCGACTACAAGGCCGGCCTCGTGCGCGGGGACCTGAAGCAGCTCCTGAAACAAGGCCGGACGAGCCTGCTGGTCGGCCTTGCCTTCGTGACTGTGTGCCTGATCGCAGCCGATGCCATCGGCCTGCTCGGGAGCAGTACGGCCTTCACCATCGCGCGTGAAAGCCTGACGATCGTGGGTTGGGTGGCGATGTGGCGGCCTTTGCAGATCTTTCTCTATGACTGGTGGCCGCTGGCTCGGCGGATCCGGGTCTGCAAGACTTTGCGGAATGCGCAAGTCCGGGTAGTGCAAGGCCAATGATTGCGGCTGCCACTAAGCGCCCCGTTGTGCGTTAGCGTACTGACGTTTGTGGGCCGGCTCGTATGCTGCCGAGAACTCATCCAAAGGATCCAAAATGAAGAAGCTACTTTTCGCACTTGCCGCCGCATCGATCGCCGGCGCGAGCCTGCCGGTATTCGCCATGGACATGGCCAAGCACATGAAAATGATGGATACGAACGCCGACGGCATGATCTCGAAGGACGAGTTCATGAAGCATCACGAGGGCATGTACGACGAGATGAAGAAGAACAAGAGTGGCATGGTCAGCGTCAAGGACATGCAGATGATGATGATGAAGGACCACGGAAAAATGGGCAGCGGCAAGGAGATGAAGCACGAGGGCATGTCGAAGGACGGCAAGATGAACCACGACGCGATGATGAAGGACAAGCACAAGTAAGCCGGCGAGTCCTACGCCGAACTACTCAAAACCTTTCGCGCGAGGTGCCATGCGCGCCGCAGCGAATCGGATCGTATCTGATACATTCGCCGCATGAAGACCCTGACCGTCACCGAGGTGGCCCGGAACTTGAGCGCGGTCCTGGACGGCGTCGAGCGCGAACAGGAGGAAGTCGTGCTCGTTCGCAATAATCGCCGGATCGCCCGCCTGGTCCCGGAACCGCCGGCGCGCAACGCCCTTGAAGTTCTCGGCGACCTCTACCGCACGCTTGACGACGGCGCCGCCGACGCGCTCGCCGCGGCCGTTCGCGGGGCGAGGAAGAGCAAACGCGGAACGCTCGGCGAGTTGCGCGATCCATGGGATTCCTGATCGATACCAGCCTCTGGATCGCCATCGAGAGGGGGCGGCTGAGCGCCGCCGACATTCACGCCATCACGCGCCAGTCGCCGATCTATCTTTCGCCGGTCAATCTTGCGGAGATCCGCTTCGGCATCGGTTCGATGACCGACGCGAAGCAAAAGCAGAGAGCGATGACGATGCTCCGCCGGATGCGACGCAAGCCGCTCGTGCGCATCGGCGCCGAAACCGCCGAAGTCTTCGGCGCGCTCGCCGCGACACTGGCGAAATCCGGCTGCGGCCACGCCTTCCGCATCCAGGACCTGTGGCTCGCCGCTCAAGCGGTCGAGCGCAAGTTCACGCTGCTGACCGGGAACGCAAAGGATTTTCGGGACGTGCCGGGGTTGAAGTTCGTCGCCGTGGATGCTCATCGCTCGAGGGAATGAGCGCCTGAGGCGGGCTCGGCACTCCGCCAATCCGTTCGCGTCAATCCTTCCGCTCAATCGGGGATGCGGGCCCGCATAGTCGAGCGCGCCGAGTCCTGTTCAGGGATGACCCTTCTCACTCGAAAGCGACTCCATCGCCGCGTGGGTGGAAAGAAACACCCGGCCGGACAGACCCTCGAGAAAGCCGGCCCTGGCCAGGCGATCCATCACCGGCCCCTTGACCTCCGCGAGGTGCAGCCGCACGCCCGCCGCTTGCAGGTTTTCGTCGATGGTTGCCAGGGTTTCCAGCGCGCTGACATCGATGAGATTGACTCCTGAGCATATTAGAACCACGTGCCGCGCCTGCGGAT
>ENA-ORBV01014914-ORBV01014914.1-microbial-mat-metagenome-genome-assembly--contig:-NODE-14914-length-11530-cov-8.963241_pt1 | contig 11530 bp, 9 predicted proteins | sample MGYA00237777_ERZ505514 | MGnify/ENA primary metagenome ERZ505514 (study PRJEB26160, sample SAMN06269048) | microbial mat metagenome | isolation source: Oligotrophic lake microbial mat | place...
GCGGTGGACGCGCACCTGCGCTATCTGGAGCGCGACGGCGTGACCCGCGACGGCGAGAAGGGCCAGGTCTATTCCGCTGACAAAGACGTGGCCGATGGCCCGGCGTTCCTCGACCGGGGCCGCGAGGATCGCCACCAGTTTCGTTTCATCGTCTCCGCCGAGGAGGGGGTGGAGCTTTCTGACCTTCGTTCGACCACGCGGGACCTGATGACCCAGATGGAGGCGGACCTGGGAACCAGCCTCGACTGGATTGCGGTCGATCACCACAACACCGGGCACCCGCACACCCACATCCTGATGCGCGGTGTCACCGATGACGGCAAGATGCTCAACATCGCCGGGGATTACATCGCCCACGGCGTCCGCGAACGGGCGAGCGAGATCGTGACCCTGGAATTGGGCCGCCAGACCGAGCAGGAGGTCAGCCAGCAGCTTGAGCGCGAGGTCGATGCCGAGCGGTTCACCCGGCTCGACCGGATGCTGATTGCGAGCCAAGAGCGCGACGAGTTCTCCGATCTGCGTCCCGACAAGGACATGGTTGAGACCGCGCGCCAGAACCGGGCGCTGCTGATCGAGCGCGCCCGCAAGCTGGAGCGGATGGGACTGGCAACCGAGCACACACCGGGCGTCTGGACGATATCGGCCCGCGCCGAGCCGATGCTCCGCGAGCTGGGCACGCGCGGCGACATCATCAAGACGATGCACCAGGCGCTGGAGCGCGAGGGCATCGCGGAGCAGCGGGCTTATGCGGGCTACTCTGTGCATCGCGCCATCCCGACCGAACGCATCGTCGGTCGCGTCCTCGCCAAAGGTCTGGACGGTGACGAGCTGGGCGAACGGATAGGTCTCACCATCGACGGGGTGGACGGGCGCGTCCATCATCTGGAGGTTCCGGCGACCAGCGCCGAAGGTATAGGGCGCGGCAGCATCGTCGCTGTGGAACCGCCGCCGAGCACCCCGCGCGCAGCCGATCGCAACATCCTGGCAGCGACCGACGCGAACGGTATCTACAGCCCGGCGGCGCATCGTGAACAGGCGCTGGCAAGGCTCGGGGTCTATGATGCCGACGCCTATGTCCGCAGCCATGTCCGTCGCCTGGAGGCGCTGCGGCGAGCGGGGATCGTCGAACGCGTTCATGCCGAGAACTGGACCATCCCCGCCGACCTGCCCGAACGCGGCCTCGCCTATGACCGCCAGCGGTTCGGCAACAGCCCACGCATCGACGAGCTGTCGCACCTGCCACTCGACCGGCAGGTGCGGCACGAGGGCTCGACCTGGCTCGACCGCACCATGCTCGGGAGCGGGCGCGAGACCATTCCGCAGGCGGGCTTTGGCGGCGACGTGCGCAAGGCCTGGGACGCTCGCAAGCAGGCGCTCGCCGACATGGGTTATGTCCGCGATCTCGGCGGCGGCCAGTTTCGCGCGCCGACCGACCTGATCACTCAACTCGAGCAGGCCGAGGTCAATCGCTCGGGCAAGAAGTTCGCAGCCGAACGCGGTCTCGACTGGCAGCCCACCGCGAGCGGCGATCATGTCTCGGGAAAGCTCGTCGGTCAGGCCCAGCTCACCAGCGGGCGGTTCGCCATGATCGACAACGGCTTAGGGTTCCAGCTCGTGCCGTGGAACGACACGCTTGCCAAACGCCTCGGCCAGCAGGTTGATGGTATCCCCATGCCCGGCGGCGGCATCGACTGGACGCTCGGGCGAAACCGGGAACTGGGGCTATGAGGTGGTTGCGAATGCCATGCTCAGAAACACCTGCAAGCTGATTATGCCGACAACCACTGCCCAAGGCGGAACCGACAAGCGAGTTAGGGCGAGGAAGCCAGCAGACGCGAGGCCGACATCCGCCGGTCCCTCGATAGCGCTCGTTATTACCGGATCGTAGAGCGCGGCCGCAAGGATACCGACCACCGCCGCGTTCGTGCCGCGCAACGCCGCTTGCGCGGTCGTCCAGCCACGCAGCCGTTCCCAGAATGGCAGAACGCCGAGCAGGATGAGGAAGCCGGGCAGGAACACCGCAACTAACGCAATCGTTGCACCAATGACGCCGTTCGGCGAAGGATCGACGACCGCACCGAGATAGGCGGCGAATGTAAACAATGGTCCGGGCACCGCTTGCGCCGCGCCGTAGCCGGTCAGAAAAATATCTGCGCTTGTCCATCCCGATTGGACGACCTCGGCTTCGAGCAGAGGCAGGACGACATGACCGCCGCCAAAGACCAGCGCGCCCGAGCGATAAAAGGCATCAAAGAGCGCCAGCCCTTGCGAGCCGGTCGCCGTTACCAGCAGAGGTATGACCAGCAGGATGGCGGCGAACGAAATCAGGCACGCCACGCCAATCCGACGCGACGGCAAAGGTCCAGTAGTAACGGTGTGTTTGGACGGCATGCCGCGACACAGCAACCAGCCCAACGCGGCACCAACCACGATCGCCGCAATCTGTCCGATCGAGCCGCCGACTGTCATGACCAGAATGGCGGCCAGGACCGCAATGGCGGCGCGGCGCACATCCGGCGTCAGCGTTCGCGCCATCCCCCAGACCGCCTGAGCGACGATCGCCACCGCGACGAGCTTGAGGCCGTGGACGACCGCAAGACCGATCGGCCCATTGAGCGCGCCTGCGCTGTAGGCAACGAGTAACAGGAACAATGCCGATGGCAGGGTGAACGCTGTCCATGCCGCAAGAGCCCCGAGCGCGCCCGCACGGCGAAGGCCCAGCGCGAAACCCACCTGGCTCGATGCCGGACCCGGCAGGAACTGGCACAGTGCGACCAGATCGGCATATGCGGCCTCATCGAGCCAGCGACGACGCACGACCAGTTCGTCGCGGAAATAACCGAGATGCGCGATCGGCCCGCCGAACGAAGTCAGGCCGAGCTTGAGGAAGGCGGCGAAGACTTCAAGCGCGGAGCCGCCATGGCCCGGCGCAGCATCCGCGTGAGAGGGGATATCGCTATTCGGCAATGGGCTGCGTCGCGTCTTGGGTCGCGCGCCGCGCCGCCAGCAAGGCGTCGATCGACCAGCGTCCCGCGCCGGAAAGCAGGATGAAAATCGATTCGAGCAGCATTGCCCAGTCCGTGCGCGTTTCATGGGTCATGCTCAGAAACCCATAGCGATCGAGGTCGCGCAGCGAGAAGCCCATCCACTCCTGCCCGATGAGGATCGGTATCTTGGTGCTGACGATCGCCACGATCATGATGACGATCAACGGCACGGCGGCGAAGCGGCTGAACAGTCCCAGCAGCATCAATAGCCCGCAGACTAGCTCGGCCCAGCCGACAAACGGACCCATCAGTTCCGGGGCGGGAATGCCGATCTTGACGAACCGCCCGGCCCCAAGAATGTCCGGATAGACAAGTTTCTGATAGCCCTCGAAGATGAACACCCCGGCTAGGCTCAGGCGGATCAGCACAGCCCAGTTGACCGAACCGGGCGATTGCCACCATGTCATTGACCTCACCATCCACGCCACCTTCACTGTGCTGCCCGTCCAACGTTTAGCCGACGCCGGGCGGCATGGTCACCCGTTGTGTGAGGTGGTGCCCCTGTCGCCGATCACGCTACGCTACAGCCGCCGGACTCGGCCGGAGACCGCCGCGCGCCCGTATTCACGCGCTGGAGCACGCAGCGTAGTCTAGCGTAGACACACGTTGTTCCGCATCGCGCTAGTATCGCCGACTCTGGCGCGATGGCCAAAGGTTCGTGCTCCCATACGCCCACCGCATCCGAGCGGCTTGAACGGCTGCTTGGAAAGCCATGGCCTTTTCCGGGCCGCCCCCCCAGGCACGACCTTGAGACGTGGACCATTACCGACGACTGGCCCGAGCGCGTCCCCGTAAGCGATGTCGAGATTGCCGTCTTTGAGGCATGGTTTGGCGACCTCTTCGACGAGCTGTTCGGTCCCGTCTGACCGTCCGGCATTCACGTCCCAGCCCCACTACAAGCTTGCACATAGTCCCTCATTGGAGTATATCGAGTCATGTCGAAACCAGCACCCGTTAGCGTCGTCGAGACGCCCGAGTTCCTGGCGGCGACCCGGCGGATGATGACGGACGAGGAGCGTGGCCTGTTGGTGGATTATCTCGCCTACAACCCGGTTGCCGGTGACCTGATCCCCGGCACGGGTGGCGTGCGCAAGCTGCGCTGGGGGCTGGAGGGACGCGGCAAGCGCGGCGGTGCGCGAGTGGTCTATTTCTACCACAGCGAGGCCATGCCGCTGTTCGCGCTGACGGCCTATGCCAAGAATGAGCGAGCGGACTTGAGCCAGGCCGACCGCAACGACTTCCGCCGCCTGACCACGATGTTGGCGGACGCCTACACGAAGAGGAGCAAGCGATGACGAGCAAGATCGCCGACAGCATCCGGCGCGGATTGGAAGAGGCCGTCGCCTTTGCCGAAGGCACGGCTGACGCCAGCCGCTTCGGCGTGCATATCCCGGATGTGATCGATGTAAAGGCGATCCGAGGCAAGCTCGGCATGACGCAGCAAGAGTTTGCCGGGCGGTTCGGCTTTTCGATCAAGACGCTCCGACATTGGGAACAAAAGCAGCGCGCTCCCGAAGGTCCGGCGCGCGCCTATCTGCTCGTCATCGACCGTGATCCGAACGCGGTGCAGCGCGCATTGAGGAAAGCCGCATGACCGCCGCGCTTCCCAGCACCGTCCCGCTGCGCGCCGCTCTCTACCTGCGCGTTTCGACCGCGCGGCAGGCCGAGCATGACGTGTCGATCCCCGATCAGCGCAAACAGGGCGAAGCCTATTGCGTCGCGCGCGGCTATCAGCTCGTCGAGACGTTCGTGGACGCGGGCGCATCCGCCACCAACGACCGCCGCCCCGAGTTCCAGCAGATGATCGAGGCCGGAACGACCAAGCCCGCGCCGTTCGAGGTCGTTGTCGTTCACAGCTTCTCGCGCTTCTTTCGCGATCATTTCGAGCTGGAGTTCTACGTCCGCAAGCTGGCGAAGAACGGCATCCGGCTGTTGTCGATCACGCAGGAGATGGGCGACGACCCGATGCACGTCATGATGCGCCAGATCATGGCGCTGTTCGACGAGTATCAGTCCAAGGAGAACGCCAAGCACGTCCTTCGCGCCCTGAAGGAGAATGCCCGGCAGGGCTTCTGGAATGGCTCGCTGCCGCCGATCGGCTACCGCGTCGTCGCCGCCGAGCAGCGGGGAACCAAGGTCAAGAAGAAGCTGGAGATCGACCCGCTCCATGCCGATACGGTACGGCTGGCGTTCCGGCTTGCCCTTCAGGGCGACGGCACGTCGGGGCCGATGGGTGTCAAATCCATCACCAAGCATCTCAATGAACGCCGCATCTTCACGCGCGACGGCGGGCGCTGGGGCATCGGAACCGTCCACCGGATGCTGACCCGGCCGACCTATATCGGCCGTCACGAGTTCAACAAGCGCGGCAAGACCAAGGAACTGAAACCCGCCAACGAGGTGATCCCGGTCGAAGTGCCGCCGATCATCGATCAGGCGACGTTCGATGCCGTCCAGGCGAGCATGAAGGCGCGTAACCCGAAGGTCGCGCACCCGCAGGTCGTTGGCGGTCCCACCCTCCTTACCGGCCTGATCCACTGCGCCAAATGCGGCGGAGCCATGACCATCCGCACCGGCAAGGGCGGGCGCTATCGCTACTATACCTGTTCGACCAAAGCACGGCAGGGGCCGACCGCTTGCGATGGCATGACCGTCCCGATGGAGAAGCTGGATGCGCTGGTCGCCGCGCATCTTGAGGACCGACTGCTCGACCCGGCCAGACTCGAAGAGGTGCTAGCGACCGTTCTTGACCGGCGGCAGGAGCGCACCGAGCGCCGTCGCGAGCATATCGCCGAACTGAACAAGCGGGCGACCGAAACCGACCTCCGCCTCAAGCGGCTTTACGACGCCATCGAGAGCGGCGTCGCCGACCTGGACGACCCTGACCTCAAGGACCGTATCGCCAGCCTCAAGACCATCCGCGACCAGTCGCGGGTCGATGCCGACCGCGCGACTGCCATGCTGGAAAGCGCAGGCCAGAAGGCGATCACCGCGCCGATGCTGCGAAAGTTCGCCAACACCGCACGTCAGCGTATGCGCCTGCCCGGCGGCGGCTATCGCCGCGACCACCTTCGCGCGCTCGCCCAGCGCGTCGAGGTCGATACCAGCGAAGTCCGCATCATGGGATCGAAGTCCGACCTGCTGCGCACACTTGCAGCCGTGAACGGCGCGGGAATGCTGCCGGGCGCAGTGCCCAGCTTTGTTCCGAAGTGGCGGATGGGGTGTCCGCCAATACAAAGTCCGGGTCGCATCGAGAAGCACCATTTAACCATCTGAAACTACATGGTGTATAGCAATAGCGTCTCGACACGTCCGGTAAAATCCAGCAAAATCCAGTCTAGTTTTGTAGGCTGATTTGTGGCCTGAATTTGTAGGCAGCGGAGATGCCGAGCATGGCGCGGACGGAAAAGCGGCTTTCGGCACGGGCGGTCGATGCCATCAAGGAGCTGGGCCTTCATGGCGACGGGGCCGGCATTTACCTGAAGGTGACGCCTGGGGGCACCAAGTCCTGGATTCTGCGCTACATGCTGGCCGGGCGGGCCCGCAGCATGGGGCTTGGCGCTTATCCCCTGTTTGGTCTGGCCGACGCGCGGGACGCGGCCCACCACCTTCGCAAGCTGGTCAAACAGGGTACCGATCCCATCGAAGCACGGTTGGCCGAGCGGACCACGGCGCGGCTCGACGCTGCCCGAACCCTGTCATTTGAGAAATGCGCGGAGGCCTATATCGAGGCGCACCGGCCGACATGGAAAAACGAGAAGCACGCGGCGCAGTGGCCGGCGACCCTCAAGTCCTACGCCTATCCGGTCTTTGGCAGCCTGCCGGTGCAAATGGTCGACACCGCGCTGGTTAGCAAAGTCCTTGAGCCGATCTGGCGCAACAAGACGGAAACCGCCAGCCGGCTGCGCGGTCGAATTGAGGCGATTCTTGACTGGGCCACGGTGCGCGGCTTCCGGCAGGGGCTGAACCCGGCGCGCTGGCGCGGCCACCTCGATACACTGCTCCCCGAGCGCGGCAAGCTGCGCAAGGTCGCCCATCACCCGGCCCTGCCGTACACGGAGATTAGTGCCTTCGTGACAGATTTGCGGGCGCAGGAGGGGGTGAGCGCCCGCGCGCTCGAATTCCTTATTCTCACCGCCGGCCGCACGAGCGAAATCATCGGCGCGCGCTGGGACGAAATCGACCTTGCCCAAAAAATCTGGACCGTTCCGGCCGAACGCATGAAGGCCGGGCGCGAGCACCGCGTACCGCTCAGCCCGGCGGCGGTGACCCTGATCGAAGCCATGGCGAGAGTGAGGCATTCCGAATTCGTCTTCCCCGGCGTCCGGCCGAAAAAGCCCCTGTCCAACATGGCGCTGCTGCAATTGCTCAAGCGCATGAAGCGGGGCGACCTCACCTCGCACGGCTTCCGCTCGACATTTCGCGACTGGGCGGCCGAGCGCACGAGTTTTCCGCGCGAGGTGGCGGAAATGGCGCTGGCGCATACGCTGTCCGACAAGGTGGAGGCAGCGTACCGGCGCGGCGACCTGTTTCAGAAGCGTAGCAAATTGATGGAGGCGTGGGCGACGTTCTGTGGGCAACGAAACTTCGCTGCCGACGTGATCTCCATTGGTGCGAAAGCGAATGGTTGAAGCCTCGCAGCATGATGTAATGCAAAGTGCAGAACACGCACTTCTTTCCGCTGTCGGTGCAGCACTTTGTGCGCTGGGACAGAGCGGAGACGCCGCCGAGATCGCGGGGACCATCAAGGCGGCGATGCATGCGGAGATTCCCGTACGTATTCACCCACAGATGCACCAAGCGGCAGTTGCGCTACACGCGCTGGGGTCTGACGCGCAGTCAATTGGAATTGATCCCCGTTGGGACGCCGCGATAATTCCGCTTAAGCCACCCATGGAAACAGTCTTCCTGCGGCTTTCTGGTCTTGAGGCGGATCGCTCCTTCAACCACAACGCTGACGCCGGCTTCCCGGATGTGCCGAAGGAACGCCAATCTGCGTTCTTGAAATTATTAAACTGCAACGCCGCCCCCAACTTCTCGGGCGTGCGGAAGGAACACCAATTTGCGATCATAGAATTTTTACGCAGAACTAATTCCAGCCTAACACGTCAAGGTATGAGTGCGTTGGCACGAACAGTTTGGCGCCTGGAACGGGGTCGTCAAAGGCGCGCCTTGAAAGCCCAAAGTGCCTTTGAAATGAAGGGGAGACCCCCTCTCTGGGACCCTGACGTTGTGTTTGCATTCGAACAGAAGGTCGCTAGCGCTTTTGGGCGCGAGCGCGTCACGTTCACTCGCCTAGCTGATAATCACCAGTCCGGGCATCCTGGTTCAGCGGATGGCCCCGTCCTTCGCGTGCTTCAGGCTGCAATTCATTGGGCAATGACGATGGTATGGTCCGGGAACGCCCCTCATCTCGCGCCGCCGCCGGTCCCAAAGCTAAATGCGCTCGCAGACTTTCTGAAGGACGGCAAAAAAGCCTAGGGTCAGCGACAACGACTTTTCACCCTTAACCTCACGGATTCGACCCCTCCTAGTGTGCACTGAGGGCCGGCCACAGCCGGACCCGTCGCAGGAGGTACGCTACCGTGTCGGATCAAATTCTTCGTCTTCCACAGGTCATTGGTCGAGTTAAACTCAGTCGATCAACTCTTTACAATCTTGTCCGGCAGGGTGCGTTTCCCGCCCCGGTTCGGATCGGCGTGCGGGCGCGCGGCTGGCTCGACGACGAGATAACAGCCTTCCTCGCACGCCGTGCCGCAGAGCGGATGCCTTGAAATGCCGGCCCATCCGTCGCCGGCCTGGCTTTCACCCATCGACCTAGAGCATCAGTTGGCGTCTGCGCCGCTGCATATGGTCGGGCATGCGCTAAACGTGGCCCGGGGCGATACTCTGGACGCCGTCCCGTGCTCTTGGTCGCTCGGGCCGGCGATCCATTGTTCAGCGGGTTTTGGCGGTGAAACCCGGCTGGCTGAGACGGTCGCGGTGGCTGCGGCCCTGAGCGGCTTTGCAATTCCCGCCGGCGCCATCGTCCTGGTCAGCGGCCACAAGGGGTGTTTGGCCGTGTTCTGGGCCAGCGCCCCCGCCCGCCAGCGATACGCGCCATTCATCGCACGCGCCTGGACATTATGGGCGGGCGAAGAGTCAGCCCTTGTGCAGCACTTTGTTGTGGCTGAGTCCCTGCTCCTGCTTGCGCAGCCAGCGTACTACGAGCGCGGCACACCCTGAAATCAGACGGGAAGCGCGGGCTGCAACCCGCCACTTCCCGGGGAGATGTCTCATGACTGGAAACAACATACAGGCGGCGGATGAATCGCGCCAGCATTCCGCGCCCATGCCTGATTATTCTGCGGCGAAAGCATTCCTTGCGACACTCGATGGCGAAGCTGGCGAGTTCACCTTTCAGACCATCGACGATTTGAAGGCACGCAGCGACCAGAGTCTCGCCAGCGTCCTCAACGGGTCGCTGAAGGCAAGCTGGCCTCGCCTTGTCGAGCGGTCGGCGCGCGGAGCCGGCATTTTCGTGACCGTCAACCGAACGAATCTCAAGGGGCGACGGGCAGAGAATATTGTCGCGGTTCGCTGCTTCGTGGCCGATTTGGATGGCGTTCCCCGCGGCAATATCGCGCGCCTTGGTCTTGAGCCTCACATTCTAGTCCAGACCAGCGAGGGCAAATATCACGCCTACTGGAAAGTAGCGGGCGCCCGGCTGGAAGACTTTACAGAGACTCAGGAGCGCTTGAATTTGCTGCTGGGGTCCGATCCCAACGTCAAGGATCTGTCTCGGGTGATGCGGCTGCCCGGCTTCCCGCACCAGAAGGAGCCGGACCGACCGTTTGCTGTCACCATGGCCCGGCCGTCGGCGCGCCCACCCTTTGCATTTGCGGAATTTCAGGCTGAACTGCAAGCCGCCGAACAGGGGCATGCGGTCGACCTGCCGGCAATCTGCCGCACGGCAAGCAAGATCAAAGGCAACAGCTTCGTTGAACCGGGCATCGGATTCCTGAACGGGCAACCGATGCCAGACTACATGAAGAACAACCCCGATCTGCCTCAAGTGCTGGAGGCACAGCGGGCCTGTATTCGACCATGGGCCCCTGAACCGCCACTCTACTCCACTGAGGAAGCCGGGAAGCTGATCTCGGCACTCTCGTTCCTGCACGCTGCTGCGACGCCTTACGAGACCTGGTGGCCATACGGCCAGGCGATTCACAATGCGAACTGGGGAGAACGGGGTTTCCAGATATTTGACCACTGGTCGAAACTGGCGGGCGCAAAATACGATCCCGATGCATGCCAAAAGACTTGGCGTGCTTTTGAGACGGCGGCACCTCGGCGAAACCGAATCAATATCGCCACGATCTATTACGATGCGCGCGAGGCCGGATGGGAGTGGCCGAAACCCCCGCCGCAATCGCCATCGACCCCTGAGCCTCTTTCCGGCCCATCGGAAAACGTCGCCACTACCGACGACCTGGAATTCGCGCGGCTGGCGACTCTTGCGCCGCTTGAATACGACCGGCAGCGAAAGAGCGCCGCGAAGCGACTGGGACTTAGGACGGGCGTACTCGACAGCGTTGTCCAGGCAAAGCGCGCGCCTGCGGCCGACGATGGCGATAATGCCCAGGGTCGGGCGCTCGCCCTCTCGGACCCTGTTCCATGGCCGCATGAAGTGGATGGCGCGACGGTGCTTTCCGAGATTGCCGAAGCGCTGAAAACATATCTTGTGATGGAGTCCGGCAGCCCGGAAGCGTGTGCACTATGGGTCGTGCACACCCATGCGATCGAAGCGTTTGAAAATTCACCACGACTGGCCATCACCTCTGCCCATCCGGAATGCGGCAAGACGACATTGCTCGATGCCATCGGACATTTGGTTCCGCGCGCACTGTCGGCCTCGAACATTTCCACAGCGGCCGTATTCAGGACCATCGAAGCCGTCCACCCAACTCTTCTGATCGACGAGGCAGATACGTTCCTCAACGAGAGGGATGAATTGCACGGAGTGCTGAATGCGGGGCACAAGCGCGGCGGAGCAGTCGTGCGGATTGTTGGGGAGGACAATGAGCCCCGACAATTCCAGGTCTATGGCGCGGTCGCGATTGCCATGATCGGGAAGTTGCCTGAAACGCTGGCTTCGCGCTCGATACCGATTCGGCTGAAACGCAAACGGAGGGAAGAAGCCGTGCAAGCCCTGCGGCTGCGCCGGCCCGAACAACGGCAGAAGTTTCTCGACCTCCAGCAAAAGGCGGCGCGATGGGTGGCCGACAATCGCAATGAGTTGCGAGCGGCGGTGCCGGCGATCCCCGAAAAGCTCGGCAATCGCGCGGCCGACAATTGGGAGCCGCTGTTCGCCATCGCCGACGCAGCCGGGGGAGCCTGGCCGGCGCGGGCTCGCGAGATTGCGGCGCGCGTGGCTGAGCCCAGCGACTCATACCGGTTGCAGCTGCTAGCCGACATCCGCTCAACCTTTCAAAGCTCGGGGA
>ENA-ORBV01014915-ORBV01014915.1-microbial-mat-metagenome-genome-assembly--contig:-NODE-14915-length-11530-cov-6.760674_pt1 | contig 11530 bp, 10 predicted proteins | sample MGYA00237777_ERZ505514 | MGnify/ENA primary metagenome ERZ505514 (study PRJEB26160, sample SAMN06269048) | microbial mat metagenome | isolation source: Oligotrophic lake microbial mat | place...
GCCTCGACCATGTTGACGGTGTCGTCCATCACGATCACGCCGCCGGAGCCGCCCATCGTGCCGATCATGCCGAGCGAGTCGAAATCCATGGGCACATCCTCGACGCCCCAGTCGTAGTCCACCATCTCGGTCCCGACCTTGCGCTTGCCTTTGAAACGTTCGCCGAAGCGGAGGATTTTCGCCGAGGAGCCGCCGGGAATCACGGCCTTGAAGGTGCGACCGGGCAAGGGGCCGCCGCAAACCTCGTTGAGCAACTGGCCCATCGTGATCGTGCCGGCGGGGAATTCGTAATAGCCGGGGCGTTGGACATGACCCGAGACGCAGAAGATGCGGGTGCCCGTATTGCCGGGCGTGCCGATCTTCGCGTATTCGGCGCCGCCGTGTTCGGCGATATACTTCACGTGGCAGAGCGTCTCGACGTTGTTCACGATCGTGGGGCACTGGTAGAGCCCGAGGACGGCGGGGAAATACGGGGGCTTGATACGCGGGTGGGCGCGCTTGCCCTCCAGCGACTCGATCAGGCCGGTTTCTTCGCCGCAGATGTAGGCGCCGGCGCCGCGATGGACGAAGATCTCGCAACTGTAGCCCGTGCCGAGAATGTCGGGCCCCGCGAAATTCGCGGCGCGCGCCTCGGCGATGGCCTTTTCCAAAATCCGCGCGCCGTGCGGCATCTCGCCCCGGATGTAAATGTAGGCCTGCTTCACGTTGTTCGCGAAACAGGAGATCATCGTGCTCTCGATCAGCTGGTGCGGATCCTGATGCATGATGTAGCGGTCCTTGAACGTTCCGGGCTCGGACTCGTCGGCATTAACGATCAGGTAAATCGGTTTGCCGCTTTTGCGGTCAACGAGGCCCCACTTGACGCCGCAGGGGAAGCCCGCGCCGCCGCGACCGCGCAGACCGGATTTCTTGACCTCGTCGATCAACTCCTCGGGTTTGCGGGCAAAAGCCTTCTTCATGACCTCGTAGCCGCCGTGACGAAGGTAGCACGCGAGGTCGTTGGTGTAGCCGGGCTCGTCGATGTGAGCGAAGATGATGCGGCGTTGGGCGGGAGCGGGCATGGACGGAGAGAGGATCAGCGTGACTTGGCTTCGGCGCGGATTTGCGCGCTCAAATGTTTGGCTTTCGCGACATCCACTTTCTCATGGAGCTCGTCGTCGATCAGCACGACCGGGGCCGTGCCGCAGCTGGCGAGGCATTCGACAAAATCGACGGTAACCTCGCCGTCGGGGGAAATCTCGCCGCGGCGGGTGTTGAACTCCGCCTCGAAAGCCTCGCAGGTCTTGTAACCGCCGACGAGCGCGCAGGACAGGGTGCGACAGACCTTGATGTGGCGGCGACCGATGGGCTTCTGCCGAAACATCGGGTAAAACGTGATCACCTCGAGGACGTTGATGGGCTGGAGGTCGAGCTTGGCCGCGACCCATTCGCTGGTGGACTCGGGGAGATGGCCGACGTCCTCCTGGATGAGATGGAGCAACGGCAGGGTCGCGCTGCGTTTCACCGGGTAATGGGTGATCACCTCGTCGATCCGGGAGAGGGTTTCGGGCTTGAGATTCATGGTGCTGGATTCGCGCAAACCATCACCGGTCGCACTCGCCCATCACGAAGTCGAGCGAGCCCAGCAGGGTCACGACATCGGAGATCATGGTGCCGGCGCAGACCTTGGGGAGAATGGAGAGATTGCAGAACGAGGGGGAGCGGATCTTGAGGCGCCACGGCACGCCGCCGCCCTTGCTGACGATGTAGAACCCGAGCGCTCCCTTGGGATTTTCCGCCTCGAAATAAACCTCGCCGGCCGGCATCTGCGGGCCCTCGGTCACGATCATGAAGTTATTGATCAACTCTTCCATCGAGGTGAGAATTTTGTCCTTCGGCGGGGCGAAAATCTTGCGCGCGTCCTTCGCATACCAATCGCCGCCGGGGAACTTGGCGATGACCTGGCGGATGATCCGGACCGACTGGCGCATCTCTTCGCCGCGGCAAAGGTAGCGGTCGTAACAGTCGCCCTTGGAACCCACCGGCACGTCGAATTCATACTGCTCGTAGCCCGAGTAGGGCTTGTCCTTGCGGAGATCGAGGGAGGCGCCGGAGCCGCGGAGGTTGGGGCCGGTGAGGCCGTAGGCGATCGCATCGGCCTTGGTGATGACGCCGACATCGACGGTGCGATCGAGGAAGATTTTGTTGCGGGTGAGGAGCGAGAGCGTCTCCTCCAGCGCCGGCTCGAACTGGTCGCAGAACCCGATGACCCGGCCCAGCCAGCCCTCGGGCACATCGCGGGTGACGCCGCCGATGCGCGTGTAACTCGTGGTGAAGCGCGCGCCGGTGAGTTCCTCGAAGAGCTTATACAGGTGCTCGCGCTGGTTGAGCGAATGCACGAGCACGCTCCACGCACCGACATCGAGACCGAAGGCCCCGAGGCCCATGAGATGGGCGGAAACACGCGCCATCTCCGCCGTGAGCACGCGGATCGCCTGGCAACGGGCGGGCACTTCGAGGCCGGCGAGCCGCTCGACCGCGATGGCGTAGGCCATGTTGTTGGCGAGGGGCGCGAGGTAGTCCAACCGGTCCGTGTAGGGCACGAACTGGTTGTAAGTCATGTTCTCGGCGATCTTTTCGTCGCCGCGATGCAGGTAGCCGATCACGGGGTCGCACTTCGTGAGGACCTCGCCGTCGAGTTCCATCTGGAGCCGGAGCACGCCGTGGGTGGACGGGTGCGAAGGGCCCATCGAGAGGGACATTTTCTCCGCGGCGAACTCCTGCTCGGCGTCGGCGACTTTCGCCGCGCGGTCTGGAAAGGAAACTTCGGTGGCCATGGCGTCGGAGGGATCAGGCTGAAGGTTTCTCGGTGCGTTCGCTCCAGCTCTCGTCTTTGGCGCGGGGCTCAGCCTCGGTGAGGTTAATCTCGCCCGAGGAAGTCACGAACGGCCCGCCCATCATCGGGGCGGCGATCACCTTGGCCTTGGTCTCCTCGGCCACTTCCGCGTCGGGCAAGACGGTTTCGATGCCGGCCAACGGGAACTCTTTCCGCAGCGGATGGTAGGGATAGCCATCCCACATCAAGATGCGGCGCAGGTCGGGATGCCCGGTGAACTTGATGCCGAACATATCGAAGGCCTCGCGCTCGTGCCAGTTGGCCCCGGGCCACAGGGCGACGACACTCGGCACGGTCGGAGCCGCATCGTCGCCCGCGCACGGAGCGGCCACCCGAACGGCGGCGTGCGACGTCGTCGAATAAAGATGATAAACGGCCGTGAAGCGCGGCGAAGCGCCTTCGGCCCAGTCGATCGCGGTCACATCCGAGAGCAGGTCGAACCCGGCGTCGTCGCGCAGGGCCTTGAGCACCGCGAAAATCTCGCTCGTCGGCACGTCGACGGCCGGACAGTCGCGACTGGCCCGGTCGGTGACTTGCGGAAATTTCGCCTTGAGGGCGCTGATGGCGTCGACGGAAGCGGACATCTTAAAAACGGCGTCGTCAGGAGGCTTAGGCCGAGAAGAGTTTGGCGGCCGAGTGCTCCTGCTTGATCTTGCTCTGCAGCTTGATCAAGGCGTCGAGCAACGCTTCGGGACGCGGGGGACAACCGCTCACATAAACGTCCACGGGAATGATCCGGTCCACGCCTTGGAGCGTGGCGTAACTGCGATACATGCCGCCGGAGCTGGCGCAGGCGCCCATCGCAATGACCCATTTGGGTGAGGTCATCTGGTCGTAGATGCGGCGGACGACGGGAGCCATCTTGTAGGTCACGGTGCCGGCGACGATCATGCAGTCGGCCTGCCGGGGGGAAAAACGCATCACCTCGGCCCCGAAACGGGCGATGTCGAACCGGCCGTTGCCCACCGCCATGAGCTCGATGGCGCAGCAGGCGAGACCCATCGGCATGGGCCACACGGAGTTGGTGCGGATCCAATTGATGACCGCATCGGCCCGGGAGACGATAACCTCGCCCTCGACCTTGCCGTTGTAGCCCATTTCGGAGTTTGCCGTGACCATGGTGTGATGTGATTCAGTCGACACTAATCTCGCGGACCGTAGCAGCCGAGATAGGTCGCGCAAGAGGCTTTTCGGGATTTCTCCCGGCCATAAGCCGGGCAATGCCGGAACTCGGAAAAAACTGGCGGAGCGGACGCGATTTCAACCCGAGCCGCCATAAGGCGCGGGCTCAATTGCTCACATGCACGGACGGCTTTGGGGGTTTCACTTCACACCCCAATCCTTCGTCAAGAGATCCCGATTGCCGGTGCCCCAGTCGTGCTTCGCACCAAGCCGGGCGCGGTCGTCGAAGATGGGAACGAGCGGATCACAGAGAGCGGCCGGGGATGATCGGGTTGGCCGCAAAGCCCGTCGCGGATCGAAGGCCGGAGGGCAACCGGTGCAAGAAAGGGCGGGCGGACATCGGGGGAATTCCAAGATGCCGCCAGCTCGTGGCCGCGTCTATTTCATCTCCAACTGCACACCGGGAGACCTCTGGAGGTCGGGTTTGGAGTTGGTTTGGAGGACGCGTCTCATCGCCCAGACCGTGCTCAGAAGCCGACGCCAACGCCGCCATCGACCGGCAAGATAACACCGGCCATAAATTTCGCCGCAGGAGACGTGAGATAGACGGCCGCCAGCCCAATGTCGTTCGGCTCGCCGAACTTTGCTATCGGCCCGCGGCTGAGGATCTTCTCCCGCGCGGGATGCTCGTCCGGATCGCCGCCAAGGGCCCAGCCTAAGTCGGTGCCGGTAGGCTGCTCTTCGGGCCAAGCGTGCCCGCCGCCGCGGAAATAATCCACGAGGTGCGCGATGATGCGCGTGGCACCCGCCTGCTTCGCGAAGGCGAAGTTCTCGCGGTTGAGCATGTGCAGGTAAAGGCCGAGACCGAGTTTCATTGCGCGTGCCGAGGACACGCCGGCCTCATGATTCGGAACCACTCGGATCAATGACGCCCAAAATACTCATGCGGACTACGCGATCTCCAGCTGCACTTTCATCGCCGTGTTCTTCTCCGAAGCCAGGCGCATGGCTTGGTCTACGTCGGCCAGAGGCAAGACATCGCTGATCAGTCCGCGCAAATCGATCCGGCCGGCCTCGACCAAGCGGATCGCTTCGTCGAAGACGTTCCCGTAGCGCATCGATCCGATGAAATTGATCTCACGCACCATCAGCTGATTCGCGGGCAAAGGAATATCCTCCGTGCCGAGCGTGCCAATCTGCACAATCGTCCCGCCGGGCCGCACGAGGTCAAAAGTCTGCCGCAGCGCGGCTTTCGCCCCCGAGGCCTCGAACACGATATCAAAACCGTCACCGGCAATCTCCCGGACTGTTTCCGACAACCGGGGATCCGCTGGATTCAAGGCCGCATCCGCCCCGAGCTTGCGGGCCGTTTCCCGGCGGGTTTCCAGAATATCGCTCAAGGCCACCGGCGCCGCGCCGAACATCTTCGCGGTCATCGCCACGAGCAGTCCGATCGGACCGCCGCCGGTCACCAGCACGCGTTTGCCAGAGACGACCCCGGCCCGCTTCACGGCGTGGAGCGCGACGGCGAACGGCTCGAGCATGGCGGCGGTCGCGTCGTCGATGCCCGGAGGCAGGACGTGGCATTGGTCGGCACGCACGGTGACGAATTCGGCAAACGCTCCATCCGTCGGCGGCGTGGTGCTGGCGCTGCCGAGCATGATGGTTTGCCGGCAGAGATTGCCGCGCCCGCCCTTGCAGTAATCGCAGACCCCGCAGGACCGGGCGGGATTGGCGGTTACCCGCTCCCCCACCCGCACGCTGTTCACGCCCTCGCCGATGGCGGAGACCTCCGCGGCGAATTCGTGACCGAGGATAAACGGACGCGTCGGCACAAACGCGCCGCAGCAGCCATGGTCGAAATAGTGCAGGTCGGAACCGCAAACGCCGGCCCGCCGGACGCGCAGCACGACCATGCCGGGCTTCGGCTCCGGCACCGGCGCCGATTGCACCTTGATGGTTTTCGCGGCGAGCAGGACCGCGGCGCGCATCGTGGAACCCATGGCTTTATTCTTTAAGGGCGAGGTAGATGATCACGCGGGCAGACGGCGACGAACCCTTGTTCTTCAGCACCACGCGCAGCCAGTGGCCGAACTCGCGCACCGGAAAGGTGAGCAGTCCGGGTTGCTTTAGTTTCACGGGCGGGCTGCCCTCCGGCGTCCAAAAGAGCCCGTCCGGCGATATCTCCGCCGAAGCCTCAACACACCCGGTGAGGTCCAACGCTCGCACAAAGATGCGGGCCTCGCTGGCCCAGGGCACCTCGTAGGGCTCCGTGACCAACACGTCCGTGAAGGTCACATTGCGCTCCAGCACCGCTGTATAAGATTGCTTCATCATAAAGACATTTCACCGCGGGTTAACCTTGGCCCACGCCACCGCGTTGATCGCGGTCATGCCGCCGCCGATGTTCCGCAACGTCAGCGTGGCTTTCCCCGCGACCTTGGACTCGACGACGCCGACCTGCAGCCATTTGTGCGCCTCCAGGTGGTGGTCGACCCGCACGACCTGCGCTGTGACGCCGGCGGCAGTGAGTTCAAGTTCGACGGTCGGCGCGCGGTCGGCGGACGCACCATACCACTTCGCAAACACGGTGTAAGTTCCGGGCGTCAGCTCTGTCGCAAACGAGATTGCGGAGCCGCTCGTTCGCGCCTGTGCCTGTTTCAAACCCGCAAAGGCGAGAAATTCTGCGATCTTGGTTGGCTCGGTTTGCCAGCCGCCAACGGAAGTGACTCGGCTGGGATGGTCGTAGGCGACAAACGAACCGGTCTCTTCCAGGCTGCGTAACCAGCGCTTGGCGTCTTCAGTCGACCTTGGATTTGCCATCCGGCGGAACGTTTCGGAACCGAGGCCGAATGATTCGGGTTGCGTGGAGGTATTGATGGCGCCCTCCGCGCCGGGGTCGCGGACCGTCGAGGCGCTTTCGCTGCCGTTCTTCCGCCACTCCTCCAGCGGGAAATTGCGATCCCCGTTCTGCACCGGACCGCGCGCGGATTTCGCCAGCATGATGCCACCGCCGGTTCCCCGGCCCCAGAACGTGTTTCCCGAAGAGGTCCACACTTTTTCCGGATGCACCGCAATCGTATCGAGGGAAAATTCCGCCCGGTCCGCGTAATAGCGTATCCAAGCCCCCAGGCCGTTCACGATCGTATTGTTCCGAAGCACAATGCCTCCGACGGAGTGCGTGCTCCAGCAGCCGAACACGACCGACGCGGTCGGATCATCACCGACCAGGTTGTCGGCAATCAAGGTGTCGCTACCCCCAAGGAGGCGAATTCCGCCGTCCCGAGTGTCGGAAATCACGTTGCCGCGGATGACCATCCGGCTGGTAAACCAATCCGGATAAATGCCGAAGGAGAGGTTTACTTTGCTGTCGCCGCCTTGGTAGCCGACCCGATAGATCCGGTTGTCGACCATGTGCGTCGGGGCGCAGAGCGGGTTCATCGAAGCCAAGTGAATCGCGCCGCCGTCGTTGGTGCGCTGGATGATATCGTGGATATGATTCGCCTCGAAGATATTCCCGCCCTGATTGCGAAACGCGAAGATCCCGTTGCGCGGCATGTCGTGAATATGGTTGAAACCGACGTAGTTCCCCTGCGCCAGCGAGAGGGCGAGAGGCCGGCTGTCGAGGTGGATTCCCGAGCAGTAAGCGCGCACCACGCCGCCATGGTGAATGTGGTTTTCGGCGATCACATTGCCGATGGGCGCGACCTCCTGCACCGCGGGAGAGGCATCGAAAACATCCTTGTCCGACAAGTAGGAGAAGTTCGGGCCGGTCAGCAGCACGCCACCCGCACCGCCATCGACGATCTCGTTTCGACGGATCACATTGCTGCGCGAATCGAGATGCAACCAGACCGCGTAGCCGCCGACGGCGGTGAAGCGACTGTCCGTGATCTCCACGTGGTGCGCGTTGACCAGGTGAATCGCCGCATCCTGATTGGTGCGGACCGCGACGTGATCCACGGTGAAGTCCGATCCGAAAAACTTCAGTCCGCGAAACGCGAGGTTCCGCACCGGCTGGCTCACACTCCCCCGCACGTCGATCAATCGGTCCACCATCGCGGCCTCGAAGCGGCGGTCTTGGGGTGAAGCGGCGGAGTAATAAAAAAGTTTTCTGGCGACGCGGTCCAAATACCATTCGCCCTCGTAATCGAGCTCTTCGCGGACGCCTTCCACGTAGAACGGGTTGCCGGCGAGAATGGCGCCTTGGGTTTCGCGTCCCACCAGTTCGATGCTCTCGCCCGACTGGCCCACGCTCGCGATCCGCACGATCTCATTATACCAACCCTTCTCCGCGATGATGTTGACGGTGGCGCTCGGGTCCTTGGTCCAAGACCGCTTGGCGGTGCCCGGCGCCAACTCGATGATCGTTTTGCCCTGTCCTGCCGTGGTGCGGAGGAAACCCTGATTCGGAAACCGCGCCCACGTGGCGCGCTTCCCATCAACGAAGAGAGTGCGAAACGTCTCGGTGGTCTTCGGGTGCGGTCCGATATCGAGAGCGTAAACATTCGCGCCAAGCGACTGCCATATGCCGGTGAGGATGCGAGTGCCCGAGAGAATCGCCTTTTCCCCGGGATAGGACTCGTAGGACCTCGGGGCGCCGTCAGTGCCCGAATCTTCGGCGGAGAATACGAGCGGTTCGGCGAGGGAATAGGTGCCGCCGCGGATCAGCACCCGGGCGCCCGCCGCAGGTTTGGTCCGCCGCAAAAGATCCCGCGTGGCGGCGACGGTGGCCAGAGGACCGTCCGAGCGATCGGCATTCGGTTCGGCCAGGCGCCCCGACCAGGAATCGCTGCCCGCGCCGGAAACATAGAGGGTGAACGCCGAATTGGGCGCGGCAGGTTGCGCCGCTTCCGCGAGCACCGCAGAGGCAACCAAGCACAGGACGAGTCGCAGAAAGGGAAAGTTCATAGGGTGCTTTCATTAGCCCGGCGGATCCATTCGAGACGATTCGCCGAAAGGAGTCCGTAGTTGTAGAAACTGACGCCGGCGGCGCCCAGGCGCTTTGCGGTCACGGCCCGCTGCACCAAGTCTGCTTCGGACGCGACGTTGTCTTCACTGGTCATGGTCCCGAGCACGAAGCGCTCGGGCGGCAGGACCGTTGCCGCCCAGCTCAGGTCGTGGATCGCCTCACGTGCCGAAGGCCAATGCGCCTGAATGAAGATTTTCCCACAGGATTTTGCACGGGTGCGAAGGCCGGCCCCTTCCGTCCAGACCCGGGAAGTTGGCCGCGCCAGCAACGCGCTTTGACTGTGCAGCTGCACACCCTCTTCGCGCGCTACCTGGGCTACGTGAACCAGCAACTCGTCCACGATTTCGGAACGAATGCGAGCCGCCGCCATGAATTCCGGAAACTCGAAAAGGAGCGCGGTGAGTTCGTCCCGTTCGGCTTCCGGCGAGCGTGGGCCCGGGGTATTCGAAACCGCCGTCTGGACCAACGTGATGACTTGGGAACGCAGGGCCGCGGGATCAATTCCCTCGCGCCGCAGGCGTTCGCAGGAAGCCGGACAAAAGCACAATGACAGTAGATATTTCCCGAACGCTCCGGGACTGACGAACATCAACTCGTGATGCTCCCGGTGAACCGCATCGAGAAAGGAAAAGCTATCCAACAGAATCGCGCTGGGGCGGTATTGCCGGCACAGATCACGCACCAGGCTGCCGAGGAATGAACGCACGCGAGGCTGCGCCGGACTCAGTGCGAATGCGTAGCGATCGCCCACCGCGTTTTCCACACAGAGCTCAGGATGCTTGAGGCCGATCGTCGTATTGTGGCAGCCAATCACCGATACGATCACATCGAGACCGTTGGCCTTCGCGGCTGCCGCCGCTTGCTGGCAGCCGTCGACGCAGCGCTCGTCCGGATTGATCGGAGGCAGGAGGTCCGCCTCTTCATAGAGTGAAGTCTCGGGCCGGAAATCACACCAGTCGATCGGGCGATTGTAGAAGCCCAGGGTTCTCGGACGAAAGAGCCGGGCGCGATGGTAATTGGGGCTGAGGATAACGTTGTTACAGCCCAGCCGGGCGATGGCGCCCAAGCAATTGTCCGCGCCTTCGCTGGCCACATCCCAGGGGAAGAGGTTGATGGCACGGAGGAAGTTCATTGCTGCTCGAAGGACGCCACGACGGAATCGATATAGAGAAAATTGCGAACCGGCCGGTGCGTGCGGACATCGAGGCAGAAATTCATGAGGCGATTCAACGCCTTGTAGCGGTGCTCGAAGACCGGCACCGGAATATCGTGCAGAGGCATCACCTTGTTGTTCACCTGCAACTCCACATTGCGCCGCAGCCGCGTATCGAAATCCCAGCGCAGGTAGTGCCAGTTGATCTTGGTCGGAACCTCGTTGTAGCAAAGCGGCTGATGCCCGTTTGGCACCGGCTTCCAGTCATTTTCGTTGATGACGTGGTAGTCGTAGTTCGGCAGAACCATCCCCGACAGCACCATCTTGGTGCTCGGCTGGACCGAGGTCTTATACATCCAGTGCTGCACCAGGGCACCGGTCTTGTCCGTGTTCATATAGCGCAGCGCACAGTGATAACGCACGCCCTCATCGCCCTCGCAGATATCGTTGCTGATCGTGAAGTCGCCGAAGTTCGTTTCGGACGGGTCGACATTGCCGTCCCAGTTGGTGGCGGCGCCAAAGATCTGCTCCGACTTGTAGGTGAAATAGCATTCAACCCGCACGCGTCCGTCTGAGCGCGACGTCGCACGCTTGATGGCCTGGGCCATGTGGCCCGCCTTCGCTCGCGTCGCAAGTTTGAGCGAGTAGGTGCCGGAGAGCGAACCGTGGCTTCCGATGTCGAAGAAATTGCCGTTTGAGAGCTGCGGAGGGCGAAGATCCGCCATTACCTTCCGGACCTTATTCAGGTCGCCGTCATGATTGCCGATCAGCTCGCACCAGCCGTTGATGCCTTCATCGAAATCATCGGCGAACAGGATGTTTTTCAGCGGGCTGTATTTGGAAAGGAAGATTTGGTCAGGCATGGCAGTGTCGGTTGAGTGTGATTGAGAGTGGCGGGGTCTCCGATGAAGTCTCGCGTACGGACCGGCTGACGGGTTTTCGCCGATTCGTAGATTGCGAGCACGACGCTCAGGGCGATCTCCGCATCCAAGAGGTCGGGACTGGCTTTCCGCCCGGCGATCAATGCAGACATGAACTCCTGTATCTCCGTGACGAAGGGGCGATCGTCCGTGACGGTTTCGCGTCCATCGCCGCCGGGTCCGATTAACTCGAGTTCCTGGAGGGCAAAGGAGCCGACCGAGCAATGCGCGATCAGTTTCTCGCCGTAGATTTCGTAGCGGTGCGAACGCTCGTGGCCTTTGACGGGGGAGCGATGCGCCACCAGCGAGGCTTGGGCGCCGTTGGAAAACTCGAGCATTGCGAGGGCGGTGCCCTCGACCTCGGAGGAGGCCGCGGGCGTCCGCGTCAGCGCCACCACGCTGGTGATTTCGGCGTCCAGCAGCCACCGCAGCCGGTCGATCGAGTGGATCATCCCAATCATCGCGATGCCGCCACCGGCCAGCGCCCG
>ENA-ORBV01014916-ORBV01014916.1-microbial-mat-metagenome-genome-assembly--contig:-NODE-14916-length-11529-cov-21.270520_pt1 | contig 11529 bp, 8 predicted proteins | sample MGYA00237777_ERZ505514 | MGnify/ENA primary metagenome ERZ505514 (study PRJEB26160, sample SAMN06269048) | microbial mat metagenome | isolation source: Oligotrophic lake microbial mat | place...
AGATGAAAATCCATGAGCTTAGCCTCTAGCAGAAAGTTCATACATTATACAGTTTACACCTCAAACCCAGAAGACCCGTCTTCTGACTCCTGCTTATGCAAGAGGAGCAAACCGCTTTAAAAACAGAGCAGGAACTATTACTGGAATCCCTGCACCGATACAAATGAGAGCTTGGATAAAACTAAGCGGTTGGGTAGCAAATAGCGGGTTTATGAAAGTCAACTGGCTAAAGAAAACTTGAAATATAAACACACAAGCCACACCTATCGCAGGAATAAAAGCAATTTCTTGAGTGCGATCTTTTAAATATGCAAACAGAGATGGAATAAATTGGCTAATACTCAATAAGTAAAAGGTTTCTGCAGAAACCAGCGTATGGACTGCCATTGTTCGAGCCAAATTGATATTACCTGTGGCTTGCGAAGCCCATTCAAAAATTCCAAGTACAGCAATGAGATTGAAGATGGAAACAATCAGGATGCGCCACAGCAATTTTTTCGTTAATAGGGGTTCATTGGGGCGGCGGGGCGATCGCTGCATAGTCTCAGCCGATTTGGGCTCAAACGCTAGAGTGGCACTCAGGGCGACGGAACTCACCATATTCACCCAGAGAATCTGCACGGGCAAAATTGGCAGGGTGGTACCAGCCAAGATTCCCACCAATATGGTCAGCGCTTCTCCACCATTGACGGGTAGGATAAACCCAATGGTTTTCAGCAGGTTGCTATAAACGGTGCGTCCTTCTTCTATGGCGGCTTCAATGGAGGCAAAGTTATCATCGGTCAACACCATATCCGCCGCTTCTTTAGCAACTTCCGTGCCTGTAATCCCCATCGCTATGCCAATATCCGCCTGCTTCAGTGCTGGGGCATCATTGACCCCATCTCCAGTCATGGCAACAATTTCGCCCTTGGACTGCAAAGCTTCCACCAGTCGCAGTTTCTGTTCAGGAGCAACCCGCGCAAACACATTACTAGCTTCAACGGCATTCGCCAGTTCTTGATCGTCCATTTCTGCCAGTTGCTTCCCAGTGAACACCAGGGCATCTTCTTCTTGGCTGAGTCCCATTTTACGGGCGATCGCGGCGGCAGTTAGGGCATGATCGCCCGTGATCATCTTGACTTGAATTCCCACAGACTGACAGGTTCGCACGGCGGCGATCGCTTCAGATCTGGGTGGGTCTATCATGCCTTGGAGTCCCAGAAAGACTAGATCGTCGTCAATATCTTCGCGATCGATCCCCTGCTTTTGGGCAGAGATTTCTTTCTTAGCAAATGCCAGAACCCGTAAACCTTGGGATGCCATGCGATCGACAACTTGCTCAATTTCCTCTTGATTTAAGTCGATGTTTTGACCATCTGCATCAATTTGGTGATGGCATTGCTTGAGAATAGACTCTGCCGAACCTTTAACATAAATCGTGTGGCGATCGGCTAGTTCTCTTTGCTGATGCAAGGTTGCCATATATTGAAACTGCGACTCAAAAGGAATTGTATCTAGTCGCGGTTGTTCCTCCTCTAATTCTTGCAGTGTCAACCCTGCCTTTTGCGCCGAGACAATCAGTGCCCCTTCGGTGGGATCGCCTGCTACAGATAACTGCCCATCTTGTTCTTGAATGTGAGAGTCATTGCACAATAAGCCACACTGCAAGCATTCCTGCAATATGGGGAATTGACTTACCTCTACGGGGCGATCGTTTTGTAAAATCGAGCCTGACTCTAGGTAGCCCACCCCACTAACAGTGTAGGAACTCCCCCCGGCATAGATAGCTTGGACGGTCATCTGATTTTCGGTGAGAGTGCCTGTTTTATCCGAACAGATTACCGTCGTACTACCGAGAGTTTCGACGGCGGGCAGTTTGCGGATAATTGCGTGTTGCTTGGCCATCCGCTCCACCCCCAGTGCTAGCGTCACTGTCACCACGGCTGGGAGTCCTTCGGGAATGGCACTCACGGCTAGGGCCACTGCCGCCTTAAACCCGTCTGTCCAGGTTCCTCCTTTGCCCATCACCACAGCAAACATGAATGCTGACAACCCTAGAATGACGTACAGCAGACTCTTACTAAATTGCTCAATCTTGCGAGTAAGTGGTGTTTCCAGCCCAGTGCTTTGATCCATCAGTTGCGAAATTCGCCCAGTTTCGGTCTGGTTGGCGATCGCTACCACAATTCCTTTTGCTTGCCCAAATGTCACCAAGCTTCCGGCATAGGCCATGTTGCTGCGATCGGCTAAAACCGTTTCCGTGGCTAGGGGTTCGGTTGCTTTTTGGACGGGAACGGATTCCCCTGTCAATGCAGATTCACTCACCTGCAAGTCGCGCACATTAACTAACCGCACGTCAGCAGGCACCTTGTCACCGGATGCCAGTAACACCAAATCGCCAGGAACCAGTTCGCGGGAGTTGAGCCGAACCTTTTGCCCATCTCGAATCATGGTGGCTTCAGTGGTGACAGATTTGGCTAGGGCGGCGATCGCATTTTCGGCTTTCGATTCTTGGATAAAGCCAATCACGGCGTTAATCAACATCACGCCCAGAATCACCCCCGCATCCACCCAGTCCTTTAGCAGCAGGGTGACGATGCCAGCAACTAACAAAATATAAATCAAGGGTTGGTTGAATTCCATCAGGAAACGGATGATGGGGCTTTTCCCTGCTTTCCCTTTGATTTCATTGAAACCATAAAGTTTCTGACGTTCAGACACCTCTGCTTCTGACAATCCCGCTTCTAAATCTGTCCTCAGATATTTCGCAGCATCGGCAGCAGATTGCTGATGCCATTGCTGTTCAGTTAGATTGTCAATAGTAGAAGATGTCATGCTTAGATGCTTGAATGAATTTAGCAGCCTTATTTTAACCTCTGTTTGGGATAAATTAAAACTGTCTTTGGGAGGGTTTTTCAGGCGAAACCTCTCTCAGATTTAGAGTATGGCTGCGGTCGCACTCGATCGCTCGGTAAACTCCCAAAAGTCGAGACGATCGCACTACCATCGAGATGAATACGCTTAAAGGCGATCGCCTTTAATCGTATTCCGTTGTGATCTCGCAGGTTTTGCCGGGATGGGTAGAGGATTTGCGCTGGATACTCTTCGATTTACGTCCCAGTAACAATCACAGGTAAGGGGCTCCAGATAACCAGTCAAACGCCGATCAAAATATAGCAATCCTAAATCATTATCAAGACTATGATACAATTATATGCAATACTTGATTGTGACAATAAAAAGATGAATAACTTACAACTGCCGCTAAAAGATATGGAAAAGGAAATAGCTCAAGCATGAATCTTTCATTAAAAGTGATATCGATGCAAGAGAACTAAAACGAGCAATAGCTGTAAGGATGGCTATTGAAGGTAAGCTCTACCATGAAATTAGCAAAATCCTAGGTGTAAGTAAATTTTTTGTTGGTTATTGGAAAAAACAATTTAAAACCAAAGGCATCGAAGGAATCAAACTAGGACGTAAAGGGTCGCCCGGGTATTTAACGGCTCTACAAAATACTGAAGTAATCGAGTGGCTAAAGAATAAAGAATATTGGAATTTAGATGAGCTGGTTACTTATTTAGAGCGAGAGTTTGGTGTGATATATAAATCAAAACAGAGTTACTATGAACTTTTATACCGGGCGAAAATTAGTTGGAAAAAAACTCAAAAAACCAATCCTAAATCTGAGGTCGAACTGGTAAAAAAAAAGAGGGAAGAAATTAACGATATTTTATTCAAAAACAAGGCGGGCATAGAATCTGGGGAAATAATAGTATTCTTTTTAGATGAATGTCATCTACTTCATGGTGATCTGACTGGTTATGTTTGGGGTCAATCCAAAATCAGAATTGAAGTCCCAATTACAAATGAAAAAGATAGACAAACCTGGGGGGGTAACAACCAGCCTGAAACCCAGAGGTGGTGAGGATTGAGCCAATCCGCTGCTCAAAAAAGATAGGCAGCATAATTGTTACACGCTTGCCTATCCAAAAAATAATGATACTAACATTTTACCAGACTCATTTGAAAAAACAACTGACGAAAGCTCAGTTTCTTGTAATGACAATTTTGCTATCTGTGATGCAATCAGAAAAACAAGTGAGATTAGAACGACTGGCACGGGTATTTCCTGATCCAATTACAACGGAAAGTCGGCGTAGAAAACTACAAAGATTTCTGGATTTACCAAACTTAACTATCTCATTAATTTGGTTCCCCTTGATTACTTATTGGTTGACCACTTATTGCCCCATTGGTACTCGTTTATCAATCGCAATTGACCGCAGTCAATGGGGGCGCATTAATCTTTTTATGGTTAGCCTGATCTGGGAGCGAAGAGCAATTCCATTATACTGGTCGCTGTTGCCCAAATTAGGAAACAGTAACTTCGAGGAACAAACTACCAATTTAGAGCAAGTTTTACCATTATTTTCAGAATATAAAGTCATCGTTTTAGGAGAGCGTGAATTTTGTTCTGTTGATTTGGGAAACTGGCTTAAGGAAAAGGGTGTGTCTTTTTGCTTAAGACTGAAAAAGAATCTTTGTATCGAAACAGAACATTTAGTTTGGCAACGGTTGGATGAATTAGGAATAGTACCAGGAACTTCTTTGTATGTTCAAGGAAAAAGAGTGAGGAAAACTCGACCTACTACCGGATTTGAGCTTGCTTGTAAGTGGAAAAGGGACTATGGGAAATATCAAGTTAAAGAAGCCTGGTTTATTCTCACGGACTTAGGCTCATTGCGAGCAGCGCTCAATGCTTATAAGCAGCGGATGGGCATTGAAGAAATGTTCCGAGACTGTAAAACAGGAGGCTACGATCTTGAAGGAACAAGCCTTAAAGGGAACAGACTTATTAACATGATTCTGCTCATGACACTTGCGTACACTTGGGCAATATTTCAAGGTACTGAACTGAAGAAAAAGCAGGTACAAGAATATGTATCTCGTCGCAAAGAACCCAAGAAAAAATATCGCAGACGGAGTACATTTGGTGTTGGTCTAGATGGAGAAAAGTGGGTTAATTATCTAGAACAATATTCTTTGGAGGTGGAACAGTTAATGAAGTTAACTCCTTCTAAACGCCGCTTTTATCAACAAGGTATGCGGGCTGCAACCCTTATACAGTCTATTTCGTAGACCTCTTTGTCACCCCCCCAGCAATTTGCCTTGACCAAATTTTCGAAAATTTGGATAGTGGATAGCTCAACGCTCGAAGCATTGTTTTGCAAGCTCAAAAGTCTGGAAGATATACCGCGAGGGCAGTTGGCAGGAAAAATGGCAACAGTCATAGATTTAATGACCAGGCTACCTGTTGAAGTTTGGTTTGTGGAAAATCCCAGAGCTTCTGATGTGAAGCTGGAAGTAAATATCCTGCAATTGGTGCCAACTCAAACGTTACTCCTACTGGATAGAGGATTTGATCATTTTAGCTTTTGGCTCAAATTAATGGAACGAGATATCCACTTAATTACTCGCTTAAAAAAAGGAGCATCAATTAAATTATAACAAGTATTTACCAATAGTTACGACCTGCGAGATAGTCGGATTCGTCTGGGTTCAGGAACTGCAAAAACTCCATTTATCACCTTATGTCTGATTGAAGTTCGTTCAGGTAAGATTTGGCATACTTATTTGACAAGCGTACTAGCTCCTCATGTATTACCTCCCTACGTCGTGGCAGATTTATATCGCAGGTGCTGGAGGATTGAAGATGCTTTTAATACCGTCAAAAGACTCTTGGGCTTAAGTTATTTGTGGACGGGTTCTCTCAACGGCATTCAGCTCCAAATTTGGGGGACTTGGATATTTTATGCCCTCTTGGTCGATTTAGGTGATGCCGTTGCTGACCAACTCTCTTTACCAATAGATTCGATTTCATTAGAAATGATTTACCGGGTCTTTAGCATTTTTATGTAGCTCATCAACAAGGTAAGGCAACTGACCCGATTGAGTATTTCGCCGCGCCAGAAAACCAAGATTTAGGTATTGTTAAATCTCAACGAAAGCCCAATGTTAAGTTAATTGTTGCACCTTTCCCCGATCGACAGCGAGGCCTGAACCAATTTTTCTTTGATGCCTCTTCTGAAATCCCCTTGACAACTGGCATACAAGCTTAACTTGTTACGAATGTCGTCATAGGAACAAAGGCAGAGGATGGATACGCCTTAAATACTTCAAAACTGTAGAAGGCGATAACTGGGTGTTCGCAACGCCAGAGGGTAATAATCCTCTAAAGCTAATACAACATAGCTCCACGGAAATAAAACGCTATGTAAAGGTAAAAGGAAAAGCATCCCCCTACGACGGTGACTGGTTAGATTGGAGTTCAAGAATGGGAGTACACCCCGAAATACCTGCGAGAGTGGCTAAACTACTCAAGCGTCAAAAAGGGAAATGCACCCACTGTGATAACTACTTCAAAGATGGAGATTCGATAGAAGTTGACCACATCATCCCTAAATCGAAAGGTGGAAGGGAATCTTATGATAATTGGCAGCTACTTCATCTACATTGCCACGACACAAAGACCGCCAATGATGGCAGTCTCGGTAACAAATCTAGCTGTAAAAGTGCTAAACCTAAGCCACCCGTAGAACCAGACTTTTGGGTTTGGGAAAACGATATGTTGGTAATGACGTACTGATGACAACAGCCGTTTTATTGAGGAGCGGAATGATGCGAAAGTATCACGTTCCGTTTTGGAGAGCAGTGGAGGAGGCGACTCCTTCACTGACTTTAATTATTCAAAAAGTCGGGGTCTCGCTCAATAACGTGGCGCTCACCTCCGATCGTCAGTGCGTCTCCTCTTGACCGATCGATGGTGTGGTGTTAGCGCGCTCACTATGGCAAGCGCGCTATTACGCAGCGAGTATACGAAGGCGATGGTATTCCCTTCGTATACTCGTGTTAAGGTCTGCGTCGTCTCGATTCAACAGCCGTCCGGCCCACAGAACTTGTGCCCGCTCAGTACCTCCGCCTCACAGATATAGGCGATGCCCGAATAATTGTCGAAAAACTGCGTTGCGATCTCATCCGAAATCTTCATGGCCATATCCCGACTTTCGGTGAGCACCTCGATCTTTACATTCGAGTAGTGGTCGGAAACAGAGGGGTGTCCCGTCGATCGCACGTTGCGACTGCCTTGACCGCCAGCGTCCACCGCCGTATAACCGGTCGCCCCGGATTCGTCGATGATCTTGGCGATCTTTTTCAGCAGCACCTTTTCTGTGACAATGACGAGCTTGCTCGCTGGCTTAGCCATGTGGGTTACCTCTAGATGTGTGTATTGATTGAACTATATAGAAACTCAGGAAAACGGCAGCACCGAGCACTATCGCTCTGATATTATAGCTGCCGCGTTGGTCGCCGGGCCAGGGGAGCACCGGGAAACGGCGACCAGTCTGGAATCAGCCGCCCGCCAGCGCCTGGGCGAGCCCGATGTAGAGCGGTATTCCCAAGGCAATCGCAACCGGCGTGCCGACGGCTGTGGACGCTCCTATGTAGGCGGAGGGATTGGCCGACGGGATACCGGCTCGTAAAGTGGGCGGCCCTGAGATGTCTGAACTGGAGGCGGCCATGACGGCCAGAACCACGACGCCGCCAAGGCTGAATCCCGTGGCGTAGTGGGCAATCATACCGAGACCAAAGCCGATCAGCCCATGCAGCAGCGGTGCCACCACGGCGTATACGGTGTACCACTGGGCAACCTTACGCAGCTCGCCAATCCTTGCCGTGGCCTCCATACCCATGATCAGCATCAGTACCGAAAGCAGTCCGCGGAAGAGGGGATCGTAGAAGGTTTTATAGACACTTTCCGGCTGGGTTACCAGACCTAGAACGAGGCCGAGCAGCAGTGCCGTTAGGGCAGAACCCTGGAGGCTTTCCTTTACGATGGGCCATATCTTGACCCGTTTGTCTTCGCTACTGCGCTGCTCGCTGGGATAATCGCCTGCGATAGCGCGCTGCTTGTTGAGACGATCCTCCTGCTTGGTGGTATGAATGCTGGCCAAGACGATCGCAGTCACGAGCGCTGGGATGTCCATGAAGGGATAGAGTGCGGCAGACCATGCCTCGTATGGGATCTTTTGCGTTTCCAGTAGTGTCAGGGCTGCTGCGAAGGTAGAGCCACTCACGGCACCGAACAAGCCCGCGGTCGCAATACCATCCTCGGTTTTGACGTAGGGCAGCTTGCACAGCGTGTAGCGTCCGATGAAGACGATAAGTATCCCCAATATCACGGCGAACGCTGCGGGCAACAGCATCTCCACCAGATTGGCATTGCGGATCTCCTGACCACCGGTCAGGCCGACTTTTATGAGCAGCATGAAGACGATGAACTGATAGACCGGATCTGGAATTACCAGTTCGCTACCGAGGGCCGCAACGATCATACCACCAATCAGAAACCCGAGTGTCGGGGACTGTAACTGCGCCACGAAGCGCACAAAGAAATCGGACAAGAAATCCACGTTGTAATTCCTCTTTTGTGATCAGATATTAGGGGTCAGGATTCGAGGCAAGCGTGGCCTCGAATCCTGAGTGGCTGGATCCACGTATCCGGGTGATAGCGAGTCAACCCGCCAATTTATTGCATCTGCATCCCAGTGCGTCATGTGCTGGAATATCAGGTTTCGCTCCGGCGATCGCAAATGATCGCGCTAATCAGTGGTGATTGATTTGCAATAACTTGTTGTGAAAATATTTTACCAGCAATTAGTGCGTAGAATCCGAGCCATGCATCTGGGAAAGCGTTTTCGGGTACCCACTCAGATGGGGATCGCTCATTCATCGTTATACCAATTTACTATGAAGGTACACTAAAATATAGGGTAAAAGTAGAGGAAATCCAATAGGGCTAACAAACTTCAGGTACAAATCCAGGAAACGGTTGAGGAACTAGAGCATCGACTCGAACGGAGTACGACCGCCGTAAATAAATAAAAATTATTGGTATTATAGCCATCCTAAATCATTTGTGAATTTCTTACTCCCTCCCCTTGATAAGGGGAGGGTTGGGGTGGGGTAAAAAATTTACGACTCCTGCAAGGATTGCTATAATATCCAATCGATAAAAAGCATTTAACTACTTGCGGGACATATTAGTAGAGCAAGGATTCCTCGCCCTACTAACAGCCTTAGATGAGAGTGATACTTGTTGCCGCTGTACTGCCGAAATTATAGCCCGCAGTGGGGTTAGCAAGACCTAAGCGCACAGTCCCATTATTGCTACTAAATGGGTTGTCTTGAACACTAAAGGTTTGGCTGAGTTGGCCGTCGGCGAAGGACAACGTGCCGCCAGTGGGGCCGCCCGGGCTAAGCAGGTAGTCGGTACCAAATTCAGGTGCAGAGCCACTGCCTGGAGTACCCGCCAGAATAATATAATCAATCGATGCTGCACCTAAGCCGCTTGAGCGGGTAACTGTAACCGTTGTGCCGCCCCCCTGAGTGGCGATCGTGCCGTAATTAGACGCACTATACTGGAAGATATTGCCAGATGCACTGCTGCTACCGTCAATAATGTCTAGTCTTGCTGTTGACGGAGTGCCGACGGGGCCGTTGTTGAGAAATAGGTTAACAGTCTCAGTCATTTCAGGCACAGTATCAGGATTGACAAAGATGCTGAACGTCTTGGAAGTTTCCCCAGGGCCAAAGTTGAGTACACCAGCACTAGAGGCATAATCAACCGCACTTCCAGTTGATAGGGCGGTGCCGTCAAGAGTACTGTAGCTAATGCTTGCGGTCGCCGTATTGGGGCCGATGCGATTGACTGTCACCGTAGCAAAGCCAGATGATTCCTGAGTGCTGAAAGTAGCCGCACTAAAAACAAACTGGGTTGCTGTTGATGTTGCTGGAGTTGGAGTCGGAGTTGGACTCGGCGTCGTCCCAGTTGGCGGCACATCATTAATCGTCAAAATTGACGGATTACTGCCGACATTGCCACCAAAGAGCACCAAATTCACCGTTTCCGCCGATTCCAAAATCGAATCAGTCAAAGCCGTCACGGTGAAACTAGCGGTAGTTACCCCCGCAGCAAAATTCAACACCCCTGCCGCCGTCCCAGTGTAATCCGGTGCACTGCCTGCTGAACTTGCCGAACCGTCAAGAGTAGCGTAGTTAATCGATGCAGCCGCCGTGCCACCGGTGCGAGTAACGTTAATCGTAGCCACGCCGCCTTCAGGCACCGTGTAATTTGGTTGGGCGAACTGGAAGATACTTGGAGATGTCGGCGTCGGCGTCGGCGTCGGCGTCGGCGTCGGCGTTGGCGTCACATCAATGCCTTGATATTGAATACTCCGCACTAGGTAGTCGGAACTATCGCTTTTGAGGGAGGTGGTAGTGGCGTAGGCAGCGGTGGGGCTATCGTAGGCTTTGGCGGAGAACCGCAGTTCGTCAAAAGCGACGCTAGTGGAATTTGATTCTACCTTGAATTGGAAATTGCCATCGGTACGATCGGCAATAAAAGTCACTCCATTTGAAGACACAGAGAGCGGTTTGGGAGTGATCGGAGCGTTGAGGCGAGTAATCGTAAAATTGGTAGCCGGTACCAAAACCCCGTTATTGAAGATTTGCAACAAACCAACTTCATTGCCTTGATCGTCCACTGCAGAACTTGATTTGGGAAGTAATCCACTGAGGTCGATCGTGGCGCTAGTGATGTCTTTGTTATCTGCCCATTTCACCTTCAGCGCCTGAGATTGATTGGTGTTGGGGTCATAGTTGATTTCCGCCCGCACTTTAGTGACATCGGTGAACCAACCATCATAAGCAGATGGGACACCAATACCACCTGGACTGCCGTAGCTCAACCAGCTTTTAGGGTTTTCGTTCGTTGCTAAGGTGAGGTTGCTGATGACAGTAGGGTTAGTGTAGTTCGTTTCCCCGCCATCAACAGCTATCCCAGACAGTTGGATGCCTTGATTCTGGGCGGCAGTAGGCCATTGTGTAATTAGGTCACTGATGCTGCTGTAATTAGTGCTTTGACCCAAAGAACCAGTGAATGAAGTAGCCATAGCTTCTCTTTTGATAATGAGTAATTAAGGATTAGAAGTGACTGAAAACCAGAGGTTGGGCTTTCTTGATAGCGATCGGTCACTGCAAGAAAAATTTCGTCCTAAGTACGTGCAGGTAAATCAAGTAAAAACGCTTAGGCTGCCCCAATGCTTGCCCAATAAGCAGTTGAAGGCTTTATTGCCCCTGCGTGATTAAATGTTGAGTGTAATTATTACTTGCAAATACTTATACAGATGCTTATTATTTACTTTCATCATCAATAACTTTGATCCGGAAGATTTTCCGATAATTTTTTCATCCCTCTAAAAAGTGGGTTTTCCACATCTGTAGAGGAGAGCTTAAATCCCAGACTCCGCACCCCCAATCGACAGCCTACAGTGCTTCCGGGGAAAAAAGTGAATCAGGACAGACAATAGTGAGTATAAATACTCCCAAATTTATATCTCTAAGCATAATACCATTTTTATAAAGTTATGCTAGACTTATCTGAAAAATAAAGGAAAATATTAAAATGTCTGGGCGTCCTCATAT
>ENA-ORBV01014918-ORBV01014918.1-microbial-mat-metagenome-genome-assembly--contig:-NODE-14918-length-11528-cov-5.535761_pt1 | contig 11528 bp, 13 predicted proteins | sample MGYA00237777_ERZ505514 | MGnify/ENA primary metagenome ERZ505514 (study PRJEB26160, sample SAMN06269048) | microbial mat metagenome | isolation source: Oligotrophic lake microbial mat | place...
TCGCGGCCTCACCGAGGCCACCTACAACGGAGAGGGACTCCGCGATTCCCTCCCGGGGTTCGAACTGCACTTCGCGCGATCCGCGACGAGTCGCGGCCCCTTCTCCGGTCGCTCCACTCCCTCCGTCGAACCCTGGGGTTCAAATTTCCGTGTGTGTTCCCTTCGCCAACAAGAAGACCCGCCGTCGTATTCAACGAACGGCGGGTCTTAAAAGTGGCGTCCCCACGGGGATTCGAACCCCGGTGCCCACCGTGAAAGGGTGGTGTCCTAACCGGGCTAGACGATGGGGACGCAAAAGAACAAGGGGCCGAACGGTACGCCGTGGGCGCGGTCGTGCAAGTCCGTTTTTCGACGGATTTTGATTAGGCCCTCTTTCCTTGCACGGGGCCGGCCTCCTCAAACAGGTCGTTCGCAAGCAAAATTGGGATTGGAATGGAGCCGCGCTACCGGTGAATTGGGGACCGCCCGATGACTTCCGCCGAGATCGCCAGCTCTCTCCCCGCCCACGCGGTCACTTCCTTCCCCCACGTGCCCTATCCGCACGTCACCTCCGGTAAGATCCGTGAGATCTTCGACTTGGGAGACGCGTTACTCCTCGTCGCATCGGACCGTTTGTCGGCTTTCGATGTCATCCTGCCCGACGGAATCCCCGGCAAGGGCATCCTCCTAACTCAATTGAGTCTCTGGTGGTTCGCCCAGACCCGTGATCTGATCGTGAACCATCTGCTGCCGGACCAAAGCGGCGAATTTGCCCGGCGAGGACTGAACGACCGCGATCTGCAATTGCGAAGCATGGTGGTCCTGAAACTCAAACCGTTGCCGATTGAATGCGTTGTCCGGGGGTATCTGGCCGGAAGCGGGTGGAATTCGTACCAGAAATCCGGTGAGGTCTGCGGTCATCTCCTGCCCCCGGGGCTGCGCCAGGCGGAACGGCTACCGTCGCCGTTGTTCACTCCCACGACCAAAGCTCCGAAGGGGCAACACGATGCACCGATGACGGATTCCCAGGGAATCGCCCTCCTCGGAGCCGAACGCTACGCGCAAATCAAGTCCGTCAGTCTGGCCATCTACCAACGCGGCCACGATCTGGCCGCGAAAGCCGGCATGATCCTCGCCGACACCAAATTTGAGTTCGGCACCGATGAGTCGGGGCAACTCTACCTGATCGACGAGGCACTCACGCCGGATTCGTCACGCTATTGGCCCTCGGAGAGTTACGCCCCGGACCAATCCCCGCCGAGCTACGATAAACAATTTGTCCGCGATCACTTGCTGACCATCCGCTGGAACCAGCAGCCACCCGCCCCCCACCTCCCCGCGGAGGTGATTCGACGCACCCAGGAGAAGTATCTGACGGCGGTGCGAAAGCTGGTCGATCGACACTGATTGGGGTCGAAATACTCGGGCCACCACGCGAGTCCCGACACCCTGAAGGAGGCGCGGGCCCAATGGACCCGGTTCGCCGCAGCCTTGAACCGGCAGATTCTCCGAAGCACCGCCGCCACCTCCTTTGCGCTGATCGGGGTCATCGGACTGCTGGTCTGGGTGCTGGTCCGGACACAGATCATCCGGCCAATGAGCCGGATGGCCAACCAGTTCGACCAGAACGCACATCGGGTTCGGGTGGAGACCCTCCAGGCCCTGCGGAAACACCGCTGGAACCGCGGATTCTGGTACGGCGGAAAATAGCGCTGCGATCGGGCCCGCGAACCGGTTCACCTCACCAACGTGTCCGGCGGGACCAAGGCCAGCAGCCCTTTGGCATATTTGACGATCTGCCGATCCGTCGGGTGGTCGGCAAGATTGGCCAGCATGTCGGCAATCTTGACCTTTCGAGCCAGGGGATTCTCCCGCACCGCGAGCAGGTAAGCCTCGTAGTCGAGCGGTTCGCGTTTGGTGAGCCGGCTGACGGCGTCCACCACCTCCGCCGGCAGCCCGGCGGCACGCAAATCCGCCTCGGTGGTCGAGGTATCCTCGAGCACATCGTGCAGCCATGCGACCGCCTCCGCCAGACGATCCCCGGCAACACGCCGAGCGACCTCCTCGGGATGGCACACATACGGAGTCGCTCCATCCCGGCGAAACTGCCCTTGATGAGCCGTCTGGGCAATGGTCCTGGCCAGCAGCACCCAGCGTTCCTCCAAGACCACGCGCGACTCATCGGATGCAAAGATCGACATGGACCGAACGTACCGGCCCAGGACAGAATGTCAGGCACGGAAAGAGCGCCCCGCCGGCAGGCGATTGCGCCGCGTGAAGCAGCCACGCAACAACCTTGGCGTGCCTCAGGTATCTCGCCTAGGCTCGGTCCCGCCTGAAGACCGCCTCCAAAACACCGAACCACACCCGGGGCGAACTGCACCCGCGGAACCTCCATCGAGTGCCGTATGACTTTCCGCAGCTGGTGCAGGCCTGTCCGGCGCTGAAGCGATTCCTTCAGGCCCATCCCGCCGGGGGAGAAACGGTCGACTTCGCCGACCCGGAGGCGGTCAAGACTCTCAATCAGGCGTTGTTATATTTCCACTACGGGGTGGTGAAGTGGGACATCCCCGCCGGCTGCCTGTGTCCGCCGATCCCGAGCCGGGCGGACTACCTGCACCATGCGGCGGATCTTCTGGCCGAGGGAAATGTATCCGACGTTCCGCGCGGTCCGGCCGTCGCCGTGCTCGATATCGGCATGGGGGCCAATTGTATTTATCCACTGATCGGCGCGCGCCTGTACGGCTGGCGGTTCGTAGGCACCGACATCGATCGGGCGGCAGTGGACTGGGCGCGACGGCTGGTGGCAGGTAATCCGGCGCACCACGGCGCCATCGAGTGCCGGCTTCAGCCGAAGGCCGAGGCGATTTTCGCCCACGTAACTCGACCGCCGGAGACATTCGCGCTCTCCCTCTGCAATCCCCCGTTTCACGATTCACCGGAAGCGGCGGCGGCTGGGACTCTGCGGAAACTGAAAAATCTCGGCGGCGGAGAAAAGCCGTCAAAAGCGGTGCTGAACTTCGGTGGCCGGGGCAACGAACTCTGGTGCCCGGGCGGCGAGGTCGCCTTCGTGAAACGGATGATCATCGAAAGTGCCGGTCGACCGGACCTCTGTGGATGGTTCACGACGCTGGTTTCGAAACAGGGCAGCCTGCCCGCGCTCCATCGGGAACTGGGCAGAGCGCATCCGACGGAGGTGCGAACACTCGCGCTGTTCGCCGGGCAGAAACAGAGCCGGATTCTCGCATGGACGTTTCTGCCAAAGGCCGAGCGACGTCGCAGACTTGAGAGCAGCAGGGGATAAGGGAGGGAGCGGCCTCGGCGAGGCCACCTACAGCGGAGGGTGACCCATTGGGTTACTGCCCGGGGGAGCGGCGTTCGGCGGCGAAGAGGTCGGAATGCTGGCAGAGATCACGCCAGAGAGCCTGCCACGTGGGCCAGTCGTGGCCGCCGGCAGAAATCTTGACCCGATCCGCTTGGAGCAACGGTGCCAGCAGGCGGTGCCCAACCGCGAATCGGTCCGCTGAGCCGTAAGCCAGCCAGGTCGGCGGGAGCGTCGTGACGCGCTGGCCAAGAAACGACCAAACCTGCTCCCCGATGTCGCCGGCCGCCGGCGAATGAGCCGCGGCCCAAGGGACGGGTCCACCCTGGTTTTGAATCTCGTCGAACATGGCTTTACGATCTCCGAGGTAGGGCGCGATCAGCACGATCGCGTCGAACAGACCGGGGTGATCACGTTCACCGAGCAAGCCGCCCAGCCCACCCAGGGAAACGCCCACGACCACGATTCGCCGGTAACCCCGGGCGCGCGCCGGCTCGATCACATCTTCCCGCAGACGTTCGATGACCAACCGGGAACGATAGTATCCTAGATGCGCATCCACGGCCACCCAGTCGGCCCGCACGCCTGACCGCGCCATTTCCTCGCTCAGACCGCGACGCTCAAAGTCCTTCAAGCGGTCACCGCGCCCCGGCAGGAAAACCACCAACGTCGGAGCGGTGGGCGAACCCGGCGTCGACTGAATCGTCGGAATCGGACTCAGGGTCGAACGGGGCCAAAAGGCGCAACCACTCAAACTGACCAGAATCGCACCGACAAAGAGATAACGCCACATGAGTCGCCTCAATGGAAAGGGTCTCAAGGAGTGGCACCCGCGCGTGATCTCACGGGAACGTGAACCTCGGACCGTTTGGTGAACCAAGGGGTGAACGGACCGTTCCAATAGACCGCGTAGGGTTCAGCCGCGGCCTCCACATCGGGCTGGCGAGCCAGCCAGGCGAGGAGCTCATCGCGGGTTTTCTCAAAATTCGCGCGCGAGTAGCCACCCCGGGCGCCAAGACTGGCGACCCGCCGTTCGGGAAAGCGGATCACCTCAACGCGGTCGGTGCTCCCGGCCACCTTCTCCTGCTCCGCGGGAGCGACCCAAAAGTACATCGCCGCGCCATCAATTTTCGCCTCAACCGGCGTGGTCATCGCGATCTTGTGCGTGGAAATATAATTAAACAAAGGACTGAACAGCCGGTTCGATTCGTCAAAATAGCTCCCTCGACCCGTGGCCTTGAGCAGCATGCCGGGAGGCAGGGTTTTCAACTCAGCGACGCCGGGCTCGGTAGGTGGGAAAGCTTGTTCAGCAGCCATGGCCGGAAGGAGGGAGAAGAGCAGGAGGAAGAACGGCAAAACCGGACGCATCCGAGAGCTTACTGACGTTGATCAAGAGCGCAAGCCGCGGGGAAGGAGGCGCGAAGAGGCGCCTTGAGCTGACGTATCACGTCGTCTGTCCGAGCATCAGTGTCGTTGGAATCGTCGTCGTGAGGAGAACTCTGTCGGCGAGTATTTGGGCAGCTTCGCGGCCGATGCGTTCGTAGTCGATCCGCAGCGTCGTAATGTTCCGGTCAGTTACAATATCGGTGCCCATACCGGAGACGATGCCGACGCGCTGCGGGCATGCGATGCCGGCCTCAAGGAGGCTCCGCTGTAGAATCATCGCGACATTGTCCTCAAGGCAGAACACCCCAATGCGCCGAGACGTCTCCTTCAGCCGTTGAATGAAAACGGCCCGATCCTGCGGCGTGGCAACAAGGCACAAATTCTTTTCCTCGATTGGCCGGCCGAGCGTCACCGCCGCCTTGCACGCCGCCGCGCGCATCAGATCGACGGGCGGTGCACCACGAAACGGCACTGCAATCCAGATCTCCTCGTAGCAACGCGCGAACAAATGCCCGATAGCCAGCACCCCGCTCAATTCAAAATCCACCGACACGCTCGACAAGCCCGGTAGCCGCGTGCTCCGGCATACAATCACCGCGTTGCCAAGGCGTCCGGCAAATTCCTCCAACACGTCATCCGACCAAATGTCGTCAAATAAGATGCCTCCAAACTGATCCTCGTGGTCCCGGAAGAACTCCGCCAGCGCCTCGCGCTGCGCCGCCGGGCCGGCATGCAAGGGCGGATGTTCCGTATCCGCATGTCGGACCAAGGTTTCATTGTGCACGAAAAGAATCGCAGCGCGGTTGCGGCCAAATTCCTGGCTGAAACCACTCATGATGCCTTGGTAGATACGGCTCCAGTTCTGCAGCTTGCGCAGCAGGCAGGCATATGGCTTGCGACGCTCGAACAGCCGGCGGCTTTCCGCCACGTAGTAGCGCCCGTTCTCGCGCCTCCAGACGACCTCCTCGCTGTCCAGCTTCTTCAGGACCCTGCAGGCGCTCGCGTTGGAGATCCCGTATCGATCCCCGAACTCACGCGTTGTCGGCAAAGGCACCTGTACGTCCCACGTCTTCTGCTGCGCCAGCCAACGCAGTGCAGTCTCAAGTCCCGCTACCCCCGTACCGGAGGGCACGTCGGAAATGGAGGATGAAACGGATGAATTCGTGGTTGGCATTTTTAAGGAGCAAACTGTCACTCAGTTGGTACAACTGACCGCTTTTGTTACGCAACAAAAATGACCCCTCCCCTGCAGACCGCTCTCAAACGTTACCCGCCGGCACTTCTGGCGACTTGCCCTGTACCGTGGACAAACCGCGATAAATTCGATGAGCCGCTCTTCCGGCAGGTGGCCGCGCGGCTCGCGCGGGACTTCACACCGCACGTCTATCTGTTCGGCACTGCCGGCGAGGGCTACGCGGTGACCGATCGTCAGTACGACGCGATCCTTGCAGCCTTCCGCGAAGCGCTGCCAGCGGACGCGCAGCCCATGATTGGGATCATCAGCCTCTCCGTCGGCACCGTCGCCGAACGTATCGTGCGCGGTCGCGCGGCGGGCTTTCGCGACTTCCAACTGTCGCTGCCAAGTTGGGGTGCGCTGACGGAAGCTGAGACCGACCGTTTCTTCGCCGAAACCTGCGGCCGGTTCCCTGACTGCCGCTTCTTGCACTACAACCTGATGCGCGCGAAGCGTCTGCTGGACGGCGACACCTACGGGCGCCTGGCCCGCGCCCACCCGAACCTCGTCGCCGTCAAAATGGGCGGGGAAAACACCGCGGCCTTCGCGGACATCCTCACCAAGGCGCCGGCGTTGCAGTGCTTCTTTACGGAATTCGGTTACGCCGCGATGCGCGATACCCAAGAGTGCGGCCTGCTTGCCGCAATCTCTGCCAGCAATCACCGGAAGGGCCTCGCCTACCACGCCGCACGCGGACCGCAGTTGGCGGCCCTCGCAGAGGAGTTCCGCGCGGTCCACCGTGCTCTAAAGGCCGCTCTCGATCCCGCCGCCACCTACATGGACGGCGTCTACGACAAACTTCTCCTCAAGCTCGAATTTCCTGACTTTCCCCTCCGACTTCTTCCCCCATACGCCAGCGCCGACGATCGCGCCTTCGCCCGCTTCCGCGCCGGCTTGCCCTCCGGTTGGTCGGCAGCCGAACTGTCATGAGCCGAATCCCCCGTCTCTTCGCAGCCCTCCTTGCATCCGTCCTCGCCCCCTGTGCCGCCGAACCGCTCGCGCTCGGCGTGCGTCGCGAACTTTTCGCCGACCGCTGGTTGATCGACTCCCTGAACGGGGCCGCGCTGCGCCTGCACGAGCCCCGACCGGCCGGCGTCGCGCTGACCATGGACCGCCCTTGGGAAGGTCGCTACAGCACCTACGTCACGGTCCTGCACGACGGTGCAAAGTTCCGGCTCTACTACCGCGGCAGGGCCAACCTGCCCGACAGCCGAAATCCCGTCGCCGTCGACCTTGATCTCGAATATCAGGTGACCTGTTACGCGGAGAGCGACGATGGCATCGTCTGGACCCGGCCCGATCTTGGTTTCCACGAGGTCGCCGGCACGCGCCACAACAACGTCATCCTCGCACGCTCCCCGGCGTGCGTGAAGGCCTGACGGGCGCGTTCGACACGCAAAACATCGTTTTCTGGAGCGAGCTTGAGCAGCGCTACGTTCTCTATTTCCGTACTTGGAGCAGCGGCGTGGCCTACCACGGCGAGCGCGAGATCGGCCGCTCGACCTCACCCGACCTCATCACGTGGTCCTCCCCGGAACGTATGACCTACGGGGACGCGCCCTTGGAGGAGCTGTACACGCAGCAGACGCAGTCGTACTTTCGCGCACCGCACCTCTGCGTCGCCTTCCCCAACCGCTTTCTGCCCGGGCGCAAGGTTCTCTCAGAGGACGAGTTCGTCGCTGCAGGCATCTGGCAGCGTTCCCGCACGTCCGGCGTCAACGATGGCGTGTTCATGACCTCCCGCGGCGGCACGGCGTACGGCAAGCCGCTCCCCGGCCATACGCGCGACGACCAGGACCTGATCGTCGGCGACGAACTCGCCCGCATCCGCGTACTTGCCCTGGCAGGAAATCACCCCGCCTCCCCTCGGCAGCGCCGGCTTTGCACGCGGAGCCTTCCCTGAAGGTCCTGTTTTGGCGGGAGGCAACCGCTGGGAGACGGAGCGCAAGCACACGCTCGACGAGGCTTGGCTCTATCTTCCGGACCAGGACCGCTGGGAACCTCTTGCACGACTGCCCCGACCTTTTGCCTTCGGCGTCTTCGGAGTGCGTGACGGCACGCTGATTCTTCTCGGCGGTGACGACGGCGCGACCACCCGGCAGGACGGGTTCGCCTTGCGCCGCGACAGACAGGCGCATTCGTTTCCCGCCGCCACCGCTTCTTTCGCCTACGCGGGCGGCGCGATCTTGGACGGCCCGCTCCACATCCTCGGGGGAGCGGACGATGCGCCGGCCATCGCCGCTACCCGTACGCGCGCACCTCGAAGATCCGCGCATGGTCCAGTCCGTGGGTGGACACCACGGTGATTCGCAGCGCGTCCGTCCGCACCGCCTTCGCGAGAAGATGCGTCCGGAGCCTCCGATAATTGTTCTCCTCCCTCGCCACCTCGAGCCAGCCGCCATCGACCCGCGCCTCAATCTGATACGCCTTGACCGTCTCCGACTGCGGACAGCCCCATTGCATGGTCGCGGTATATCCATCGGCCTGTGACAGCGTCAGATGCCGATGCTGGCCGGTGTCGAAGACCAACCCGATCTCCGCCACGTCCACGGGGGACGACCAGCCGATCTCGAGCCAGGCCGGCAGGCCTTGGGCCGGATCGCTCATCCATCGGTGCAGGCCGGGGCGTGCCCGGTCAGGGGGCGCAGAGGTGACTTCCTCGTCGGCGACCCGCCCGCCCGAGGCTTCCTTCAACACGTCGTCCCAGAGGTTTCCCTCGAGCCGGGCGGGGACTTTTCCAGGGCGTCCGTGTACGGACCGCGTCTGCCCGCTCCTCACCTGCTCCGGTCCCGCGCCGAGCTGGCTGCCCGACGCAGTCACAGTCGTCGCTTTGAGGACGAAGTCGCCCGGATCCTGGTTCAGAACGCCAATCAAGTAGCAATCGTCACGCAGCAGGCGCTGCTGGATCGCGCGCATCAGCTTCTCATTGGAGGCGATCTCCGCCGGTGCGACCCCAGCCCGCAACGCGAGGGCCGCCGCCGTGCCCACGCCCTGCCCAACCGCCGCGCAGGTTGCCATGACGCGGGTGGAGGCGAACGCGATGTGCGTCGCCGAAAGGTTGCGTCCCGCGAACATCAGGTTGGCCGGCCCGGCGGAGAGGCAGGAACGCAGCGGGATGTCATAGAGCCAAGGCAGATGATGTTGCTCGCAGGGAGGCAGGTCAGGTGCGTCCACGCCCTCCGGCGGATGCGTGTCGATCGGCCAGCCGCCGTAAGCGATCGCGTCGGGAAACGCCCGCGATTGAAACACATCCGCCTCGGTCAACACATGCTGTCCGACAAAGCGCCGGCTCTCGCGTTTCCCCGGCACAAAGCCGAACCACTCCAGCGCCCAGTTTGCGACGTCGTGGCCCGACTCATTCTTGATGTGGTTCCACACGCCCAGAACGACCGCGAGCAGTTCATCGCGAATGCGTTCGTTATCCTTGATCGTGTCCAGACAACCACCCCACTCGGCCCACCAGTAGCCGTACTCGAGCCCGAGGTCGGACCCCGGCTTCCCGAACGGTCGAAGCCGGAAATCTTGCGGCCGAAATCTGCGCACCCATGGCGGGGCGACGAACGGCATCGGGCGATCGTGCTTCCGCGCTTGGAAGAGAATCGTGGATCCCAGCGTGCGGCTGTCGGCCACCTCTTGTCCGAGCAACTCGCCGAATTCGTCTTTCGCTTCGCGCCCGTGTCGAAACGGAACGCCCGTCTCGACGCCGAGACGACCGTCACCCGTGCAATCGACGAAAGTCTTCGCCTCGATGACAAAGCGATCCTCGGTCGAGGATCGCGTCGCGCGCGCCGAGCGGACAAAACCGTCGGCAACCTCGGCTCCATCGATGGAGGTGTTGAGCAGAAGACGAAGGTTGGGCTCCCGCCGGCACTTGTCGTACAGCAGCAAGTCCATCATCGACGGCGAGCGCTGCGGATTCTGGACGGCGAGGTCGAGCCGGATCTCCTCGACGATCCCGCCCTCGCGCAACTCGGTCTCCAACGCCACGCCACCGCGAAGGCCGGTGGCCCCGACGATGTGCATGCGGATCTCGCTCGAAGCGTTGCCGCCAAGGACCGGGCGGTCCTGACAGAGAATCACCATTGCCCCCAGTCGAGCCGCCGCGAGGGCGCAACTCAACCCGGCCGGACCTCCGCCCGCCACCAGGATATCGCACGACAACCGATGCTCAGAAACCTTGTTCATAAATCAGTCGGAAGGCCGAACAGGGCGCGGCCGACCCTCCGGGCCTCGTGCCTCTGGTCCGCAGGTAACGTGGCCGCGAAAGGCCAGTGGTCTTCCGCTGCGAGACGCTGCACCAAGGGGGTCACCCCGCGCAGGAGCTTCAGGAGTTGCTCCACCGACACGTGCTGCAACCTGTCGTGCGGACTGTGATGCTGCGAGCGCCCGCCGGGGAAGTTGCCCCGCATAAAGCAGAGCGATGACACCCGAGCTGTTGTCGCCCGCGCCGGGATTGCCCGCCTGCGCGTCGTGATGGGCGGTGACCACGACCGCGGGCAGCCGCGGATCGGCACCGGGAAGTTTGCCGATGTCGTGGCAGAGGATGCGCCAGTCACGGCGAATCCGCAGGGGATCGATGGTGTCAGCGAATTTCACTCCAAAGGTACTCGAATTCCACAATCTGCGGCGGCTGCCGGTTGAGCGCCTTGTAGTCGACCACGTACAGGCGCGTGTGTCCATTGACCTCGCGGAAGTAGGGCGCAGGGTAGTAGGCATCGGTCACGTTCGCCTCCTCCCGGTTGTCAAGCACCGCATACGAGGTGACCGCGAGTTCGTCGGGATCGAGTCGGAAGAGACACATCTTCATCGCGGCCGGAAACGTCGGCACGCCGTCGGCACCAAGCGGTCCAGTCTGAACCTTCGTGGGCTGGGTCCAGCTGCGTCCGATCAGATAATAGCCCCCCTCGCGCACGAAGAGGCGCGGACGCCCCACATAGCTCTCGATGAACGGATGGGCTTCCGTGAGATCGACCTGCTTCCGCACCTTCAGCTCGCCGTCCGTCAGGTGCAGGCGCGCACGGTTGTCGTACCCCCGTGTCACAAAGAGGAAACCGTCCCGGTGACGAACAAAGAAGCTTTCATTGATCGGAACGTCCCCGAATTCCCGTGTGAGGTTGCGTACAAACCGCCAAGAGCGTCCGTTGTCGTCCGAGCGGATCACGCTCACCGGACCGGCATGGGGTCGCGGAGGGAACGTCGGGTAGCCGCCAGTGAGATTGGAAAAGCTCATGACGAGCATCCGCGTCGTCGAGCCCTCGACGATGAATGAAAACGGATAACCGTACTCGACCCCGTCCACCACCCCCACCCGTTCGACCGGCCCGAAGGTCCGTCCGCCATCGGTTGAACGCACGCCGGTCAGACCCGTGCGCTGATTGCGCCCGCCTCCGTCAAGTACCTGGGCGTCGATGTAGTTGGCGATGTCCCCGTTCGGGAAACGCACCCACTCGCCCATCTGCATGATCCGGTCGTTGACTGCGGCGATGGTGCGCCAGCCGCCCAGTTCGCGGGTGCGGCCGTCGATCCGAAGCATGTCCAGCACGGCCTCGGCGTCGCCGCCGTGGCGATGCCCGCGCTTGAAACTTACGAGCACGTCGTCTCCGAGGT
>ENA-ORBV01014919-ORBV01014919.1-microbial-mat-metagenome-genome-assembly--contig:-NODE-14919-length-11528-cov-4.703345_pt1 | contig 11528 bp, 9 predicted proteins | sample MGYA00237777_ERZ505514 | MGnify/ENA primary metagenome ERZ505514 (study PRJEB26160, sample SAMN06269048) | microbial mat metagenome | isolation source: Oligotrophic lake microbial mat | place...
TTCGTCGGCAGCGTCAGATGTGTATAAGAGACAGGCATGGACCCGGCTCGCCTCTGGCATAGACCCGGCTCGCCTCTGGCATGGACCCGGCTCGCCTCTGGCATGGACCCGGCTCGCCTCTGGCATAGACCCGGCGCGCCTCTGGCATGGACCCGGCGCGCCTCTGGCATAGACCCGGCGCGCTTCGGGCATGGACCCGGCGCGCTTCGGGCATGGACGCGAGCGGTTCCCAACGGGGGAAAAGGCCCGGTTTACTCTGGAAAATGGCGCGCTCGCCCTCGGAAACACCCTCGGGAGGGCGCCGGGCCTACCACTGCTCGCGGTTGCCTTCGAGAAGGGCGGTGCCTGGCGCAGCGTCGATGCCATTCGTGAAGAGGCTGCCGGTGATCCAGTTGCCGCTGCCGCCTTCCACCCGCAGGGAGAGCGTGGCTTTCTTCTCCGGGCGGTCGTCACCCACCACGCAAGCGCTGACCCGGGTGCGCGTGCAGTCTTTCAAGAGCAGGCCGATGCCGTCGCAATCGAGGATGCTGAGGTCGCTCACGGTGAAGCGGTCGCACTTCTCCAGGAGCACGGCGGCGTCCTTGCGCCAGACGCCTTTCACGAGGAAGCCGCTGAGCTTGCAGTCGGCGCTGCGGCGGAAGACGAGGCCGTTGTGGTCTTTGGCCCAGTTGCCATTGACGACGTAGCGCGGGTTGCGGTCGAAGTCGTTTGGCCCGACGACGATGGCCTGGCTGTCCTCGACGAGCAGGTCGTGCTCGAAGCCTTCCCAGAAGGTATTGCCGGTGATGGTGACGCCGCGCGCGTGCTGGAGGTGGATGTTGACCATCACGTCGCTGAAGACGTTGCCGGTGATGGTGATGTGGCCTTCCTGGGTTTCGGTCGCGTTTTTCCCGCTGGTGATGCCTTTGCCGATGACGCGGATATTGGCGCTGCCGGGGCTCTTGCTGTTGTGCTGGATGGTGCAGCCGGTGATGGCGACTTCATCGGTGCTGCCCTCGGTGGAATCGATGAGGATGTTGGCGGTCGCGGGGGCGTCGGGCAGCATATTGCTCTCGATGTCGCAGGTGCCGATGTGGACGTTGCGCACTTCGCCACCGCGCATGACGATGCCGCCGCCCGCGCAGTAGCTGATGTGGGTGCCGACGATGTTCGACTGGTGGAGGTTCACGCGGTCGTAGAACACGCCGATGCCGCGGTTGTGGTAGAAGTGGCAGGCGGAGATGAGGAGGTTGCGGTTGCGCTCGGTGAGGTGGATGGCGTGGCGCAGGCCGTGGATGACGACTTCGGCAATGGTGGCCTGCATGGTGCCGGTGAGCTCGATGCCATCGGCCTCGGAGTGATCGCCGGTGATCTCCAGTCCGCGAACGACGGGCGTGCGCTGCTTCTCCCAGACGTTGGGCTTGACCGAGCCCGGATCGGCCGTACCGCCGTGCGTGCCGACGAAGTGAAACGCGGGCCCCGCGCCAGCCATGACGACCTTGGCCGTGCCATCGCCGACGAGCGAGGTGAAGCCGACGCGGTCGAGCTCGATGCGGATGGTTTTCGTGAGTCGGTAGATGCCCTTCGGGAAAACGACGCCGCCTTCACCGGCATCGATGGCTTTCTGCACGGCCGCGGTGTCATCGGCCCGCCCATCGCCGATGGCGCCGAAGTCGCGGACGGTCCTGGCGTGGACCGAGGTGCTGAGGATGAAGGCGAGGAGGGAAACGAGGAGGGTTTTCACGAGGGGATATCGGGTGGAGGGAGAGATGTAATGGGAACCAGTCCGAGAACGGAGATTTTCTTGGGGCGATGCGGGGGAAGATTTAGCCACGGATGTTCACGGATGAAACATGGATCGGCCGGCCTTTTATCCGTGAGTATCCGTGGCTCATCTCGGTCTCCAAACGCCGACAAAAAAGAACCCGGAGCCGCATCGCGCGGCTCCGGGCGTTTACCCCGAAGGGTGAAGACTGTTACTTCAGCGCGGCCTGATAGTTCTCCTCAGCCTGCGCCCAGTTGATGACGTTCCAGATCGCCTTGAGGTAATCGGGACGGCGGTTCTGGTATTTGAGGTAGTAGGCGTGCTCCCAGACGTCGATGCCGAGGACGGGCTGGCCTTCGATGCCGGCGACGGCCTTGCCCATGAGCGGGCTGTCCTGGTTCGCCGTGGAGCCGATCTCCAGCTTGCCGCCGCTCACGTAGAGCCACGCCCAGCCCGAACCAAAGCGACCGACGCCCGCAGCGCTGATCTTCTCCTTGAGCTGCTCGACATCGCCGAAGGTCGCGGTGATGGCCTCGGCGAGCTTGCCGACCGGCTTGCCGTCGCTCTTGGCGGTGAGCAGGTTCCAGAAAAAGGTGTGGTTCACGTGACCGCCGCCGTTGTTGCGCACGGGACCGCGGATGGCCTCCGGCACGGCAGCGAGATCCTGGATGAGCTCCGCAGCGCTTTTGCTGGCGAGGTCGGGCGCGGTTTCGAGGGCCTTGTTGAGGTTGGTGACGTAAGCCTGGTGGTGCTTGGCGTAGTGGATCTCGGCGGTCGCCGCGTCGATGTGCGGCTCGAGGTCGGTGTAGGCAAAGGGCAGTTTGGGTAGTTCGTGGGCCATATGAAGTGAGGTGGTTGAAGCGCCGCGCGGGAGCGGGCGCAAGTGGTTATCGCACGAATCATGGGAAGCGGATGCATCCTTGGCAAGCGGCGCGTGTGTCACACCCGCACGCGGAGGTGGTTTCCGTCTTGTGCTCCCCGGCAAAGCCCGCCATTCATCACGCCCGAATTATGGATACCACGATCAAATCACTAGGGCCGTGTGAGATCACCACCCCGCTGCGACACGTCGGCGGGGGCGTGGAAGTGAACTTCCGCACCGACGACGAACACGTCCTGTTTAACCACACTCTCGACCGCGACGACGGCCCGCAGATCGAGGGCCAGTTCAGCTTCGAAGCAGCGGGACCGCGGGAGAAAATCTTCTTCAATCCCTCCAAAACGACCGCCGCGATCGTGACTTGCGGCGGCCTGTGCCCGGGGCTGAACGACATCATCCGCGGCATCGTCACGCAGCTGCACTACCGCTACGGGGTCACGAAAGTATTCGGCTTTCGCTACGGCTACGAGGGCCTGATCCCGCGCTACGGCCACACGCCGATCGTGCTCAAGCCCGAGTCCGTGGCGCAGATTCACAACTTCGGCGGCACCATCCTCGGCAGCTCGCGCGGCCCGCAGAAGATCGAGGAAATGGTGGACCTGCTCGAGGAAATGAGCGTCGATCTTTTCTTCGTCGTCGGGGGCGACGGCACGCTCCGCGGCGCGGCGGAAATCTCCGCCGAATGCGCCCGACGCGGGCTGAAGAAGGCGGTCATCGGCATCCCGAAGACGATCGACAACGACATCATGTATCTCGACAAGTCGTTCGGCTTCGAGACGGCCTTCGCCCATGCGGTGCAGGCGGTGAAGTGCGGCTACGTCGAGGCGACTGGCGCGGTCAATGGCATCGGCTTGATCAAGCTGATGGGCCGGGATTCGGGCTTCATCTCGTGCTACGCGGCGCTGGCCGGCGGCAACGTGGACTTTGTCCTCATCCCGGAGGTGCCATTTTCACTCGATGGCGAGCGCGGCCTGCTCGAGGCGCTCCGCTACAAGCTGGCGAAGAAAAAGAGCGCGGTGATGATCGTCTCGGAAGGCGCCGGGCAGAACTTGATGCAGGCCGGGCTGGGCACCGATGCGAGCGGTAATAAGAAGTACGGCGACATCGGCATGTACCTGAAGGACAGAATCACCGCCTTCTTCAAGGAGCGGCGCTTCGAGTGCAACCTGAAGTATTTCGATCCTAGCTACATCATCCGCAGCGTGCCCGCGAACGCGCAGGACAACGTCTACTGCTCACAGCTCGCCCAGCACGCGGTGCATGCCGCGATGTCCGGCAAGACGGCGATGCTCGTCGGTCGGTGGCACGGAGCATTCGTGCATCTGCCGATCGCGCTGGCCACGCAGGGTCGCCGCAAAGTCGATCCGCAGAGCGAGCTCTGGCACTCCGTGCTCGAAAGCACCGGCCAGCCCGCGCGGATGCTCGGCGCCTAGGCGAGCAGCGCCTGCACGTGCGAGGTCGCCGCGCTGGCCAGTCCGCTCAAGTTGTAGCCGCCTTCGAGCAGCGAAACGACGCGCCCTTTCGCGTGCCGGTCGGCGATGCCGCGGACGAGTTTCGTGAGATCGGCGAAGTCCGCATCGGTGAGCAGGAACTGCCCGAGCGGATCGCCCACGCGCGAATCGAAGCCCGCGGAGATGAGTACCAGCTCCGGCTTGAAATCATCGACCGCCGGGACGAGCTGCTTTTCAAAGGCCGCGAAAATCTCCGCGCGCCCGGAACCCGCAGGCAGCGGGCAATTGAGCGTCGTCCCCTTCCCCGTGCCCGCGCCCGTCTCGTTCGCGCGGCCGGTGCCGGGATACCACGGCGACTGGTGCGTGCTGAAAAAGAAGACCGAGCCATCCTCGTAAAAAATGTCCTGCGTGCCGTTCCCGTGATGCACGTCCCAATCAATGATGAGCACGCGCTTGAGACCGTGCCGCTGCTGCGCGTGGCGCGCCGCGATGGCGATGTTGTTCAGCACGCAGAAGCCCATCCCGCGATCCGCGCTGGCGTGGTGTCCCGGCGGCCGCACGACGCAGAAAGCGTTCGCCACTTTCCCCTCCACGACGGCATCCACCGCCGCCAGCGCACTACCGACCGCGACGCGCGCGGCGTCCCACGAGCGTGGGGAGATCGTCGTGTCGCCGGTGCTGAGCTGCGGGAGATGCGAGGTGATTTCGTGCTCCGCGAGGTCAAGGTAACGCGCGCCATGAGCGAGGATCAGGTCTTCGCGAATGATGGCGCGCGGCTGGAGACGCGTGAGCTGATCGAGCAAGCCCGCGGCCTCGATCGACTTCACCACGGCCTCAAATCGCGCCGATCTTTCCGGGTGCCCCGGTCCGGTATCGTGCCGCAGGCAGGCGGGATCTGCGATGAGCGCCGTCATGAGAGTTTGAGTTGCGCGCGGTAGCTCTCGGCGAGTTCGCGCCGGTTGATCTTGCCGCGCTCGTTGCTGGGGATTTCCCCGACGAGCCAGACATCGCGCGGCACTTTCCACGCGCTGAGTTTTTCCTGACAAAAATGCAGCAGCGCATCGCGGGTCACCGCCTCGCCGACCACGCAGGCGATCGGCTCCTCACCGCGCTGGATGGATTCGATGCCGAAGACGATGGCCTGCTTGACGCCGGGGAACTCCGCGAGCCAGGCCTCGACTTCGAGCGGGTTCAGTTTGCGCCCGGAGACGTTGATGATGTCCGACGTGCGCCCCACGAGGAACAGGCCTTGTTTGGAGCGGCGGACGAGATCGCTCGGCACAAAATATCCACCCCCGAGGACCGCCTCATCGGGATTGGGAAAATAGCCATCGCCGACGGCTGGGCCACTGACCGAGATCGGGCCGGCTTCGTCGGCGTGCGCGATATCCACGCCCGGCATCTGCAGCCCGACAAAACCTTCTTCGTAGCGATACACGTCGGTCGCATCGTAGGCGATGCCCCCGCACTCGGACGCGCCATAAAAGGTGTGAATCTTGCGCCCGAAGCGAGCGCTGAACAGACCGGCGGGCATGTGCGGCAAAGGTGCGCCGGCGGAAATGCAGAGCCGCAGACTTTCCACCTTCGGCGGTTGCTGCAGCTCGGAGAATTTTTGATAGAACATCGGCGTCGCCGGGAGCACGGTCGCGTTCGTTTTCATGATCCCTTCGAGCACCGCGCGCGGCAGGCGCTCATCGCTCGCCACCAGGCGCACGCCACGGACGAGCAGCGGCATGATCAGGTTGCTAAAGCCGTAGCTGTGGGAGAATGGGATGACCCCGAAGTTGATGTCGGATTCCGTGATCCCCATCGCGTCGCAGATGTGCTGGCAATCGGCGATCAACTGGCTACCGCGAAAACGCACGGCGCGCGGCGCGCTGGTCGTGCCCGAGGTCAGCTTGAGCAAATCCGGCACTGGGCCGACCCAGAGCGTGGCGTTGTCGGGCACGGGACGGCGATGGACAAAGAGCGGGCCGCCCTCATTGGTCACATAAGCTGCCGCGCGCACCGTGCCGAGCGTGATGGCCAGCTCGGTCGCGCCCATCTCGCCGAGCGGCAGCGGGACGAGCTGCTTGCGCCACAAGGCGAGCAGCAGTTCCGGGAAACGCTCGCTGTTGCCGATCTGGACGGCGACCACCGAACGCGCGGGAATACGTTCGAAAAGCCGGCCGATTTTTACCGCCTCGATCCCGATCTCCATGAAAGTGCGAGCGACATCTCCTTCCTTGGAATAGATCGCAGGTTTCTGCCCAAATCGCGCTAAAGTCTGCTGCCAGGCGGCTAGGATCGGGTTATCGAACGCAGGTTGGGTCACGGAAGATTGTCGGAATTTTTGGTTGCGAGTCGGGAGCAGACCGCTACTTTGGCCACCCTTTTCCCAGCTATGAAAGCAGATATTCATCCCGACTACCAAGAGACCACGATTTCGTGCGCATGCGGCACGACCTACCACACCCGCTCCACCCGCCGCGACATCAAGGTCGGCATCTGCGCAGCCTGCCACCCATTCTTCACGGGCGAGCAGAAGTTCGTCGATACCGCCGGCCGGATCGAGAAATTCTCGCGCCGTTACGGTACCGCGCAGTCCCGCAAGAAGGCTTAGATCCTCCACTGAAACTTTAGAGACGGTGAAGGTGCTTCGTGCGCCTTCACCGTTTTCTTTTGCCGCATGGACTTCGCTCCCCTCATCGCCAGAAAAGCCGACCGCTTCCGCGAGCTCGAAGCTGAGATCGCCTCGGGCAATCTCTACAACGATCCACGCAAGGCGCGCGAGACGCTGCGCGAACACACCCGGCTGAAGGAACTGCTCGCGAACTGGGAGGCGCTCAACAAAGCGCGCACCGAGCTGGTGGAAAACCAGGCGCTGGCCAAGGGCGAGGACAAAGAGTTTGCCGAGATGGCCGCAGCGGAAATCCCCGGCTTGGAGACGAGCATCGCCAAAGTAGAACAAGAGGTGCAATACGCGCTGCTCCCGCCCGACCCGAACGAAGACCGCGACGCGATCGTGGAAATTCGCGGCGGCACCGGCGGCGATGAAGCCGCACTCTTCGCGGCCGATCTTTACCGGATGTATACGCGCTTCGCGGAGACACATGGTTTTAAGATCGAGCAGCTCGAGATGAGCGGCGGCGAACTCGGCGGTATGAAGGAAGTGATCTTCAAGCTGACCGGCGATCAGGTCTTCCGCACGCTGCGCTACGAGAGCGGCGTGCACCGGGTGCAGCGCGTGCCCGCGACCGAAGCGCAGGGGCGCATCCACACCAGCACCGCGACCGTCGCCGTACTGCCCGAAGCCGAGGAAGTGGATCTCCAGCTCAATCCCGACGAAATCCGCATCGAAGTCTGTCGCGCCGGTGGTCCGGGCGGCCAAGGCGTGAACACGACGGATTCCGCAGTGCAGGTCATGCACATTCCCACGGGCACGATCGTGCGCTGCCAGGACGGCCGTTCGCAGCAGAAGAACAAAGAAAAAGCGTTGACCATTCTCCGGTCCCGCCTGCTCGAAGTGAAGCAGCGCGAGGAGGCCGAAAAATACGCCGCGCAGCGCAAGAGCCAGGTCGGCACCGGCGACCGCAGCGAAAAGATCCGCACTTACAATTACCCACAGAACCGCGTGACCGATCACCGCATCAACCTGACGCTCTACAATCTCGACCGGTTCGTAGAAGGCGACATCGCGGAGATCATCACCGCGCTGCAAACCGCCGACATGGCCGACCGCCTCGCCGCGGCGAACCTCGCGGGCTAATCTTCGGCAAGCTTGCCGCCCCCCTCTTTCCGCACTACGTCTCCGGAATGTTCTTCCGCGTTTGCCTTTTCCTGTTGGTCGCCGGGTTTTCTTTTGTCGGACGCGCCGCGGAAATCGTCGATGGCTGGACCGTCGTCGATCGCGAGGGAGATTTGACAATCTTCAGCCGACCGCGAAAGGGATCGTCGATTCTGGAAGTCAAGGGCGTCGGGTTGATCGATGCCACGCCGATCGCGGTCAAGCGCGTGATCGATGACACCGCGGAGTATCCCAAATTCATGCCCTACGTGATTGAGACAAAAACCATTTCGCGAGTAGGCGACACACAGCGCGTCGGCTACCAGCGCCTCTCGCCGCCGTTCGTGGGCGACCGCGATTACACCGTGCTAGTGAAGTGCGACGTCAAACCCTGCCCGGTGACCGGCGGCACCATCTATTGCAACCGCTGGCAGGCGGCGAACGACCTCGGCCCGGCGGTGAAAAAAGGCGTGACACGGGTCACTATTACCGACGGTTCGTGGCTCATGGAACCCATGGCCGGTGGGAAAACCCGGGCGACCTACACCATCTTCTCGGACTCAGGCGGCGGCATCCCGACCATGCTGCTCAACAAGGCCAACAAGACCGCCATTCCGAAATTATTCGAGGCCATCCGCAAACAGGCCAAGCTGGAACAATACACGAGATAAGGCGCCTGCCGACAGAAGCAGGAAACTTAGGAACGCATTTCACCTTGGTGAGGGGAAATATCATCCGTGATTTTACGATTGCCGATTGACCGAAGCGCTGTCGTTACCCCAACTTACCTGCATTGCTACGGGTCTAGATCGATAAACCTCGCCCCGACTTCGCATTTTGCCGTATGACCATTACACCTTCTTTCGCCCGGCTTAATCTTGGTTCCACCACGCGACGCGTCTTTGCTGTTCTCACGCTGCTGGTCGCCGTTTTCGTCTTTGCTTCCGCTCCGAGGGCCGATGCATCCCACTACCGTGGCGCCACAGCCTCCTACACGATCAGCGCGAGCGGCGTCGTAACGGTAACCTGCTATAGCGTTTGGCGTTTCGACTTCGTCGGCGCGCCCGCTTTCAGCATCTACACAGGAGTCGGCCAAACCGGAACCCTACAAGGATCAATGACTCTCTCGGCATCGACTAACCCCTATCAATCTGGGACCGAGTTCGGCGGAGCCCAGTATATCGTCCGACGGGATACTTATACTTTTAGTATGGGTGCCCGAGCGAATGGCACCTACTATGCAAACTGGAACTCAAATGCGTGGGTGAGCGGTATCAACAACATGCCCGAAAGCTCGTGGGCCATCGAGTTGAAGATCATTTACACGGCCGGTCAGGCAAGCGCGGGACCTACGATGCTCCCAGCAACGATCGACATCATTGGGCGGGGGTTCGATTACAACCAGAACTTGAACAGCACCGACCCGGATGGCACCCCGGTTTCCTACCAACTCCTTACCGGAAACGCGGCGCCCGTTTACGCACCAACCTCGAATATTCCCGGCATCGGCATTACGCAATTCGGAACCGTGAGTGTGCCAGCAGCCAGCACCACCTCGCTGACGCTAGGGCGATGGGTTTATGAAGCGCGCGTCACGGATGGTTCAGGTGCAACCGCGCTCCGGCAGGTGCTTGTCATCGTGCAAGACGCCGCGGGCAACAATGCACCTGTGCTTGGTGCGATCGGACCGAAAACGGTCGCCGTGGGCCAACCATTGGTATTCGCCGTCTCAGGCAGTGACCCAAATTCCGGCCAGACGGTTACAGTGCGAGCCCAGCTACTTCCCTCGGGTGCAAGCTTCGCTCCAGCCTCCGGGCCCAACACCGGGGTCAGCAGCAATTTCTCGTGGACTCCTACCGCGGGTCAGGAAGGCACCTATCGGGTCAACTTTGAGGTTTACGACAATGCCACAACCACGCTGATCGACTCGGAACTCGTCGATATGACGGTCACCGGAGCAAACAACCCGCCAGTGCTCACAGCCATCGGTAACAAGAATGTGGCCAACGGGGCCACGCTGACCTTCAACATCAGCGCCACTGACCCAAACCTCGACCAAATCACCTATCAAATGTTTGGTGCGCCCAGCGGGGCGACACTCGACTCCGGGACGGGCGAGTTTAACTGGACGCCCACACTGGGGCAGTATGATTCAACGTTCACCGGCATTACTTTTCGAGCACTGGACAACGGCTCACCGGCGCTCAATGACGATGAAACCATCACCATTACCGTCGGCGCAGGAAACAGCCCGCCTCAGGTGACCGCCCCGGCAACGGCTACAGCTTACGTCGGGCTGCCGTTTCAATTTAGCGTGACCACCACCGACTCCAACACCACGCAAACGCTTTCGCTCTTTCCCGGCACGGGAGGGCTTCCACCGGGCTCCACTTTCCCAGCTGCAGCCGGCCCGGGGACTGGGATCGGCAGCACCTTTTCCTGGACGCCGACCGTCTCCGACATTGGGACGGTCGTGGTGCGTTTCAAAGCGCAGGACAATGGAGTCCCCTCGCTGAATACCGAGGTGACGACCAATATAACGGTCTCCCCCGCCCCCCCGCCTAGCGTAACGACGCTCGCAGTCACGGGCATCATCCCGAGTGGTGCAGTGCTAAATGCCTCGGTGAATCCCAACGGCGTCAGCACCGACGTCACGTTTGAATATTCCACCGATCCGCTGCTGGCCGGTTCACTTGTAACGCCCGCCACGAATATCGGTGCCGGCACGACCTACCTTGGCACCAGCCAGCCGACCACCAACCTCACCCCCAATACGACCTATTACTACCGCGCAATCGGCACGAGTGGCGGTGGCACGACCCTTGGGGCAATCATGAGTTTTGCGACCAACTTCCTGACTTGGGGCGATATTACGTCGATCAGCGGATCTGGTGTAGTCGATGCCAATAGTATTCCGAGTACCGGGACGACCACATTCACCAACTTTAACGGCCAAGGCTACGACCTCGCGGTCACCCCCTCTGGTCTCGGCGGTCACGGCCAAGCGCTCTCGTTCAATGAAACCGGCTTCTGGTTTGAAGGGACCAGTCCATCGACCTCGACCTACGCAGAACTCGCTTTTCGCTTTTACCAGACAGGCACCACGATCCCGGTGGCGGTTACAGGTGTCCATTTTCGCTTGGAGGATGCAGAACTTACCGAACGCTTTGCTAATTTCACCTACTGGAACGCCAACGATGATCGGATTTTAAAAACCTTTGATGATTCAACGATCTTCACCTACAGCCAGCCCCCCATCTTCCGTTTGGTACACGGCAAAGATTCGCTATATATGTACCCCGAAGCCGGAAAATCAGAAGGCGACATCCTCGCCAAAGGCTTAACCCACTTCAAAGACCCGGATCGTGTCAAGGTCAGCCGCTACAAAGGTCTAGGTGAAATGAATCCTGATCAACTCTGGGAAACCACGATGGATCCCAGCGTGCGCACCTTGCTGCAAGTGACTATCGAAAATGCCGCCGAAGCCAACGATGTCTTCTCGATGTTGATGGGTAGCGACGTACCGCCCCGCCGCCGCTTCATCCAAACCCACGCCAAGAGCGTCCGCAACCTCGATGTATGACGAATACCCGCTTCAAAATTGGGGCGGCGGCATCACGTCGCCGCCCCTTTCCTCATCGGTTACGTCCGATTCACCGTCACCGGCAACCGCAACGTAAATAACAC
>ENA-ORBV01014920-ORBV01014920.1-microbial-mat-metagenome-genome-assembly--contig:-NODE-14920-length-11528-cov-3.911623_pt1 | contig 11528 bp, 9 predicted proteins | sample MGYA00237777_ERZ505514 | MGnify/ENA primary metagenome ERZ505514 (study PRJEB26160, sample SAMN06269048) | microbial mat metagenome | isolation source: Oligotrophic lake microbial mat | place...
ATTGGAACTCCCAGGGTTAGAGGCAGCGGCATCAGATGGTGGCTGACACTTCTAGTGTTGCTGGCGAGAGTAGAAATGCAACAGCTGCAGTGCTTGGCCTTCCGCCTACAGTAATCTTGCGGCTGAAGTGTCCGGACGGAATTCATCCAATGCACAGGAGAATCGGGTACCAACACAACCGATCTCGTTCGATCAAAGCTGCCACAACGCTGGTCTTCCTACTCGCCGTGTTCTTCGACTTGAGCCAACTCGATGTAGAAACCTTGTCTTTCATTTGTCACCATGGTGACGTCTGCACCGTTGGATAGCCCAAACAAAGATGTTCTGTACAATGGAGGAGGGCACACATCGTAGCTAGCACGTCGGCGGCGAAAGGGAGCCTTCATCTAAAGGCAAAGCAAAGACAGGGGCATACAAAGGCATTCCGAGCCGTTCCTTCCCGTCAGTCGGGGAGTTCCGCACGCCGGATTGGGTCAGCATCCTTTTCCTCTGGTTGCGACCCGGTATCACACTTGTGTCTGTACCAGGGACGGAAGCACATGTACCACCACTCACTATCTTGTAGGAAGAGCCACTCCATCCGGTGCCAATGGATTGGGTGGACGCGGAGCAGGGCATTAGGTCATTTTTGTAAAGGTGAACCAAAAACCCAAAAGTGTTCTAGATGGATAGATGGCAATGGGTCAGACACGCCACCATCATTAGGGGATTTAGCCGGTCAGCAGGCTTAAGTACTGAGGCTTGGCGTTGATGTTTTTTCGAGTACATAAGGAGATCAAAGATGCCAGCAATGGCGATGGTCATCCGTCGTACACTACAGGTGCCGCTGATCTGGGAAAAATGTCGCAGGCCAAGATTACGAAAGAAAGCTCGTCACTGCCATGGACGACCCGCGATTGTCAGATGGAACAGAAGAATGTGAACGATGACTTTGGCGGAAGCATTCATAGAACGTGGCTCCAAATATGTTTAAGCTGCAGAGAAAGATGGACTTCTTCTGCATATGAACCATATCCGACGCTAGACCACAACCACCAGGACTGGAAGCTCTTTCGACTCACTAGCATGCATAAATACATATGTAAATCTTCTTCCTAGTTGGTCCCATTAGCTTAGTTTACTCATGATTATAGTATAGCGCTGTAGCTCTAGCAGAAGTTTATCTAGTAGATAGAGAGGATGAAGATCAGAGGTCTGATTGAACCCATCTCAAATTGCATTTCATTTGTGGCTTCCTTTTCTGAAGCATGCACTTTCTTTTTAGCCACAACTAAAAGACCTTGCTTTTTGCCTTTGCTTGGAAGTTTTGGGAAAGAGCCTGCTCAATTTATTTGCTTTTAGCAGCTAATTTATTCGGACCATTCCCAGGTGGAGGGGAGGGGGCTTTGCTGAGCCGACTCCAATTGGATCCATGACGAGCAATGCTGCATGGATCTACTTCTTGGCATTAGTTTCATGTCTCTTCTAGCTAGCTACCAGTAGCTATCAGTAGTAATACTGCAGGCAGTCGGCTACCTAACGACTACAGTGCTGTACCAGTTGAGTAGATAACTATAGAAAATGCAAGGCCCCTATTAGTTGACACACAGAACAGCACTACTAGTAGCTAGCTAGCTAGTAAGAGCATTTACAGGATTTCTTAGTTACCGGACCTCGTAACTTGGATCTTCACCACCAAGCGCTCAAGTGTGCTTCCTGGGGGAGGTTCCACTCGATCATGACTGAAGAGAGGGCAGAGGAATAGGCTAAATTAATAAAGGTGCGAATGACTCAATAAAGAACAAAAGACAGCTTGCCATTGGTTCCGAGAAACTTCGAATTCTATTGACGAATTCAAATCCATTGACAACTTTGTCCTTTTGGACAAAATAGAACGCTAAGAAATTCTGATTCCAGCCATCATCATACATGACGCGCGAGGTTTACTCGCTGATGAGTGTACCAATAATAACTGTTAACCATGATGTTTGTTCTTCTAAGGTACTTCTTCCTTTTCATAGTAAGCATTGGTGTCTTTCGCATCTGGTATGTTAGTTTTTCTATTGGCATTTTGAGAACCCAACAGACCCAACGCATTTGAATATTACTGCTGGAGTACCATGAACAGCTAAAACTCTACAGAAGAAATTTTCATTCCTCTCCAAGCCTTCCGAATTTCTATTTTATTTGATTCGCTTGGTATGTGAGCCGGCATAATTTTTCTTTAGAAACATATAGTTCCTTCCTCAGCCTATCGTCAAAGAAATCGAAAACCAAAATCGAAAACGTCGACCATGATGAAATCCTTGGACTCCTACCTTTCTTCCTTTCTGCTCGTGACAACAGCATTGTTGTTGTCGGCTTCATCCCCCACGATGGCATTCATGTCTCCCTCCATGATGAGAACCACCACGTCTCGCTCTTTGCTGGCGCTTCAGTACCAACAATCCAATACGACGCAATCGGAGAAACAAGACGGAAGGTACGCCTACGAATCTCAACAAGAATATCAATTGATGAATGCTTGGGCCAAATTTGAACCGGCCTGCAAAGAAAATGACGCTTTGCAGGCGTCGTTGCGCAAGCGTCGATCCAATACGACTACAACGACAGTCGCGGAAGAAAACAAGGACGAACTCTATCGTGACATGCAAGCTTGGGCGAAATTTGAACCCAAATGCAAAGACAACGACTCCTTGCAAGCCGCCTTGAGGGTTCGTCAAGACGAATTGAAGCGAGGGATTGGCCTGCGATATGTCGTACGAGGTCCGGCCGTCAAAATTCACTCGAGCATGACGGATGGTCCCTATTGTACCGAGAATATTGTGGGATTTTTACAAGAAGGCGATATTGTCACGAGCAAGGACCGGATTGGCAAATATTGGATCAAGCATGATCAAGGTTGGACGTACACGTATCGAGATGGTGGAGTTATGTTTCAACCCATTAAACAGTAATTATAATTATTATATATTACTGGGAGCGAATGAAGAGAGATTGAGTCCGCCAAGATTGTGAGTGAGATATAACCATGGTGGTGATGATGCATCCAAAACAAGAGACAATGTACAAAGAGAAATTGATCATTACACACCACCTTGAGGAAGGAAGGAACAAGCCAATGGATTTTTTGGAAAAAAGTCAACGAATTCTTTTTTATATATATTTTCTCGCCACGTTGGATCATCCGAATAATTTTTATAGAATCAAAAATAATACCAAACACAGAAGCATCTTTCGTGGAGTGCATTCTTTGGTTGGAGAACGAATATATATATATTCCAATGCTTATTAAGTATAGTATGCTCGCCTCTTGTTGCCCCTTCTTTCGCCACCACAAGTGGAAGTGCCTTCCCTTTTGATACACGAAAAAAGGGTTCCGTCGTCCAAGGTCTCACTCCAAACAAAACAAACAAACTAGTAGTCTAAAAAAAAATATGCTTCTTCTTGGTGATCTTTTTTTGCTTGAGGCGAGGCAGTTTCGACCCATTTGACAATCCTCGGGCGGCCTCAGTGAGTGTTGTGTACTTTAGTTGTTCCCATGTTTCGAGGAGTAATAACGGACCAGCAGTTTCTACAGTACACACGCCAAAGAGTCATTCCAAAAGTACTTACTATAGCTGGATCTGTAAGAATATACAAACATGTAGCACTGTTGGACTCCTTTATTATAGAGAGAAAAGCAAAAGGTTACTACATACCACTAGTACATCCAAAGAACAAATCATTTTTTTAATGGAAGCATTGCTCAAACCATTTATTTTGGGTCATTAATGTATTGTTTTCAAGTTTTTTCTAGTCACCCGGCTTTACAATCTAGCTGTTGCCATTGCAAGAGCCTGGCTTTTTTTCAGGACCGTTGCTCATTCACTATTATTTTAATTAACAACCAAAAACTCTTCTCTAATTTAGAAAAGACTTATTGAAATGCTTCTCTAATTAAGAGAAGAGTAAAAAACTCTTCTCTAAATTTATCGCATGCTGTCGTGTTAAATCAATTGGATTTATGGAAGAGTTTCAAACTCTTCTCTGAATTAGAGAAGAGTTCAGCTCTTCCCTGAAATAGAGAAGGAATTCAAAAACCCTTCTCTAAATCAGAGAAGGGTTATTAAGCACTGTAAGAATTGCTTATGAGCAGCGCTCCAGGGCACCAGGAGATCATCCCCAAGTGTGTCTTTCATAGATTGGATCAAACCAGCATAACAACCACATTTGGAAGGAGTTTTCGTAATTCTGCATGCCCATGATTGTACCAAAGAATTGACAAGAACCACAACAACAGAGAGTCCCTGTCCACACTAACCACAATCATGTGCATGATCCACAGGGGCATGTGACTAGTGGGACAATGAACTCACAAAGACAGATCAAATTTACAACAGCAAAACCTCTTCAAGACGACAGATGTTAACAGTCATCAAAACCTCTTCAACAAGATGGCATCAAATTGAAAATCATGCTTTAATCACTGCCCAGCAGTCATAGCAGAAAGTCTCACATCACCGGCAAAGAGTCAAAAGAAATTGACTAACAAATGCTCAAGTTCAGTTGGAATCTGTTGCAACAAATGAGACAGCTTTGACAAGAGTGTGGACAGCTGCACTTCTTCAACTAAACTTCAACAAGGCACTCACCATTGATCCCATCTCAAGCAAGATCCATAAAACATTGCGTTTGGAAAAAACTGTCATCCATCAAGCACAATGACACCAAAGCACAAGTTAATGATGTCTCGCACTTGTGAGAAGACAACATTCATACCCTGCAACCCTGAAGGCACCCTAAGACCGCATCAACATCAGCTCAGAATGTCAATCTGCAGAAAAAAGATTTGCCCAAGGCTAGAATCACAAACACAACAAAGAACTGCACATGCTCTTTTCATGCTGCAAATGATTCTCAATGACATGAAATCAAATCAAGTGAACATTCGATCAACAGCGCACGGAAAACAGTTTCACAGAACATGACTTTCACAGAGAATGGGATTTGAGCCAAGTGTAACAATTTTGTTGATGGGAAAGAAGTTGACCAAGTCTGGCACTAGAGAAGCTCCAGAAGGTTGCCCTCAGCAAGAACAGATTTCAGCAAACAAACAGGTCAACCAGAAAACTCATTCGCATGGCATCATGGGCATGACTTGTGGACAACAACCTTCCTCAATGAGAAAAAGCAGCATTGATGTTGTGATGAGCAGACATGAAGAAATGGGCATCCTAAATGAAACCTCCAACCGGGTTCAGCAATGGAGGAAACAACAGAAAATTTGTTAGCATGTCAACTTTGAATAATTCATTTGAGAAACAAAAAACAATCTAAAACAGCTACCACAAAACCCACTTTGTTTTGCACCAGGGATGCAGCTTAAGCCCAAAACATTCATGAGACTGGTGTCTTCAAAGTCATCATCATGGACAATGCAAGAAATCACAATGGAAAACATGAGCAATTGCCAGGCATGTCTCAGATGCACTTCTGGAGAGTGTTGAAAGCAGCCCTCACATTCGAGAAATCTGTTGTTTGTCAAAACAAATCAATCTTACAGAAATTGTGGACAGACAGACTGTGGTGCTCCCAGTTGTCATTGCTGAACAATGTTTTTGCTCTCTGTGCGGTTTGCTCAACTGTTCTTCAAGACACCAATTGTTGGACCTGTGTCATTTGCTTTGCCAAAAGATCATTGGATTCTCTGTTCTGCTCAACCATGATCATCACAGGAGAAGCTGCACTTGGAGTGGAACCTGCTTTCAAGCCTTTTTCATCATTGACACCTGTCACACAGACATCAACTCAACCAGTGATGGTTTTCATTGACAACAGCGACAGAGTTTTAAAATTGTCACCCCAAGTGCAAGAAGCACTCTGTCAGTTGGTAATTCCACTGACTGTGTCCTCATCACAACCGCATGCATCAATGGCTCTCAATTAAGAATTTTGAATTGCAATGAGACATGCACTCCCTGATATTTTGAAAGCTCTTCAGGAAGTTGTTGCAGCCAATCAATTGCTTCATTGGCTGAACCAAGATGCAAATGAACTGATCGTTGTTAGAAAATGTCACTTGTTCTAGAAGTTTTATTGCAATGTGCATCAATCTAAGTTTGTGCTCCACACCCTCAAGCATCAGTTCCATAAAAAAGTCCACATGTCATTTGATGTGATGGAAGGTTAAAAACAGTCAGTTTAAATCTTGTAACCAAAAGAGTGACATGAAAATGATGTTGCTGCAATCAAGAGGCAACCTCAGCTTTTCATTTGCATTTCTTGGCAATGTTGAGCAATGCAAGGACTTAGGTAGCACTGGCGGGTGTTAACAAATTTGTTGCAACAACACACCAAGAATGAGAGACAATGTGCATTTTGTTTTAATTTTTTAGCAAATAAGACACAATCACCCTGATTGCAAATTATTGATTGCAACATCATGCGAGAAGTTTTGTTGGGAGATTCCACTTGAAGAATGGTCAAATGGGATCAAACAGGTGTTGGAAAGGAGGTTTAACTGCATTTTGCCAGGGGCAGCTAAAGAAGGAAATTCATTCGACAACTTTGTTTACCAACAATTATCACTCTCTCAATGCATGCTCTTCATTCAATGACTTTGTCATTCGTGTCTTCTGAAGCCAATGATCAAAAGGAAGGTTTAGCTTGACCTTGTTGTTTCCAATGTTGTGCCCTAGTTTGAATCACTTGTTATTTTTTATCTGTTTCAGGCTTGATGCTTTTGCTCCACAGGAAGGCGTTGAGCCTGCGACATCACTTCATGATTCAACTTTGAATAAAATTTATCAAGTCTGGAATCAAAATAATGTGAGCAGGTAATTTTGTCATCAAGGAACATTCAATCTTGTTGTCAAACCCTACTCAGCAACCCTTTCATTCTTAGAAGATGAAAAGATGACTGATCAGAACTCAACTTCTCTTGTATTCAAACGGTGTCCAACTTTGTCAACATCCAATGCAAAAACAAATGGCAAGGGAAACAAATGGAAGATGCAAAGTTTTTCTTGCTCACTAGCTAGACAAAGTGGTTGAGATGTAGCCTGAAATGTTTTGTTTTGAGTGCAAAACTACAGGTACAAAAAGAAGCGCATCTACTAAGAATCACGCATGTTGCATGTCATCAGTTCTAAACTATCATTTGTTGCTCAGACTAAAATACCAAAAAAAACATTGTTTGCCCACCAATGAGTTTGTCATGTTCTTTACCAGAGTGTCTCTTATATTTCTTAACTTTGTTAGTGCTTACATTCAGTGTGCACTTGCAATGTGATATGATGTTTAGGTTGTGCTTGACCTTCTTCATTGTTTCTAGTTTTGCACCTTTGATCACATGAATTGTTATTTTTGATTTGTTGCAGCATTGGCATCTTCACATCACCAGAAGCAGCTCAACATCTTACCCATGAGGGCATTTTCATTCCAAGATGCATCACATGTAAACATGCATCATGACTAAGCAGAAGAAAAACTATTTGCAGTTGTTGATTGTCATCATCATTGTCATTGTCATTGTCATATGGTGCCAATTAGCAGGTTCTAGTCAACAATCTCACCTTTGATGCAGAAAAGACAGTCAACTGGCTCTCAATAGCTCTGATATTCAAAAGGGTGCCTACTGTACCTTTGGACATCTACCATCAACACAAGGTCCAAGGAAAAAAATGCAGGATCTACAGTGTGTCTGCTACTCAGTCTAGAAACCGCTCCACTATAGTAGCACTATAGTATGTGGTTGGGAAAGATTTGCTTGTCCTCTCACGCCACAAAGCTATTGATCTGTCTGGGATGGACGGAATCTAGTAGCTAGCTATCGAGCTACTAGAGTAGGAACAATGGATACATCTACTTTCGCGTGTTTGTTCCACTCTAGTGCAGTAGTACTACCTACTGGATGGGAGAGTCACGTTGTGGATTGCACTACTCTACTCAACTACTAGCATAGTATAGGCAGAGATAAGCTTTTCGGTTTGGCATGTGCCTCCACGCCAAACAACACCGAGTGCGCGGCCGTACTTCTGCGCCGTAATGAGATGGAATGCTCGACGGATGGCGCAAAGCAAGAGGGAACATTGTGTGCAACTATCTATACAGTAGTCATTGATCCAAGTAATCTAGAGTAGTCGAGAGAATGATGTGTAACATGAATGTGTGTTTGCTTTAGATTTTATGGTATGTTTTTTACAGTTGAAGTTATGTTTCGAATGTAATATATGTTCACTTTGCTATGGCCATGGATCCTATGTATGTATGTAGGTGTGTTTCGTTTTGTACTTGTGTGTTTCGTGTTTGTGCAAGTATATGTTTAGGCCGCTGCCGCCGATTGGACCGGGCTGAGGACATGAGCGGCCGCTTGATCCAACAAGTGGGCAAATCGGGAATCGGTATTGGCCAGAATGGTGGACGTATGGTGAACACTGTGGCAAGCACGTGAGTAATGATTGTCCACCCACAACAAGTGAATGAAAACTTGTTGATAAAATTGACGCAAGGCTTGTGCGGAATCTTCCATTGGGGGCGCCGAGCCTTGTTCGGGCGAAGAGGCTTCTTCTTGAGGCTGTGGCTGTGACGACTCATACTGACGAAGCAAACGATGGACTTGACTCATGTTGTCCCACAAGGCGACTTTTTCCAAGACATTCCAACCATTGGCATTGGCATGCGCGGTCGGGTCTTCGGCATGGGTGGTGGACGTATTGAGAATCAAAGAGTGCGCCGTCTGATAAATGGCCAAGGCCTTGTGCAAACGGCGGACACTGGGAGTTTCGCCACTGGAAGCACTGGAACTGTGAAGAGCGCTCAAGTAGACAGCGGTTCCCAAATTGTACAAGACGGCAAAGGATACCATGGCCAAGGATTGACTGTGGTCTTGTGGTTGTTCGGAAGCCAAAAGTTTGCTGCTACGACGACTGCGTCTTCGCTGGCGAGGGGCATCTTCGACGACCACTTGAATGAGCGAGTTGGGCATGTTACTGTTGCTGTTGGACTGCAAGTTGCGAAACAAAGTGGTAGTGGAAGGCGTCGTGGTTTGTGTAACACCGGCAATGGTTTGAAACTTGTAACCAAAGGACAAGTGGGCCAAATCCGAGTTGGAATGCGAGGAAGAAGAAACATTCGCAATCAATTCTTTGAGTTGCGTCAAACTGGACGACAGCGTTTGAATGGCTTTGCTGTACTTTTCTTGTTCCAATTGACGCAAGCCCTTGTCGTGTTGCTTGAGGATTTGCCCAACACTACCATCGGCATGGCTACTTGACATGGTGCTGTGCTTGGACTTGGAAGACTTGGTCGAAGAACGACGCATCTTGGGTTCCATGGAAGGAATGGAAATCATGGTGGGGGGAGAGAGCAACATGATAGATTGGGATATTGGATATTAATGGGAGGAAGAAGATGGAGTAGTGATGAAGTTGTGTGTTCTGGTATTTTATGAACAAAACAGAAGAGGCGAGCATAGGATAGAAGACTGAAAGAAAGATGTGAGCGAAAAACTTCTTGATCGGCCGCGATACTAGTTCTTTGTTTTAGTAATGAAGCTACCAGAACTTGCCTCGAGGAAATAAATTACAGATAGTCATAGCCACTACTAGTAGCTAGAGCTAGTAGTATACTAAGTAGAACTTGTACGAAAATGCAAGAAGGGTTGAACTACCACTAATTAAAGTGACTTCACTTCTACTGGTGTACAATGCGTAGCGAGCAGATTCCCTGGGCTTCTTCTTACTGGCATAGAAATCGGAATCCAGAGCATCTCTTTTTGATGGGCAATAGTCCAATATAAGAAGCCAAAGTCTTGCCACCTCAGGGCCATTATGACTCTTGACTGTGTCAGTCTTCTGATCACGCAAATTGCCAATAATTCATTACTTAGTAGCTAGACAATCAAAAGTAATCTAATTCCTCTTATCACTTAGAAAAGGATGGTGAGATCGATTGAAGGGCTATTCAGGTGTCAAGTAGGAACTGCCCTTTAGTCTTGGAACGCACTCGAGTACGTTCTACACTTCTACTGTATTTTATCGAAAGCAGATGTTCGAAAATGAGTAAATGACCCATAGTAGGCGCATTGGGGGCACTGCTTCTTTAAGAAAATTTGGCACCCCCTTTCAATAGTACGGCTGCTTCTAATGCATTTGTAACCGAACTGAACGAATTGTAAGGAATATCACTTCGTGTTATGGGAATGGCACAGGAGAAGTATGTACAGTACGGACGCCAGCGACAACTTCACATGATCCCAACGGCGAAGTTATACGAGTAATAAGGAAGACTGGTTAGTTGCTAGCTAGCTACCGGTAGGCGCCATGTCAAGAACTACCAATGCTTCAACAGAAGGTTTTAGCAACTCAAATTGAAATGGAATGGAGATAAGAGGAGCGAAAGAATTGCGAAGGCAAGTGTGTATGCCAAAGAAAAAGAAGGAGGCAGCTGTTGCATACTACATGATTTTGATCACCGGTGACATTCCTGCAGAGCCTACTACCTAGTAGTATTGGAGGTCTGGACTGAGGTATCAGACTGGAGGAACGACCTGGATTGCCTTACTGGGTAATTTTCATTGTATTTCGAGATTTCTACAGGCTGTAGGTCCAGTACCTAATCAGACTAGCTAGCAACGAGTGCCATGAGTACCGGCGCCGCCGGCGCCGGCACCGGTATGCCGAGGCAGAAGCCAAGGAGCCAAACCCCTCCACTACGTCGTAGCTTGAACGAGCTACTAGGACCCAGCAAGCACTAGCTAGGTTTCTTGGTCGATGGTTCGGAGGTGATCCTTAGTGGATGAGCGATGCGTCGCTTTAGCAACGAAGGACGGAATACTAGTAGACGGAGACAGCTTCTTGCCTCTTTGGGTTTAGTAGAGAAGCTGCTTCCTCAACCAAACTCTAGACCATTACTAGTAGGGCAACTGTTAGTCAAAGTCCTAGCTACTAGCTAGGCACCAACAAGACAGTCATGGCTTTACTAGCTACCAGTACTACCTAGCTAACACTCGGCCGCGGCGGTTTTAGTTTGGCTTGCTGCGACCCTCGCAGCTTCTGAACTCCTGGAGTCCTAGTAGCCAGGCTAGCTAGCTAGCTAGGCGGTAGACTACTAGTAGTAGCCTAATAAATCGCTAAGTATCTTGACTATCTTGGACTCTAGGTTACGTTAACGAGTGAATCTCCTACTGTAGAGTATCATCTCCGTTGCTCCATGAAGGCATTCCAATTCGTTAAAAGAACTCGGAGAAGAATGCGACGGCGTTCGAATGACTGTGGATCGAATGTGCAGTGTGCACTCCAAAGAGACGTCGATCGATCAATCAACCTCACCAATATACTGTAGATAGAAAAAAAAAAACGGAGCATCAAATGACTATTGATAGACAGTGGAGTGTGCTCTAAAAAGAAGGAGTGCACGTCGAAAAGAATCCAATCTATCTATTAGTCAACCTGATCAACGGATAAAACCGTGTAGCCAAATGTTAGCTCTACCTACTAACTAGTTAGCTACTAGCTAGGTTCAACTAACTAGTATATAGGTACTAGATTGATACCTACTATCTAGCT
>ENA-ORBV01014922-ORBV01014922.1-microbial-mat-metagenome-genome-assembly--contig:-NODE-14922-length-11527-cov-5.651965_pt1 | contig 11527 bp, 7 predicted proteins | sample MGYA00237777_ERZ505514 | MGnify/ENA primary metagenome ERZ505514 (study PRJEB26160, sample SAMN06269048) | microbial mat metagenome | isolation source: Oligotrophic lake microbial mat | place...
CAGGTCATTTCCTTCAAATTGCCAGCAACAACCATGAAGATGGTCCGCTGCAATGCGCAACTGTGGATGACCATTTTGAAGTCATTCAGGACCGCATTGTGCACCCACTTCTGGAGCAAGAATTCACGTCAACCATGGGACATCCCAACGGTGCCCAACGCATCCAAACCGTGGCTGAATCTCCCTTCACTCTGCTGGCCAAAGCTGTCATCCCTCATGACATCGCTTCTGCTGGTGGTTTGCTTGAAGCAATCCAATGATTTTGTGTGTCCAGTGCCACACCTGAAACCAGCACAAGCAACATGGTTTGCCGAGCTGTCTGCCAAGCCATGTCTGGACTCTTTGCACCCCCCATCATGGAATCAGAACTTGCGTTCACCAACTGACATTTTCCTCCCACTTGGAACAGGCGTCACCTCAATGACATCACACCCTCTTGTGAACACTTTGACTCACATCTGGAACCTTCACCTTCAGTTGAGCCCTCTGCAAATCCTTTGGATGATGGGAAGGATGTCTGTCCTGTCCTCAATGCTCCTTTGGAATGCCTTGCTCCTGACTCCATGTTTTCTCCATCTTCAATTGATGTTCCCAATTCTGCAGTTGACCAAGTTGCCTCTTCCACCACACCCAATTTGGATCAGGGGAAGGCAACTTCTCCAACTGTGTCTCCTGTCACAGCATCCCTTGCTGCTGCATCTTCTCTGCCTTCCACTGCTCAAAATTTCCCCAATCATGCCCCATGTCTTTCATTTGTTCAGCCCCGGATGCCCTGGCAACTGTGTCTCCCCCTGACAAGCCTGGCCTTTTGTTCTTTTTGTGGCAACACCAGAGCAAGTCTGTCTTCTTCTTTGTTGTCGCATTCTTTTGATCCAAACCTCCTGTTGTCCGATTTGAATCAGGGGAAGGTGGCAGGGGAAGGACAGACAGGTCACAGGCTAGGAGCCATGCACTCAGGCACAGCCTCAACAATGGCACCAGCTGGATGAACAACAAGGGATCTTCTCGCTCTCCTTTTGCTTGATGCTTGTCATCAACAACATTGAGTTTGCTGGCTCAGACTGAACAGGAAGGGTCACCCAACATCTCCTTTTGCTCAATGCTTGTCATCAACAATGTTGAGTTTGTTGGTTTAGACTGGACAAGAATGGTCACCCAACAGCTGGCTGCCTACCATGGATCTGGTGCTCCATCAGCTTTCTGCTCTCTCATTGCATTTCAATTGCTGCTCATTGCTGCGCATTTCCATGCAACGCTGCACATTGTCAATGTCTGCTTCAATGTTTGAACATGCTTTCCAGAGGCATTTGTGCAACATTGGCACATGTGTTTGCAGGCTCCCCAAACTCAGGCAAAAAGAGGTCGCAGCTGCACTGATGTCACCAGCAATGTTCATGGCTGGCAAAACACAAGAAGACGTCAAACAAGAAATTGGGCGACAATGATCAGTCATCAGAATCATTGTCAAAATTCTCATCAGATTTGTCATCTGAGTTGTCATTGGGTTCTTCCAATTCTGAGTCTCATTCTCTGATTTCTTGCTTGCTTTCCAGTTTGATTTCCTTTGCTGTTGCTCTCAAGTTTCAACTCTGATTCCGATTCGGGTTCCGATTTGGATTCCAATTCTGTCTCTTTGCTCAGCTCCTGAGAATCAAAGAGGGCAAGAAAGATGCAAAAAGGGTGACTGAAATCACATTTGAGATCCTTTTTGGGAGCACAACAGCAAGTTGAAGGAAGGAGCAATGCCCTTCATCATGCAAAGTCACCGACTTCTTGCTCCAGGCTGCAATTGATGCTCAGTTGATGTGGCCACAACAACTTGCCAAATTTGCAGAATGCCAAGTTGCAGGAGGCTTGAGCATGTCATCAAAAATGTTGTGTTGGATCAAAGATGAAAGCTGCAGAGGAACGCAACAAGATTGGCATTGTCATTGTTGAATCAAAAGATGAAATTGTCAGAAAACCAACTGGCAACAAAAGATCCAACAAAGAGCAAGGACATGCACATGTCATTGGATTGGAACAGCACCAGTTCTGATTGCTGTGCTGAAAAAGGGGAACAGGAGCATTCAAATGATTGGTGACTGTTGGACGTGTTGCATGCATTCCATGAGGAGAAGGTGTGCACCTGCATGTGCCTTGGAGAACCGTTGAGCCAACAGCACAGAAAGATCTGCAAGAACAAGCAAACAGCAACTGCAGTGCTTGCAATTGTTAGCAAACTGATTTGCCACACCATGGCAGATCTCTCCCACCAAAAATGACCAAGAAGAACAAAAGAGAATTGATGTCAGTGATGACATCACTGCAGTGAGGTGTCAAGGATTGGACAAGACATTTGATGAAGCTTTGGAATCATCTTTTGATTGCACTTCAGAAGGTTTTCCTCCAGATGCTTTTTGAACAGCCACACCATTTTCCTTGGCATTGACTTCAGGCAATTCAGATCAATCCACATCCTTGATTTGGCATGCCTGTGCTGTGGGTGATTTCCGCAATCTTGGGCCATTTAGACATGCTGCAGATCATCATTTTCTTTCTTCCAATTTGAGAGAGTGCGCTTTCCATTGGCATGTGCTGTGCGTGCAGCATTTCAGTGCCTTGTGGGATGCTGCACATTTTAGGGTGGTTTAACAGTGTGCAAAGCATGTGCAGAAAGGCTGCTGCATGCATGCATGTCTGACAAATGGACGACTTCACCCATGATTCAACCCTAGAATTCGAGTCAGGATGCGAATTCTGGACCTGGAGCCGATGTGCATCCCAAGGAACAGATCCAAGATCCACAGCGGAACATTCGATAGCGACAATCAACTGAGTTTCCACGCTGTGTTCCATCACGATGTTGTGCATTCCTACGGACATGTGGTAACAAATGGAGGCCACAATGATCGAAACATGCGCACCGTGTGATCAATCTTGCTAACGAGATTTTTATCTTGTCAAAGTTGATGGATGAAGATGGAGCAAAATGCAGTTGATTGTAATGCTCATAAGTTTCTTATTTGTGCAAAATTGCAATCTGTTTCATTGGTGAAACATCGAAGTAGGAAACTTTGTCTTTAAGGTGCTTTCTTTGTCATTTCATCCATTGTTTATGGTCGCATTGCGGTGAAGAAGTGCCGTTTCTCATGTCCTATGGAAAGCAAGAATGAGACACATTGCATCACACCTGAGGAAGTCTAGAGCAGGTTAGATGCTACAAATTTAGAAGTTTGGAAATCTGTGTTCCAACATGCTCAAACACTCAGCAATCCTAAATTCCATCAAACATGATTCAGTTGCCCCAAGATGGCCCTGTTGGCACCGCATTCCATCTCCGCGCACGGAGGGCGAATTGCCATCCATTGCTTTGTGCACCCTTTAGCCAATTTTTGTGACTGGGCTCCTCGTCGTGCGAATGCCTCCATGGTGGCTAGTAGTGATGGGCTCCACATGGGTGCATTCCTCGCTGTTAGGTACTCCTCACTGTGTTCTTGCTAACAGCAAAGAATGATCTGAACAATTAGTGAGAGACGCTCAGGAAGCACTGGTGGAATTACTGCCGGGAAAACCACTTGTGGTCAAAGATGGCCCATGGGAGCCATGCCAGGAGGGCAACTTCACGCAAGGAAACACGAATGGGAAAGGTGCTTCTGCTATGTGGCGTCTACTAGTTGAAAATGTAGGAATAGTTACAAGTCGGAGTGCAGAAGGCGAAAGCGACAACCTAAATAAATATCATCCTTGGTTGCTTTTTGAGCTGTCCGTAGCTGGCGCGTTTGAAGAATTTCCTTCTCGCTTCTGTAAGCGAGCTGCTGGCTCATTTTCCTCGAGCTCTCGAATAGCTTGTGCTACTCCTTCCTCGGCTTGAGCTGGACTGTAAAGGCTCAGTATTGCATAGTGGCGATTCTCTAGTTCCGAGAGCCTGTCTTGAGCAAACTGAACTTGAGAACGTGCCTTTCGTAAGGCTCTAGCGGCGTCTTCTACTTCCAGATCAAGTTCTCGGATTTCCTCTCGAAGCCTTCTTTCTTCCTGCTTGCTAGCTGCCAATTGTCGTTTCTTTACGCCGATATCACTTTTAAAATGGACCGAGGAGAAGCATTTCCGTGAGATTTGCTTGAACAAGCGGGGATGGCGCCTTTAAAAGCCCGGGCCACAGTCATATTACTTACACTTTCAGAATAGTTATATCATCCATGCAATCAAGCTCGGCTTCCTTTCTTTGCTTCAGTCTATATTCAGCTTCTTGAATATCTTGCAGAGCATCAATGGTGGCTTTCATACGAGCATCCATTCCAAGGTCACCTGAAGGTCCCCATGCAGGAACTCCGGGAGGTGGTATTCGCTCCATGGCCAGCGCTCGCTCTTCCCAGCTGCGCTCCTTGCTCACTGGTGGTTTCTGTGTTTGCTCTTTGGGTGCATCCGTACTGGCAGAGGAAGGTTCGTTCATGACATTTGTGGTTTCAACGGTAGCCTGCTCGTCGTCAACCACGTCCATGACATCTTTTTTGTCAGAAGACAAAGTCCTTTCTTCCTCGTCTCGAACAATATCTGCATCTACAACCATGTCATAGTCGGAAAGATCAACATCATAACGATAGGCATATCCTTTCGTCCGTCTTTCTTTGCGTGGGCGACTGCGCCCATTCCTTGGTGGTGGCACACTCTTCTTATTAGAGCCGCCGATACCCATTTGCCGGTTGTACATTTCCGCTTGGTAATTCAAATTCTTGTTGTCCGTACCGAAAATCGTTTTCCCGACACCTTCAAACACATCCCAGAGAAACGACTCTTTTTCTCTGTCATTGTTGCTCCTTTTTCGTCTGGGGTTCCTTTGAGAGTCACCATTATCCCTGCCCCCTTGATTATCATTGTTGGGTGTAAACCAATTGGATACTTCTTGTGATACCCAGTCCTTTTTTTGTGATGATCTATAATCATCGTCATCATCCTCTTCATCGTAGTAGGTATCATAATTTCTGCCACGATCGCCCCCATATTCATCATCGTCGTCGTCGTCCCAAGGACTTTTTCGAGGACGTCTTCTTTTTTGTGGGTTGGTGTTTGGTCTCCTAACATTGTCACGATTATCATAATAACCATTATAGTTGTTTGTATCCACGCCATTGTTCATGTTTGGAAAAAGATTCGCAACCACAACACGTGGTTGATCATTGGGTGGCGTAACAAAATAATGATTGCCACTATATTTGTGAGTCAGTTCATCATTCTTATAATCATCAACGACATCAAAATTATAATCATCATCTTGTGTTTCAAACCTTTGATTCCCGTCCATATTGTTTGGTAATGCTTGATTGGATATACGATCCAATGTATCTGTAAAGGTTCCTTGATCATCATCATCGTAGTAAAAGTCGTCATTCCGTTCTCTGGAGGATTGTTGTTGTCGTCGTGGCCTAGTACTAGTACGCATGTCGCCAGAGCCATTAGCACCGCCCAAATAAGCCAAACCATTAAATTTTCCCTTGGTGCCACCAAACATGGTCTTGTCGGCAGGGGATGTGGCATCATTATCAGGATCAAATCCATACCAAAACAATTGTTTGTAAAAATCTCCAATGACGGGTGGTGGTGGAGGTGTACCCGATCGAAAAGTTGATTTTCTATTCCACACGTAAAAAGTAGGAACAGTTGTTAGCTTTGAAGAAGAAGAAAAACGCAAAAAATGGTTTGACATTTCATAATTTTTGGGGGCAAACATACCTTCGTCGTCCATTTTTGCTCGCACTGGTACGAGGTCTTGGTCGTTGACTTGCTGCTGATCGTGCTCGCCTCGGAGCTGGGTCATTGGGACGTGGTACTCGTCGGGTTGGTCTCTTACTACTCGTAGTAGTAGTAGAAACAGGATCGAATCGTGCTACTGGATTAGACCAAAAATTACCAGCATCTTCATCTTCCTCCTCCTCATCGTCGTAATCCGCTTCGTAATCATTCTCATTATTATATCGATCATCATATCCCTCATCCATATCACCATCATAGTCGTCGTCTTGTGGATAATTATTGGGACCGTTTTTGGGCTGACGAATCCGTGCGACTAGGGGATCCTTGGGAGGTTGATCGATTCGTCGAAATGGTTCATTATTGGCTGCAACTGGGGGTGTTGTTGCGCTTGTGGGGACTTGTGCATATTCCATCCCTTGTTTGGCCTGCCGTTTTGGGGATTGTGGCTTCTGAGGTTCATCATCCTCATAAAAGTAGGCATTGTCGTCATCATCATATGGATCATCATCATAGTAATAACTTTCACTGCTTGGTCTTCTCTTGTTGGCAAGAAAGAGTCTGGTCCTACTAAACCTCGTAGCAGAAGCGGCATGTCCCAAAGAATGCTCTTGTGGTGGTCGGGGATACCATGGATAATTATTATGTTGATATTGGTGGTATCTTTGCGTGAAAGAATGGGGTGGTTGGCGGTTTGGTGGAAGATATGAGTCGCATCTTTGTATTTGGGAAACCATAACAAGTAGCAGTAGCAGTTCCATCGTCATCACGGGGTGGTGGAACATCCTCCTCTTCCTATCAGGAGAAAGCATCGATATTTTTGACATTCTATATATTATGTGCAAAATGAAATGTAGAGTTTTCTATACAGTGCAGACCAGGTGGGGGGTCTAGGCCAATCAATAGCTAACGTTAGCGTGGGAAGAGGTACTATCTCACTACAGTAGCTGCTACAAGCTAGGGTAAAATAACTGAGAGTTGAGGTGCCCCATGGTCTCAATCGATGGAGGTGGCAGGGGCGTCGAAAATTTCGAAATTTGGTTTTAGAACAAATCAAAGATCTCACATCCACGTGGAGGCAACGCCTGGCCGTCCCACCATCCAAAGTCTCGTTCCACGTTGACCATCCCTTGTGGTAAGCGGTCACGAAGCCGCAGGACTGGGATTTTTCCTGTTTCCAAATTTACAGCATTTAGTAGTTTGCCGCTGACGATGATCACGGCGCAGGCTAGCTAGGCTAGGTCTACTAACAGAGAATGAATCGAATCCATCAATACAAGCCCCGTCTAATAGCTGGCTCAACTTGCTTTTGATGCTAGTACTTATGGACCACTTGGCTAGGAAGTAGACCTGACTACTACTAGCTACATCATGATAGCTAGCAAGCAATTGTAGCTACTCTTCATCCGTCCCTCAGGTGTCAAGTCAGCTTCCTCGGCTTCTTCCGCAGCTGGCTGATACCAACTACAGTAGTACTTATGGTACTTCAGTTTACCAATGCATGAGTGAGTGGTTCCGCCACCACGGGTCTTCCGCAGCTGCAGTGTGGCTGCAGTGGACGGAACGAAACAGATGCAACTTTCCAGTTTCGTACCTGGCGCTTTGAAGGCAGGTTAGACATGCATTAGGTGGCAGCTGAAGCCAAGAAAGAAACTACTGGAAGCTCCTGTCCGTAGCTGGGACGGATGAGAAATCTGGCGAAAAAACTAGACGGACTGCAGTAGCAGACCGGCGGCTCCATTGATATTTTGTCACATACAAAGGATCGGTCCCCGCAACATCGTCGCTTAACATGTGAAAGGGTCTAACCGAGATAGATAAACACACCGGTACACCAAGAGGAGTCTGCGTAATTGCCAGTTAGCCAATACAGCACAATGCTAAAAGCCTAATACCTAATTTTTAATACTTTTGTTGAAGAAAACCAATAAATCCGTTTTCTGTATCCACTCGATCGTAGAAGCGACACCCGAATACTGTACTGATACTAAAGCTAACAGTTTCAGTACGTTTTGAGACGTCATCCGAATTCGTGCCCATATGTGACAGGACTGGTCATGGTTTCGCCTAGCATATATGCCGAATCTAATATTGCGTCCTTAAAATACCCATAGATCAATGGTTCTTACGGTAGTTCTTAGTAAAAATTTCAAACGATAGCAGAGATATTAGGGCTTTTTGCGGACGAACTGGCATGTCTTGATCTTACGCGACTAGCTGAGCTTCCGAAAGGTGACCCTCTACAAGTGTAGATACATAGATACCGGTAACAAAATGACTATTGACTGGCTCTTTTTACCTCAATGAACGACATACTTCGTACTGCTTTGAGAAGTACTCTGGACTGAAGAGCAGTGAAGACTGGCCGGTCTGAAGAACGCTTAAATAATTTGACCGTTGTGACTTGACCGCTTCGATTATCGAAACCGCCAGTATCGTGCCAGTATTGTATCGTGCCCGGATTTTGTCAGTCTTTGATGGGTTTGTTTGTTTGTTTTTCTTACGTACAAATTACATACTAGCTAGTAGCTAGCTAGCTATTAATAGAGGCATCATTGATTCATGCCCTCATTCCTCCGCACAACATTATCTCCAGCTCGAGATCTTCACACTCACGAGATCAAAGAATCGATTTGGCATCCAAACAACGAGACACAAACTGAAATCAAGTTGTTAAAGTTAGAAGAAAACGAGAAAGAACATGACATCCTTCCCAGCTGAAAGTCCTGAATCATCCATGACGTTGCCCTCCAACGCCGTCGACCAGGAATGTTCTTCCACTAGTTCTCTCGACTCGCTGGCCTATGAGAAAGCTGCTTTCCAAGCGCCTCTCAAGGACCACACTTTAACCAGTAGCAGCAATCACGGTGATCATAAGGAAGGACCAATATACCGAGATCCAGTCTGCAAACCTTGGAGCCAAAGTACTTCTGCCATTCAGAATGTCGTTCGACGATTTGTAGTGGTCCTTTCCACACATGCAGCGCGTCATCCTTGGACCTATCTTCTTGGCATTACTCTCTTGTCCTTTGGTACTCTGGCCGCTGGGTTCTTGACGAACTTTCAAATTGAAGTCGACTATGATGTCATCTATGCTCCCTACAATAGCAGACCTTCTCGGCACATGGAATGGGCCTGGTACCAAGCCGGCTTTCCACAGGATGTTCGTCCTTTCACCTTGTTGATTCACAATCATGGCAACAATGTGATGGACGCACAGGCGGTGCGACAATTGATGGAAGCCTTGCAGACCGTCCAAAACACGGAAGGATATGCGGATGTGTGTGCCGAAAGTAGGTATGTCATGGAACTCCCCAATGGAACCAAACTAGAAGACGCCTGTAACAACATTGGGGTGACTCGGTTTTGGAATTACGACCAAGCCTTCTTTGAAGAACAAGAGCTAGCCGATCGACAAGTCATGCAAATCATCTCCAATGGAACGTTCCCAGACGGCGTTCCCGTGGACTACAATTGGATTCTGGGGCATTACGAATGGACCAACTCTACAGAAGTGTACCATGCTCTCCTACAGCACAGTATTGTTTGGGACACTGCTAATACCATTACCTACGCCGAGTCCATGATGGATACCATCCTCTTGCCCGATGTTGAAAGTGCTGTCGCATTTGAAAACGCTGCCGCGGAAAACTTGTTGCAGCTTCAAAAGAAATGGAAAGAACTTGCCGAGGAAGAAGACGGATTGTACTATGCAACCTATCAACTCGAATTTTTCGCCACCAATTCGTATGCGGCCGAATTTGAACGTGCCATTTTCAAAGACATTCCACTGACCTTTATGGTGGCGGCCATTATGGTCGTCTTTACCTGCGTCGTCTTTTTCAAAGCACACAAGGTCCAGTCGCGAAGCGTTCTGGGGATTGCTTCCGTCTTTACCATTACCATGAGTGTCTTTATCGGTCATGGCGTCATGTTTATCGTTGGCATTCCCTTTACCAACATGACGATGATGCTCCCTTTCGTTGTCTATGGCATTGGATTGGACGATACCTTCATCGTGACGGGAGCCTACTTTCGAACCGACCCCAAGAAAGATCCGGTGGATCGGATCATTGAAAGCATGGAAGAGGTGGGTCTTAGTATTTCGCTGACAACGATTACCACCATGGTAGCCTTTGCAATGGGATGCATCTCCAGTATTCCTGCCATTCGATGGCTTTGTATTTACGCTTTGACTTCGATTGGGTTTGATTTCATTTTCCAAGTCACACTCTTCATTGCATGTCTTGTGATTGACGAACGGCGAATCCAAGCGAATCGCCGGGATATCTTTTGCTGTGTCAAGGTACAAGAAGAAGAAGACAATGACTTGGAGGGCTCCGAGGAAAGGGTCGAGGAGGCAGCGCGACCAACGATTCACCACGACATCATGGAAGAGTCAGATGTAACCCTTCGATTCATGACTTGGTATGCAGATTTCCTCTTGCAACCATTTGTCAGGGTTGTAGTCCTGATTACATTCACTGCCTACTTGGGATTCTGTGCTTACCGCACGACAATTCTGACACAAGAATTCGTCATCTCAGATTTCCTGCCTGCCGACTCGTACGTTTCGAGCTACCTTGACGTTTTAGACAAGTACGCAGATGAGATGATCCCTCTCGGTATATATTTCCGTGACATTGATCAATCTGATCCAGATGTCCAGAGACAAATGCGGGAGTACATCGAAGATTTGAATAGTCTGGACTTCTTGGATACGCCAACCTTTTGCTGGGTCCGTGACTTTGAAGACAATAACGATGCGTACAGTGACGCTCTTGGTTTCAATGTCAGCTCACTAAGCTTCAACGAAAAGCTCAACTTAGCACTGTCAGATCCTAGAATTCGGGAAGTGTATGGTGCCGACATAGTTCGGGACGAATCCGGGAACATTACAGCCTCAAGGTGTTGGATCTACATGAGAGATGTGGACTTTGCGGTGGTTCAATCCCAAGTCGACATGCTCATGGAACAAAGAGCAGTCACAGCGGCCCAGCCTCTCAACAAGGGAAAGAACGATTGGTCAGCTTTTGCTTTTTCTGATCTCTTTTTCCTGTGGGAATTCTACAGTGTGTGCGTGAAGGAGTTGACCTATACGACCATTTCTGGTGTCATCTCTGTTACAGTGGTTGCCTTCCTACTCATGCCGCACTGGTCAGCCGTTGTTTTCGTTTTCCCCATGATTTGCATGCTGTATATTGATCTTCTTGGTAAGAAATGCCCCAGCACTGTGGTTTGTATGTCGGATGAAAATGGCTACAACGCGAATACAGCAATCTAGACCACTCACACAAGGCTCTCTTTTCTTCACTTTCACCATTCCTCTCCAGGAACATTACAACTCGCCGGTCTTCATATTAATGCCGTCACATATGTGTGTCTGACCATATCGATCGGGCTACTCGTCGACTTTCTAATGCACGTCCTGCTGAGATATTACGAATCAGAGGCTGTGACAAGGGTCGAGAAAGTGAAGGACACTCTTCGGACTATGGGTGTGAGCATCTTGATTGGTGGCACATCAACATTCCTTGCCGTAATTCCTTTGGCATTCAGTACAAGTACAATCATTGGAACTGTCTTCACAGCCTTCTTCGCAATGGTTACTTTGGGAGTAGGGCACGGGTTAATTTTCTTACCGGTGGTACTATCCTTTGTTGGTCCAACAGAAACACCCAGGCTGTCCTATTCTCCACCGCCTCCAGCCTCGACATAATTTATTTTATCTTGTGAGCTACATGCGGCTGAAATCTTTTCACTCGCAAAATTTATACTATATAAGCACTATTTTATTACC
>ENA-ORBV01014923-ORBV01014923.1-microbial-mat-metagenome-genome-assembly--contig:-NODE-14923-length-11526-cov-6.608088_pt1 | contig 11526 bp, 10 predicted proteins | sample MGYA00237777_ERZ505514 | MGnify/ENA primary metagenome ERZ505514 (study PRJEB26160, sample SAMN06269048) | microbial mat metagenome | isolation source: Oligotrophic lake microbial mat | place...
GGACGGTGCAACGTGACCCATGCCTGCTTCGACCCGCGCGAGCTCGTGAAGAAATATCCGCGCGGCGGGCGGGAATTGATCGGGGCGTTTTCTCGGTTTCAGCCGCGCGATACGGTGGCGTGGTTTGCGGCGCGCGGAGTCGAAACCAAAACCGAGGGCGACGGGCGGATGTTTCCCGTGACGGATGATTCGGCGACGATCGTGGATTGCCTGCAACGCGCGGCCGCGAGCGCAGGCGTGCGCGTGGTGACGGGCGTGGGCGTGCGCGGTGTGCGGAAGTTGGAGACGACGTTTGCAATGGAGCTGACGACGGGTGAGCGGATCGAAGTGGAGCGGGTCTTGCTCGCGACGGGAGGAAACAAATCGTCGGCGGGGTTGGTGATCGCGCGGCAATTCGGGCACGAGGTGGAGCCGCCGGTGCCGTCGCTGTTTACGTTCAACGTCGCAAAGGACGCGCGGCTCGAAGGGCTCGCGGGGGTGTCGGTCGAGCGCGTGGAGACGAGCGTGCGCGGGACGAAGCTGCGCGAGGAAGGGCCGCTGCTGGTGACGCATTGGGGATTGAGCGGTCCGGGTATTTTGAAAATCTCCGCGTGGGGGGCGCGGGAGCTGGCGGCGATGGATTACAAGTTCACGCTGGCGGTGAATTTTTCCCCGGATCACACGCGGGAGACACTCGTGCGGGAGCTGGCCGCCGCTCGGGAGAAGAACCCGAAGAAGCAGGTGACGACTTGGAGTCCGGTAGCGGGCGTGCCGCAGCGTTTTTGGGAGCGGCTGGTCGTGGCGGCGGGAATCGGGGCGACGACGCCGTGGACGAATGCGGGCAACGCGGCGCTCGCGACCTTGGCGACGCAGGTGTGCGCGGCGGAGTTTACGGTGAGCGGCAAGAGCACAAACAAGGACGAATTTGTGACGTGCGGCGGCGTGCGGCTGCGCGAGGTGGATTTCCGGACGATGGAGAGTCGGCTGTGTCCGGGGCTGCATTTCTCCGGCGAGGTGCTCGACATCGACGGCGTAACGGGCGGATTCAACTTTCAGTCGGCGTGGACGACGGGCTGGCTGGCGGGCCGGGCGATGGCGGAGGGATAAGGTCGTAGAGTCGCGGCTTGTCGGTAGAGTCCTGTATCGTGGTCGCGTTGCGGCGCGCGGAACGATCGCCGGGTTGGCGCTTGCGGGAAGAGTAGGGTGATCCTGTGCTGACCGCGATTCGCATGATGTCCTACTGGCAGCTCCTTCAGCTCATTCTTCCGGTATTTGCATTGATCGCGATCGGGGTGGTGGTGCGGCGGGTGCACTGGATCGAGGGGGACGCGGAGAAAAGTCTGCTGCGGCTGGTGGTGAACGTGTGTTTCCCGGCTCTCATCTTCGAGTCGATCACGGGCAACGCGGCGATGCGGTCGGCGGAAAACGTTTTGCTGCCGCCGCTCGTGGGGTTCGTTGTGACCGCCGGGGGATTTCTGCTGGGACGCGCGGTCGGTCGGGCCGCAGGGCTCACCGTGGGGACGGGGCTGCGGACGTTTGCGCTCACCGTCGGGATCGCGAACTACGGCTACCTGCCGCTGCCGATCATGGCGGGCATCTGGGGGCCGGAGAGCCGGGGCGTGCTCCTTGTCCACAACGTAGGCGTGGAGGCGGCGCTGTGGACGGTGGGTGTGTTGGTGTTGAGCGGACTGTCGTTGCGCGAAGGTTGGAGAAAACTGGTGAGCCCGGTGACGATCACGCTCTTCGTCGCGGTGGCGATCAACTTGGCGGGCGGCGCGGACTACTTGCCGAAGATTTTCACCGATCTCGTCCACGCGCTCGCGGGGTGCGCGGTGCCGCTCGGGCTTCTGATGACGGGGGTCAGTCTCGCAAGTTACCTCGGCGACGTGCGGGCGCTGGTGCAGCCGAAGATCACGTTGCTCGCTTGCGTGGTGCGGCTCGTGGCGCTGCCGCTGTTGATTTTGGCGGCGGCGAAGTGGCTGCCGCTGTCGGTCGAGCTGAAGCGCGTGCTCGTGGTGCAGGCGGCGATGCCGGCGGGGGTGATGCCGATCATCATGGCGCGCCACTACGGCGGGCAGCCGCTGACGGCGGTGCAAATCGTTTTGGGAACGACCATCCTAGGCCTGCTGACGATTCCGCTGTGGCTGAAGGCCGGGTTGGCTTGGGTGGGGGTTTGACGGGTGCGGGGACGGTTTCCGAAGGAGGTGCACCAGGCGCAGAACTATGCTAGGTTCGCCGCATGGACGAAAACCGTGACGGTGAACGCGAGAAAATCGGCGGAGCGCGGAGCGCGCGGCGACGGCGGGTTTTCGGGCTGGTGCTGTTGGCGGTCGCGGCCGTCGCGTTGGTGGAGCGCCATACGGTTTGGCGGGCGGCGGATGCGTTGCCGCTGTTGCTCGGCGTGGCGTTCATCGGCTGGGCGCTGGCGGGCCGCGTGCGCGGGCTGTTGATTCCGGGAGGAATCCTCACGGGGGTTGGCGCGGGTATTTTGGCGGAGCAATGGCTCGGTCGCGGGGCGGGCAGTCGCGACGGGTGGTTCTTGCTGTGTTTCGCGGGCGGCTGGCTGTTGATCCCGTTGCTGTCGCTGGTGGGATTTCGGCGGCGCATGCTGTGGCCGTTGATCCCGGCGGCGGTGCTGGCGGTGATCGGCCTGACCCAGCTCGGGTATCCGGAGTTCGGCCGCGTGTGGCGCGAGGCGCGCGACTATTGGCCCTATGCGCTGATCGCGTTGGGGCTCGCGCTGCTGTTCTATTTGCCGCGGCGGAAATGAAACGAGCGGAGTGCGGCTAGGATGCGGTGTCCTCGGTTTGGAGGGGCCGGGAATTGTTTCGGCGATCCATCTTGGCGCGATGCCGGTCGCGGAGGATCCGATCCAGTTTGTCGGCGAGCAGATCGAGGGACTTGTAGGCGTCGTCGCTGGTGACGCTGGCGATGAGGTCGGGGCCGCTGATTTCGAGGTGGCCCTTGGCGATGAACTGGTCGCCGATGCCGCGGGTGTGATCGTGTTGGAGATCGATGCGGACGCGGATGAGATGGTCGTTGTGCCGCAGGAGACGCTCGGCGACGCCCTCGGCGTGGGCGCGCATCGCGGCGGTGATATCAAGATGGATGCCGCGGACGATGACTTTGGCGGCGAGGTCGGCGGGGGTGAGGGGAGTATGGATTTTTTTCATCATGGGGTCAGACTCGCGCCGATTAAAAAAGTTAGCTGGAAAGCGCGCCGAGCCTTTCCAGCAAATCTGCGGCTAACGCTTTTTGTTCAGCGCGGAGGCGAACCAGTCGTTGTTGACGGCGGCGGGCGGGCGCGGCGCGGCGGGGGCCGGGTTGCCGCCGGGGCGCGGGCCCGCGCCGGGCGAACGCGGTCCGCCGGGGGCTCCGGTGTTCGCGGTCTTGGGGCCGAGAACGGGGTTGCTGCGCATCGAGAGGGCGATGCGGTTGCGGGGCAAATCCACCTCGGTGACGGTGACCATGACCTTCTGCCCGGGCTTCACGACGGCGGCGGGCTCTTTCACAAAACTGTCGGCGAGCTGGCTGACGTGGACGAGTCCGTCCTGGTGGACGCCGATGTCCACGAAGGCGCCGAAGGCGGTGACGTTGGTCACGATGCCGGGGAGCTTCATGCCGGGCTTGAGGTCGGCGGGTTTGTGGACGGTGGCGTCGAAGGCGAAGGTCTCGAATTTCTCGCGGGGGTCGCGGCCGGGTTTGGCGAGTTCGGCGACGATGTCGGTGAGGGTGGGGAGGCCGACCTCGGCGGTGACGTAGGTTTCGAGTCGGATCTTCGCGCGGAGTTTTCCGTCGCGGATGAGATCGGCGACGGTGGTGCCGACATCGGCGGCCATCTTCTCGACGAGCGGGTAGCGTTCGGGGTGGACGGCGCTGGCGTCGAGCGGGTGGGCGGCGTCGCGGATGCGGAGGAAGCCGGCGGCCTGCTCGAAGGCTTTGGGGCCGAGGCGGGGGACGTCCTTGAGGTCGGCGCGGGATTTGAAGGGACCGTGCTCGTTGCGGCGGGCGACGATGGCGGCGGCGGTGGTGGCGTTGAGACCGGAGACGTAGCTGAGGAGCTGTTTGGAAGCGGTGTTGAGCTCGACGCCGACGCCGTTGACGGAGCTGACGACGGTGTCGTCGAGGGAGCGTTTCAACGCGGACTGATCGACGTCGTGCTGGTATTGGCCGACGCCGATGGATTTCGGGTCGAGTTTCACGAGCTCGGCGAGCGGGTCCATAAGGCGGCGGCCGATGGAAACGGCGCCGCGGACGGTGAGGTCGTGATCGGGAAATTCTTCGCGCGCGACGTCGCTGGCGGAATAGATGGACGCGCCGGATTCGTTGACCATCACGATGGGAATCGTGGACGAGAGGCCGAGGGTGCGGACGAAAGCCTCGGTCTCGCGGCCGGCGGTGCCGTTGCCGATGGCGACGGCTTCGACGTGGAAAAACTTTACGAAGCCGAGGAGTTTTTCCTTGGCGTCGGCCTCCATGCGATCGGGGAAGACGACGTCGTTGTGCAGGAGTTTGCCCTGGCGATCGAGGAGGACGACCTTGCAGCCGGTGCGGATGCCGGGGTCGATGGCCATGACGGCCTTCTGGCCGAGGGGGGCGGCGAGGAGGAGTTCGCGTAAGTTGTCGGCGAAGACCTTGATGCCGGCTTCGTCGGCGCGCTTCTTGGAATCGAGGCGCATCTCGGTTTCCATCGCGGGGCAGAGGAGGCGTTTGCAGGAATCCTGCGTGGCGAGGATCACCTGCGCAGTGCAGGAGTTGAGAGATGAGGGCTGGGAGTTGAGAGCCGGCTTGATAAAGAGCGACTGCACCTCGGCGAAGGCGGTGGCCTCGTCGGGGAGTTGCACGCGCATCATCAGAAAAAGTTCTTTTTCGCCGCGGCGCATGGCGAGGACGCGGTGGCCGGGGGCCTTGGCGAGCGGCTCGCTCCACTCGAAGTAGTCTTTGAACTTCGAGGCTTCGACGGAGGTGTCTTTGCCCATGAGGACCTTCGAGGAGATGATCGCGTCCTTCCGGTAGACGGCGCGGAGCCGGGCGCGGGCGTCTTTGTCGTCGCTGATGCGCTCGGCGAGGATATCGCGGGCGCCGGCGAACGCCTCGTCGGCGGTGAGGATTTTCGCGGGGAGATTTTTTCCGTCGTCGGCGGTGTAGTCGCGGCCGACGTAGGCTTGCGCGGCGGCGAAGGCGTCGGTCGCGGGGTCTTGGGCCCAGAGCAATTCGGCGAGGGGTTCGAGGCCCTTCTCTTTCGCGATGGTGGCGCGGGTGCGTTTCTTGGGGCGGAACGGAAGGTAGATGTCTTCGAGCGCGGCGAGGGTGTCGGCGGCGTTGACGGATTTTTCGAGGGCGGGGGTGAGGAGATTGCGCTCCTTGAGGGAGGCGAGGATGGCGGCGCGGCGCTCGTCGATGGCCTTCATCTGTTCGAGGCGGTCGCGGATCGCGAGGACCTGGACCTCGTCGAGTTCGCCGGTGACCTCCTTGCGGTAGCGCGCGATGAACGGCACCGTCGCGCCCTCGGCGAAGAGCTGGGCGGTGGCGGCGACTTGATAGACCTTGATGTCGAGCTCGGCCGCGAGGCGGAGGACATGGTCGGGATTGGGCGAGGGGGCAGGAACCATGGAAAAAGAGGCGAGCAGAGCGGAGCGCACCGGCCGGGCAACTCCCAAAGTTGGCGTTCGGCGCGGTTGCCTCGGCGCAAGGGGCGGGCCACGCTGCCGCCGATGAAATCGATCTTACTGCTGGGGTTGCTGGTTGGTTGGGTTGGGGTCGCCGTCGCGGCGGAGCCATCACCGGAAGAGGTCCGGGTGGCCGAGGCGGTCAAGGCGCCCGGAGTGACCGTGGTGCATTTCTGGGCGCCGTGGTGCGCGACGTGCGCGGCCGAGCTGGCGAAAAACGCCTGGGGCACGTTTATCGATACGAACGCTGAGACCCGGTTTATTTTTGTCACCGCCAAGAGCGCCGAGGACGGGCGCGAGGTGCTGGCGAAGCACGGGGTGGGCGGGCAGCCGAATTTCGAGCTGGTGAAGCATCCCAATCCTTCGCGAACCGCAGGCACGGAAATGACGGCGTTCCTCGGCCTGCCGATGACCTGGCTGCCGGCGACGTGGGTGTTCAAGAACGGCCGGTTGCTCTATGCGTTGAACAACGGCGAAGTGCGTTTCCCGATCCTCCAGCAATTTTTGCGGGATGCGGCGACCGGCGGCTGAGCGCGATTTTTAGCGATCACAATCCCGGGATTGTCAGCGCCGCGGGTTTGTGCCGGGCTTTTTCTTCCGCTCCGCCAACCCCGTGCTCCCCTTGCCGCCCATGTCCGCCATCAACGCGTTCCTCCTGCAAAACGACCTGCGTATCGCGACCAATCCCTGCGTGTCGCCCGATTTCTGCTTGGACTGGCCGGAATTGCTCGCGGACCTCCGCTCCGGGCAGGCGAAGGAGTATCCGAAGAGCCGGTTCGTCACGGCCGCGGGGATTTGGACGCTGCTGGAAAACGCGCAGGGCGATTGCGCCTGGAAACTACACGGGCAAGGCGAACCGCTCTTGGACGGGGCCCGCCTCGACGCCGAGACGATGGTGTTCCCCGCGACGTTCGCGAATCTCCTGCGGCTGAAGAATCTCATCCAGGAGCACGACCCGCAGTCCACGATCTTTCCCTGCGCCACGGAGCAACTCGGCCGCAGCACGCTCGGGATCGGCGCGCGGTTCACGACGCTGCACTGGCCGGCCGTCGAGTGGGCGATGGCGCAGCTCGGCATCGGCGTCACCGCCAATCAGAACTCGATTCCGCGCGAACTCGTCTACGACACCGACGTGATGCTCGCCGGCAAACTCGACTCTGTGCCGTTTCCCTTCATCGGCACCAACGTCCCCGAAGGGCACCAAGGCCAGAGCGTCGAAGGCATGAGTCACGGCTGCGTGCTCTCGAAGCTGAAAACCGGTTTCCACACACGGGGCATCGCCTGGAGTTTCAACGCCGACCATCAGCCGATCGGCGGCAAGTTTGATGCGCGCGAAGCCGCGCTCGTCGCCGGCTGCGTGCTCGCGAGCTACATCACCTTCGATCTTTCGCCCGAGCTGGCGCAGACCGAGGTCGCGGATGACGCGGCGGGTTGGGTCGCCGCGCACGTTCCGGCCGCGCTCGTGGCAACGGTGAGGGCCCGCGTCGCCAAGGCCGGCCTCACGCTGAACGAAGCGGATTTCGCCAAGCTTCTCGCCTACGTCTGGCCCGCGCTCGAAAAGATGAAACGGCGCGACGCAAGCTACGCCGCCGCGCGCGCGAAGGCGTTCACCACCGACGTCGGTCGCGCCTATCTCCGCGAACTCTCGATCGACGAGCTGCCCGGCCTCACCACGCCGGAGACGACCGCCATCATGCTCGCGCTCTGCGAAGCGCTCGGGATGAAGATCCACTTCGTCGCGCCGGCCTTCGGTTTTCAGAAGAACATGCCGTATCCCGACAACGTGGCGCTGCGCGCGCTCATCGAGAAACAGTGGGCGGTGTGCGGGGCTTTCGGCGCGAGCATCGGGTTTCACTCGGGCTCGGGCAAATCGGCGGAGAATTACCGCGTGATGGGCGACGTGACGGGCGGCCGCCTCGAGATCAAGACCAGCGGGCGCTACACCTACGAGATGGGCCGCGCGCTCTTCGCCTCGAAGCACACGGGCGACCAGGCGTTATGGGACGATTGGTATCGGTTCACCCGCGAGCTCGCGATCCTCGGGGCCTTCAGTGTCGACGCGACCGAACAGAAGATGGCGCGCGTGTTTATCACGGATGCGCTCGAGAAATCGGGCCGCGGTGCGGGCGTCTTTGCCAATCCCACGGTGACGCGCGCCGCGCTCGAGTCGCTGGCGCCGAGCCCGGAGCATATGTTCTGGTTCGAGTATAATTTCCTCCACGTGCTCGCGGCGGACGGTCGGGCCGAGAAGGCCGCGCTGGGCGACCACACGGCCGCAGGCTACCGGCAGCGCGCGCGGTTTTACGCGATCAGCGCCGAGGGCCGGCTCAATTTCGCGAAAAACATCGCCGCCTACATCGTCTTCCTCGCCGAAAACACCGGGCTCGCCTCCGCCGCCGCCTGCGCTGCCGCCCAAAAACTCCTCGCCGATTACACCTCGCTCGATGCGATGCTGAACGATATCGGCCGCTGAATCCTTAAAGCCAAATTTCCCTTCATGAAGCCCTTCATCCACGACGACTTTCTCCTCGGCACGCCCCAGGCCTGCGAGCTCTACCACACCTTCGCGAAGCAGGAGCCGATCTACGACTATCACTGTCACTTGCCGCCCGCGCATATCGCCGCGAACCACCGCTTCGCCGACCTCGCGGAGATCTGGCTCGGCGGCGACCACTATAAATGGCGCGCGCTCCGCACCAACGGCGTGGCCGAGCGCCTCGTGACCGGCGACGCATCTCCGCGCGAAAAATTCGACGCCTGGTGCGCCACCGTCCCGCACACCCTCCGCAATCCGCTCTACCACTGGTCGCATCTCGAACTCGCGCGCACCTTCGGCATCACCGAGATCATCAATTCCGGCAGCGCCGACGCCATCTGGGAAACGGCCAATCCGCAGCTCGCGACGATGCGCGTGCACGATTTCCTGACCAACAACAAGGTGGCGGTCGTCTGCACCACCGACGATCCCGCCGACCCGCTCGACCTGCACGTGCGGATCAACGCCAGCGGTCTGAAGACCCGCGTCTATCCGACCTTCCGCCCGGACAAGGCCTTTGCCGTGGGCCAGCCGGCGGTGTTCAACGCCTATCTGGAGAAACTCGCCGGGGCGGCCGGCGGTTCCCACGCGGCCAACGGTCTCAAGACCTTCGACGCCTTTCTCGCCGGGTTGAAAAAGCGCCACGATGATTTCCACGTCGTCGGCGGACGGCTCTCCGATCACGGACTGGAGTCGGCCCTCGCCGAGCCTTGCACGCACGCGCAGGCGCAGGCGGTGTTCGACGCGGCGCGCGCCGGTCGCGCGGCCTCGGCCGAGGAAGCGGTCCGCTACGGTTCCTATCTCATGCTCGAACTCGGCCGCTGGGACGCCGCGCGCGGGTGGACGAAGCAGCTCCATCTCGGCGCGCTGCGGAACAACAACACCCGCCTCCTCGGCAAGCTCGGGCCCGACACCGGCTTCGACTCCATCGGCGATTTCCCGCAGGCCGTGGCGCTCTCGCGTTATCTCAACGCCCTCGACTCTACCGACGAGCTCCCGCGTATGGTGATCTACAACCTGAACCCGGCGGACAACTACGTGATGGCGGCGATGGTCGGCAACTTCCAGGACGGCACCATTCCCGGGAAAATCCAATTCGGCAGCGGCTGGTGGTTCCTCGACCAGAAAGAGGCGATGGAGTGGCAGATCAACTCGCTCTCCAACCTCGGGCTGCTCTCGCGCTTCGTCGGGATGCTGACGGATTCGCGCAGCTTCCTGAGCTATCCGCGCCACGAATATTTCCGGCGCACGCTTTGCAACCTGCTCGGCGGCGACATGGCGCGCGGGGAAATCCCGTCCGACATGGCGCTGGTGGGCGGGATGGTGAAAAACATCTGCTTCGCCAACGCCCGCGGACATTTCCGCCTCGGCCTCGCGCCGGAGTTCACGGCGCGGTGAGCGCGGTGCCGCAGCCGGCCGGCCCGCGCGCGATGCAAATCGGGCTCGACAGCTTCGTCGCCGTGCGGCCCGACCCGGTGACGGGCGTGACGCCCGCCCCGGCGGAGCGCATGGCGCACCTGCTCGACGAGGTCGCGCTCGCCGACCGGGTGGGGCTCGACGTGTTTGGCATCGGCGAGCACCACCGCAGCGATTTCCTCGACTCGGCGCCCAATGTGATCCTCGCGGCGGCGGCGGCGCGCACGCAGCGCATCCGGCTCACGAGCGCGGTCACGGTCTTGAGCGCGCACGACCCGGTGCGGGTGTTTCAAGATTTTGCGACGCTCGACCTGATCTCGCAGGGACGCGCGGAGATTGTGGCGGGGCGCGGTTCGTTTACGGAAGCGTTCCCGCTCTTCGGGTTGGATTTTGACGACTACGATTCTCTCTTTGCGGAGAAGCTGGAGCTGCTCCTGAAGCTCCGGGCCGAGACGTAGGTTCACTGGTCGGGCCGGCATCGGGCGGCGCTCACCGGTCAGGGTGTTTATCCGCGGCCGATGCAGGCGGAGTTGCCGATCTGGCTCGGGGTGGGCGGCACGCCGCAGTCGTTTATCCGCGCCGGCGTGCTCGGGCTGCCGCTGATGGTGGCGATCAACGGCGGGGAGCCTCACCGGTTTCGCCCGCTGATCGACCTATATCGAGAAGCGGGCAAACGCGCGGGATATCCGACGGAGCGGCTCAAGGTGGGGCTGCATCTGCTCGGCTACGTGGCGGACGGCACGGAGCGGGCGGCGGAAGAATTTTTCCCCGGCTACGCGCGGGCGTTTACGGAGATCGGCAAGGAGCGGGGCCGGCCGGCGACGACGCGGGCGCAGTATGACGCGCTGCTCGGACCGACGGGCGCATTGCCGGTGGGCGACCCCGCGCACGTGGCGGCGAAGATGCTCGCGGTGAGCCGGGCGCTGGGCGGCGTGGACCGGATAAATTTCCAGATGAGCGTGGCGGCGTTGAGTCACGAGCGGACGCTGCGCGCGATCGAGTTGCTGGGCACAAAAGTCGCGCCGCTCGTGCGCGCGGCGACCGGCGGCATCAAGTAAGGTTGAGTGCGGCGCGGGCGGCGGCGAAGGAAGCTACGGATGAATCAGCGGGAGGGGCTCGTTGCGAAAGCGGCGGTAGACGGAGAAATCGCGGACGTCGGTGGTGATGATTGTGGCGCGGGGCCGGCGCTCGGAGAGGACGAGGAGGGAGGCGCCGCCGGCGTCCATGAAGGGGTATTTTTCAAGCAAGGCGGCGATGCGACCAGCCTCCGGCCAAGGGGAAATGGGAATGAGACGCCCGTTAGAAATGGCCGTGACGATGCGTTGAAGCGAAAGCCGGTGGGATTTCACCAAGTGGCAGGCTTCGGCCAAGGTCACCTCGGAGGTGCCGACGGGCTCGTCGATCACAGACATCACGCTGACTGCCCATCCATGCCGCTGGTCTTGCGCGTTGACCGTCGCGACGAGCGGCCCCGCATCCACCAAATATCTAATTTCCGAAGCCTTCACGCATCGAGAGATCCGGGGGGCCGTTTTTCATGATTCCGGCATTTTTTAGAACCCACTCGCCGAAGGAGGGGCCGCGGTTTTTGCGGCTTTTTCCGGCGGGTTTCGCGCTCGTATTTTTCGAACGGCGCGCGGGCTTCGGTTTAAGCGCGGCAGTCGTTGGCATGACGCGGGGTTTGCGGGCGAAGGATGGGAGTCAAGTGACGCCCAGGGCGGCGCGGGCGGCGGCGGCCATCGTGGGGGCGGTCGTGTCGGCGGGGACGCCGGTCCAGATTTCGAGGGCCTTGGCGCCTTGGTGGACGAGCATCGCGAGGCCGTGGGCGTGCGGGAGGCCGAGGGCGGCGGCGGCGCGGAGGAGCGGTGTGACGGGCGGGTTGTAGATCATGTCGAACACCTGTCTCTTATACACATCTCCGAGCCC
>ENA-ORBV01014924-ORBV01014924.1-microbial-mat-metagenome-genome-assembly--contig:-NODE-14924-length-11526-cov-5.016333_pt1 | contig 11526 bp, 8 predicted proteins | sample MGYA00237777_ERZ505514 | MGnify/ENA primary metagenome ERZ505514 (study PRJEB26160, sample SAMN06269048) | microbial mat metagenome | isolation source: Oligotrophic lake microbial mat | place...
GTGTATAAGAGACAGGAATATACTAGGGAGGACTGGCTTCAAGCACTGGTGTAGAAGTCCTGGTTTGGAGAATCCACATGATCATACCGACCTTGGTGGCCGTTGGTCATATTGGACTCTTCAATGCAAAACTACAAGCAAAGAACACTTGCAGGTACGAGCTAGTATGTAAACTGCGATGCTCTATAATTACAGAAACTGCATTGTAAGTAAAATAGAGTTGAGGAAGCAGATTCTAAATCAATTTAATTTCCAATTTAAAAAAAATCAACTGTGTCGTAGCCCGGCATATGGAAGATTAGTTTTCTTTGTGCTAGGCAACTTTGCCTCTCGCTCATAATGCCAGTGGGCTTTAATGGCCACTGCCGCGACGTTGACTACCTTTGACGATGCGCACGATTACTGCCAACACCAGATAGATCCTGTGATCACAAGTAAGTTACGCCGTTTTTGTCGCTAGCCAGAAAAATCCTGAGAAAAACGACAAGAATGGTGACGCTCCTGGAAATCAGCAGAGCGTCGCCGACTGTGCTCGCACTTCACAATAAGTTGATTTACTGTCCAACCGGGGATAAAAAGGGTCACGGGTGCCTGGACGAAGAGTCTAAACTTCCTTCATTCCTGCACGGTCGGTGACCGTCACCACACCACTGAAGGTGCAAGATATTCCACCGTCCACTTCCACTTGCCTAACCAGTCGTCAGGATTAGGCCTCTCTTTTCTGAGACTGGCCTTGCTAGTCTTCGTTGCTGTTGTCGTCGTCATGATCACCGCAATCATCATCATCGAACAAGGCAGCGGCGAAAATTAAACCCTGTGGAGGTGCTGGTCGAGCTGCTCTCCTCCGATCTTTAGTTTGAAGAATATTGACAAGCTCCATCCGGGTGCTGTGATTTCTTTGTTGAGGTGATGAGTTCCCATTGTTTGGGCTCTTCTTGGAAATAGATTTAGTACTCGTGACTGTATTTGCATTTCTATTTGTTGTGGCTAGTGACTTTTGCGTTTCAACCGTTTCGTTGCATTCTATTTCCAATGACGATGGTGTCAGCAGTGCTTCCCGAAGAGTCGTTGCAACCAAGATTCGAACCTGGGCATTTGAAGAACGTGAGAAACTTATGGAATTCTACGAGCGAGTTTCTGGCGCTAGGATGCCTGCAGCTTATTTTAGACCTGGAGGTGTTCATACGGACTTACCATTCTCCGTAGAAATCTATTCCCCACCAGTTGGATACACACAGCCGCTGTCGGATGTTTTTTGTCGTTGTCGTGGAGTTGGGGTTGATACTGGACACAAATTGCCCGCGCCACGAATAAACGACAATGGGTGGATTGTGTCTGGACTTTTCCATACGATAGGGCTAGGTAATCCAACTCATTTTCGACCAGTGGTTCCAGCAATTCGTTGAGCCGTTGCACCAAGTCTTTCACATTTACCAATGGTGGATTTTTGGGATCCTGGCACACTTCTCGCTGCTGCGCTTGTTGTTGCTGTAACATAGTTTGGATGGAGTCTGCATCGATCAAGTACAAATAGGCCCGAGCGGATGCTCCAAATGTAGGATGGAACTGTGAGGAAGCAGGAGTGACCGACAAACACCGAAAGGTCTGGTTTGCCAAAGGATGTTGATTGATATAATCGAGCAGTATTTGCTGTGGTGGTTGCGGTTGCTGCTCTGTCCTTACAGAAGAAGAAGCTTCTTCCGAGCTGATGCCACTGTCGTCTGGTGTCGGCATGGTCACGTTATTATTCAAAGTCGTATTGAATTTGTCCCACTCCAAAGACGCATCGACACCGCCTTTCCGTTTGGTCCAAGTCCGAAATCGTGCGACTTGCCCAATGGCATGTACTCCAGCATCGGTTCGCCCTGCACACCGAAGGTTGGCACGAGGAGCAGGAGCAGGAGCAGGAGCAGCATCATCGCCAGCGTGTGCTTCGTTGTACCGTTGATGTTTTTTGGTGGTTCGCCGTGATGCTATAAACATGGGTTGCAACCAATCTTCCAGTGTTTGTTGGACGGATGGACGATCATGGTTGTTGGGTTGAGTTTGCCAACCACAAAAGGCTTCTCCCATGTAGGCAATCTCGAGAGAAAAACTTTGGGAAGCTCTTCTGCTGGGGCCTTTCTTTTCTTTGGGCTGGAGCTGCTGTGCATCCGAAGCGGCAGTGGTATCTAGCAACGATTTTTCGTCGTCAGCGTATTGGTCGGAAACTTGATGATGATGAAAGGCACGCCGAAACAAGTTTTGGTATTGTGGCGGTAGGGGTGAAAAAGAAGGTGAGCTTTCGTCTTGAACAATCGTGAGCCTGCTGGGTCCATCCCCGTCTCCTTCTTGTGTCATTACAATAGACTGAACCAGATTTTTGGCCACCTCAAATGGTTGGGATTCCCACAAAGACTCAAGCAATGTTTCCTCTGGAGTATATTCTCTCTGACTGGTGGGCGTCTGCCAATTCAGTTCTAGTGTAGATGGGAGATTATCATGATCATCACAATTCGTTGTTGGGGCGCCAAGGGCCAACGGAACAAAGTTTTGCCTTTTCCTAAGCTGGATCCTTTTCAGGGGAGACAAAGAAAAGGCAGAAACACCCCATAAAAGTTCGAGGACTAGGGCAAGAATTGCAAAACGGGACGTCCTCAACCCAGGAGCCATTGCTGCCGCCGTTACAGTACCAGACGGATCAATCAATCCTTCTTTCTTCCCTTGCCTTAAAGTACGGTATCCACTGGTGACGAAATGTCGGTCGTACTATAGGCTATCGGCGGCTAATTGCCGTAATTAAAATGCAGGGTACCGATAATAGAGCTGGTTGTTGATGAAATAAAATTGATGGTGTCGCCCTTTCGATGATCGGCATCCAACGCTGATTCGAAAATCTTGGTCAGTGCTCGCTCATTTGCCCCAACCCAACATTCTAAGTTCTGGAGTGTGCCTCATTTGTGAAAAGCTTCCCTAATTAGCAAATCATTGCCAACAAATACTTGTATAAAAAATTTCCTTCTCCAATAATAGGGAAACTCCATTGACATGCTTCCATTAAAAAAATTGCATGATGCGGCTACAGCATTAATTTTTAGCAGGGACAGATAGAAAAAGTGTGGATCAGGGTGAAACACTTGTTTAGAAAGACTGTTTCTGAAGACAAGATATCGCAATCATTCATTATCAGCCCAGAGGAGTTGCTTGCTGGACACAGTGATAGCTTTGACTTGGGACCTGTAGAAACAGAGGTGAGAGGCACCGATTACCACCATTTTCATTTGGGTCGCACGTCTAACCTGAAAGCCAACCAACTGAAGTGTGCATGTTGCCACTTTGAACCGACTTTCTTAGTGAACATGTGTGCATCCTAGCTTAACATGGGGTCAAAGCTTTCTTAATCCACAATGAGACACATTCTGTTTTGATCAACACCTGTTGTGTCAAGCTCAACTGCAACTCAATTTTGTCACAATTGGTGACGGGTTTTGTGTCTGCTGCATCAATTGTCAGCTCACATTGCTGTTAAGTTGATTTGTTCAACAACAGTGGAAATGGTTGGGCAACCTTTTTCTGATCTTGCATCTAACACATAGTTCTACACACATCAATTGACAGCCAAGATTGTTTTAGACTTTGAGCAGATCACTTCCAGAAAAAAATCAACCCTATGTTTTGCAACTCTGGACCAGGAAAGATGCAGAATTTTACATGCCATTGATGAGGAACTTTGTTCCATATCAACCACACCATCCATTATTACAAGACACCATAAATTGACCAATGCTCTGGCACTGACCTTGGCACTGTGGTTCCAATGCTCCTGTTAAGATTGCTATGAAACTACAATGAAGGACTTTAAAGTGTGCATTCCCCAAAGTGCACATGCCATCGAAAGGTTGTTTTTGAAGAACAAGAAGATGACAGCCCGTCATGATCTCGTCGGTGTGATGTTGTGAATGTCACCCAAACATCCCATCAACAGTGGTGCGTGCGGACCACTTGCTTGACTTGGAAGACGACACACGGCGGCAGCCGGGCCTAGCTAGAGGAGAGGATGACCTTGGACGTGGCAACAGGCAAGAAAAAGTATTGTAACCCATCCAACTGGACGACGTCGAAGCGTCGTCTAACCAACCAACCAAAGCAACGCACGAAGCCGTAATACAGTAGTATCTATGCAGTACAAATAGATAGCTGCGTCAATAGAATACAGTAGCAAAAAGCAGAATGAATCTTACTTAACAAGAAGTATTATGTATGTATTACATGTACTGTATTATCACGATGGCATTACAAGGAAGGCTAGCTAGAAGTGGTGGTACTAGTGGTGGAAGAGTCAACACGATCGGTGGCTTCCCACACCCTTCGCGATGAACCAACCAACCACATACCTCCAACGCTTGCATTCTCTTAGTCGTTTTGCCGGCCGGATGGTGTTCCATGTTCTTGAAATATATAAGTAGCGTGTATATCATTCTGTGTGTGTGAGTGAGTGAGTGTTTTCGCATGCATAGTAAGTAAACCACAGCGTTGGTCTCTCCCATTGATAGTGTTTTGTTAGTAGTGTAAGTGTTTCCTTATTAAATTGCCAGTTCCTTCCTTTCAAATTCTGAATCGTTCCCTGTATAACAGGAGGATTGACGGTCAATGGCACCCGACTGTTCCGTAATCACATTATCATTGGTCGCGTTGTTGTTTGCCGGTGAATTACTTTCGGAGGATGTGGCTCCGTACTTGTCGACTTTGTTGCATTCCTCAGTGCTGGTTTCCATAAATTCACAACAAATAATCCGCAAAACACGCGCTCGACTGGAAGGTCGATCCCGTACAAAGATGACCAAATTCCAAAATCCCCCGAGGGGTTCAAAAAAGGCCGACAGGACATCCACGGTAAAGGATCCCCCCTCCGCCGTCCAATTCATCCCGGACCAAGTGGTCGAGGGTGCCCAGGTCACACAAAAGGCGGCTCCATACAAAAAAGACTGGACGGCAAACCATCGTGCCTCTCGTCGATTGGCTTCGGTTCGTAGCTTCCAATAAATGCAAACATTAAAGATAAAAATCAAGACAATCGAAATCCAAATGAGTCCATAAAACATGGCCATGCCGTACAGCCATGCCCAATTGCCACGTTCGCAGGGCGGTGCATCGGGCGCTGGAGAAAAGGCACTGTTACCACAGGCGGGCGGACTTCCCTGGACCCAACACACCGCGCCAACATGGTTGTATTGATCCAAACCGAGGAGTAAAAAGGCAGATCCAAAGGCATACAGAATAATAAGAGGCGTCACGATCTTTTCGTAGCCGACCAATTCGGTCGCAGACTTGCCCATGGCCACAATCAGGTAAAAATACCACGACATGGCACACGTCAAGAGGGGTGCTCCAATCACCGCTTGCAGTAGGAAGCCTTGAAATTCACACGTCCGCACATTGCCCGCCGCAAAGGCAAAGCCCGAGTCCACCGGTACGGCCCAGGTGGACAAGAACCAACCCAGGGCGTCCAACGAGAGGAAAAAGGCAATGCCAGCCAGGGTTCTCAGAATGGTATTCCCACCACCACCTCGATGTGCGACATACACTTCGTGCATTAGCAGAATCGAAGAGGGGATCCCCAAGGCACCCGTGAATTTGGGGATCACGGCCAGCAATTGTTCTTGATAGACGGGTTCGAGATTGACATTTCCCATCTTGATACTGATTTATTTTGCTTTCTGTCTTTGAATTCAATCGGCTTGGTTAGCTTGAGCTGTGTTCTGCTGTACAGTAGCTACAGTAGCTAGCTAGCTAGCTGTTCAACTGTATTTGGTCGTTCTAAATCTGATAGTTGATTGTTATTATGAGATAGCGAGTAGTACGAGTTAGTACGAGTACCTGGTACCAGTACATACCGGCCGGATGGGTCATACTCATACGGGGGTGAGCGCGACGAAGAACAGAATAATTGGACGTAACTGGTATTCATTGTACTAATTTTACGGGAGCAAGTCTACATGCACTGAACTCGGACGTAGAAGTACGTACTGCTGTAGTAGATCTGTAGATGGTAGTGCTTCTCTGTAACGTCAGTAGCGAGTCTACTAGATAGTACGTACAGGTAGCTAGTGCCGGTGAAGTAGTAGGTGGTAATACCTTCTGTAGTGTCTAAACTTACCGGCATCATGTACAATTATTAGTACTACTTCGAAGTAGCTAGTAAAACGTAATTTCGACACGAGTCATTTACCACTGGAGTTCTCGGTCTTTTACCGAGGAAGATGGATGTCATTCTTGTCAAACTTTACACTTGAAGGCTGTAGTACTGCTGGGAGGTAGAAAGCGAGGAACGGTACGTGCCAGATAAATAATTAGCAACTACTCAGAAAGTGCGAACTCATTTTACATTTTCGGCCTGGCAGCTGGCACCATGTCACTGTGTGACTGTGTCACTGGTGTCAGGTTCAGTAATCATCCTGTCGTCATTGGGAACTCTTTCTGATACGGAGAGAAACCCAGAAAACTCCAAGCGAGACGGTCTGCTCACGTTTGGCGTTGTTGGAAGAACGATTCTTTTCTTTTGAGTAATAAGTCATTCGAATTCTCATTTGCACTGTGCAATTTCAATTCCCAGTACTGTTTTCAGCCGTAAAATGACTTTTGGTTGTGCAATCATCCTCCTATCCGCACTTCGGGGTCAAGTTAGTACGGTTCGCAATCATTCGTTACGACTATGTAATAATTAAATCGTAATCAATCAAAGTGTATTGTATTCTTCCTTCAACAGTTGCGGAGGCAAAAAAGAAGCCGCGCCGTCAGAAGTTGAGTCTAAAGAAAGACTTCATTTAGGAAAACCAAGAAAGCGAAAGGGGCGAATGTCACTTCTAAATTTGGCAATTGGTCGTTCCACTTGCTGAGCCGAGGTTTCATGTGAGTCAAACATTAGATGCACATTTTCACCAAAATTAAACTCGTGCGTACTTGGCTCATACGTGGGCTCATTCGTGGGCTCATTCTTGGTTGAGCCGAGAGTGAGCCCAGAAGTGAGCCCAGCTCACTTTTCGGCTCACTTTTTTGCTCACTTAAGAAATAAAGTTTTCCGCTTAACTTCTGGTTAACGTCAAAATCACCTACAAATCAGCTTTGAGTTTCGCGTTTGAAGCATTTAAACTGCAAAACACCTGGTGAACGGAAAAAGTGAGCTAGCTCACTTTCTGGCTCACTTAAAGTGAGCCCAGAGTGAGCCCAGAAGTGAGCCCAGAAGTGAGCCCAGCAAGAATGAGCCAAGTGCGCACGAGATTTTTGGAGAAACTGTGCGTCTGACATCTGGCTCATGCAAGACCTCCCGACGAGGGGCTTTTGTAGCGCTCGCGAATGAATTGTTGTTACTGGAGAGTAGGGCATGGATGAAAAGCTTTGGTGGCTCAAGATTTACCAAAAGTGCATGCATGAAAGGCAATCTTGCCAATTGAATGGCAGCAGACTGTTGAAGTCGTCACCTCAACCCCCTCTTCCAATGAAAAATGTTTTGAAACACATGGACAAAAACATCTTGATGTCAGGGATGCCCCTTCTGTCAATCTTGTTCCATTGCAAGTTCAAAACCAACAATGAGATCTTTGTTGCATCTTCCTTTTTGGTGTTCCTTCCATTGGGGGGTCCAAAAGGAAAAGGAAATTCAATGTCCTGCATTTTCTTCTTTTCCTGCTGCATCCTGCGTTTCTTCCTCCTTCGGAAAGTGTCAAAAGGAACACCAAATTTGAGGAAACGTGAACGAAAAGGAAAACATGGCTAAACTTTTGCTTTTTCGCGTTCACTGACAGCACTTGTTGAAGTTTCTGCTAGCACTCAACATCAAAATGTTGCAAACTGTTGTTTGTGAGTCTGCAAGCTAGCAGTCAGCACCACCAAAAAAGAAACAGACAGGCCAATGTTGGCTTGCCACTGCACCCAGCACAGGACTGATGTCGGTTTGATGTGGAAGCCGAATTGCTTCACTTGCGAATCTTCTCTGTCACAAACACCATAGCATTGCCAAGTCGGGTGGTCTCATTCAATCCAAACAATCAAAAGCAAGTGCACAATCTGCTGCTCATTTTGCAGTTGGATCAACAATGTTGATGATTTTTTTTAATTCAAAAATGTTCAAAAATGTTCAAAATCATTCAAAATTGTTCAGATCTGAGTCATGCTTCCTCAGGACCAAAAATGGAGGAACATGTTCTGAGTCATGCTTCATCATTTTCCTCAAGGAACAAGGAACTGGGAAACAGGGTCCAAAAGGAAACGAAAAGGAAGAAAGTGGGAATTTTTCATGGGAAAATGCAACCAAGAATGAGACAAAACAAATTGACTTTGAACAGTTGCAAATTGATAGAAAAGGTCGCAAAAGAACAATTCTATTTGTCCCGACACATGTTTTTTTAAGTTGTCAGTGTCACAGACGTCTTTGGTCTGATGCAAATGTTGACAACACCTTGACAAATCTTGCAAAAAACTCATGTTGACAGTTTTGAAAGTGCACACATTGCGGCTCTCACTCAGTGCCAACTTCACTGCTGTTGAAGTTGTCATCAGCAAAGCTGACCACATTTGTAACTAACACATCACATGGCCACAAAAAGAAAGAATGATGACATGACACCAAATGCAATGACACAGCGTGTGAACAGCTAGCAGCTTTGTTCACTGCTTCTGTTTCAACTGCATCAGGATGTGCTCATTTGACAAATCTGCACAAAGCAAGAAGATTTGGTGCATGAGTCTGGTTGCCCTGTCACAACACATTGCTGAACATCAGTGCAGATGCAATCGTCTTGCTCGATGCGGACCAATCACTTCCAGAATGAACTCAACATGTTTTGGTCTGGTGGCCCACAACACAAGTTTGTGATGTTTCTGGGCAATGGGCTAGCCAACAATTCATCTGAAGTGTCAAAATTGATTGTGCACCATGATCAATGATAAAAATTCAGCAGGATTGTGTGCATGCACACTGCCACTCACGGTTGATCACCTGCCTGTCACTTTTCATTGATTGCTTTCATGAGATGCACTTTGCCCTCATGAAGCACCCTTTTTGTTCACAAAACTCCTTTGATTTGATTTTGCAAACATCCACAACAAACATTGATCAAACGCAGAACAAACTTATCTCGATCTCCCAGCATTTGCAAATTTCAAGCCGGATGCAATCACTGCTTATGCAGCCAGATCTCCAAAGAAGCAACTGTTAAACCTCTGTCCTTGCTGAAACTTAAGCAAGAATGATCCATGTTTGGTTATTGCCAACAATGCAGAATGTCACAAATCACAGGAACGAATCATTTTGATTGTTTGGTTGGTGAACAAAACAGCCAATGAAGCCAACTGGATGAGAAACAAATGTGAAAACATTGACTTGTCACAAAGAAAGATGTTGTTATTGAAGGTCTTCTTTTCAACCAACTTGTGAAAGCAAAGATGTTGTCAATTCCATAAGCAAATGGGCAGCACAAAATGAGCAAAAGGACAGCCTCTAATTCATCAGGTTAACAAAACGCAAGAATGTGACAAGACCAATGGATTGTCAAACACACTTGATGATTCAGTGACAGACTTTTAGCAGCACAGAAGACATGTGGAGTGTTTCTTTTCTTTTCTTCATTGTGTGTTTCATAAAACACAAAACGCTCACACATGAATGTGGAATCGGCTTGTGCAAAGAGGCACAGAACACACCTTGCTCTTTTTTTTCATCTTCAGAGCTTTGTCTGTGTGACATTCTTCACTTTTCCTTTTCAATTTAGAGTTTTTGTCATCACTGTGGATGCATTTGAAACATTTTTTTCTGCTGTTGCAAGCTTGACACTCTGCTCTTGGCCACGAGGGTCTTTGGGAAGCAGAGACACAATAAAATCTTTTAGACACGGAGTTTCAGAAAAAGGGGCACCAGCATGACCATCTTTTTCATAATAAATTATGTGTCAGATGGTAATTTTTGTAAATGAGTGAGATGTTTCGACCATTTGCAACATGAAGCGTCGAAATGCATTGCAGAAATTGCTTGAAGACACTTCTCAGAACTTTTTTTGTTATCAGTTGAGGACTGCAACACAGGCATTGTGGTTAGGACTATGGTGGTTACACTCTGTCCATTGACCTGGAATGTAAGTCCGTGGATGCTGTTTCGGTTCCTATGAAGAAATCCTATAATTCTAATAGCTGCTTTGTAACAATGAAGAGGGAAACTATTGGATGGTAACAACATCTCTTTTGTTATCTTCTGGTGATTCTCATTGTTACCCAGCTACATCAATAGCAAGCTAGTAGAACAAATCTGCCTCCACCATTCTCTTGGGTATGCTGAGAGCGTTCACACACACAATGCTAGAAGCAGGCAAGCTCTCTTTCATGATTTACTGGTCCAGCAGTATGATGGCATGATTGGAATGTGCAAAGTACAAGCAATCCGTAATGTCTAAACAACACGAATTTTATTACTATACCAACTAATGTAAATGCAAGCCCAATGATTGGACAACGTCACTGGCCATTGGGTGGGGGTCTACCCACTGTATATTCAATCTATCCCAAATGCTTCGCGCTGTTCAACTCGGTCGTCTTCCGACTTCGCATTCGGAATTCCAATACAGCTTCTCTCTCGCTCGACCCAGACAAGTCCAACTTCCCATCAATGCGCATTTGCCTCTCTCTATATCATTCCATGGACCACTAAACATCGACAAATGCAAGGTCAGAGAACTTTGCGTTGTACAGTATTAATTTTTCTTTTTGCTGGCTGGAACAGCCGATGGCGGTGGTGGAGTCAACATGCGTGCTCCAAGGACCAATAACACCATGACGATACTTCCTACAATGGCAATAATTGTCATTTTGTTATTGGGATGAGGGTGCAGTAACGCATCAAAGCCAGAAGGAAGGGGTGGGATTTCTTCTGCTTGGCTTAATTCATATTCGGAAATGGCAAAATCTTGAATATCTTCCCAACTATTGGCACGGTAGAGTTTTCCCTTGTCCAGGACGACCGCATGAGGAGTTCCTCTATAAGTAATAATAGTTATAATAAATGGTGACCATGGAGAAAGATCGGAAAGGAAAGACAAAGGAGCAAATAGTTGGGTAAGCGGGAAGTCATACATGACTACGTCCGTTGTCAATGGTCATGATTTGTGCACAAACCAACACAACAAAAAGATTATATACTCTAGCATACAGTCATACGTTTTTTAATTTGGAGACAAACGACAACAAAAAACACGACACTAAACACGTACGGAACTTTGAGTCGTTGGACCGTTTTGGGATTGGTCGAAATATGCATGGTTCCTACGACCACGCCTTCTTCGAGCAAATCTTCCATCATGCTGGTGCCTTCTACTTCTACTTCAATATCCGGTTCGCGTTCCACTTCGTTTGGTTTTTTGACGACTGTGGTTTTGGGTGTGGTGAGGAGGGCACGAACGTCCTTGTAATTTTCGGTAGTGTGAAAAAAGACCAACCAACGACCCGTCGTGGAACCCGTGGTAGCTTGTGTATCATGTTCAAAATTCTCATCGGTCAAATGAG
>ENA-ORBV01014927-ORBV01014927.1-microbial-mat-metagenome-genome-assembly--contig:-NODE-14927-length-11525-cov-7.625611_pt1 | contig 11525 bp, 11 predicted proteins | sample MGYA00237777_ERZ505514 | MGnify/ENA primary metagenome ERZ505514 (study PRJEB26160, sample SAMN06269048) | microbial mat metagenome | isolation source: Oligotrophic lake microbial mat | place...
GATCTACTCTCTAGCTAGCTACTAGCTAGAGTAGATTCCTTTCTTCTTCCCCAATCAGACTTCTAGCTAGCAGTGATTGAACGCCCCTGGTTTTTTCCACTCTTTCACAACGCGTAATTCTGTTGTTTTACAAACCTTTCTTCTCCTTTCAAAAGCTCACAAAAAATAACATCAGCTAATCCACTTCGTATTTCTGATTTATTTTTAATCTGATCAATTAACATGAAAGCAAACATGAACATTTTTATGACGGGCTTGTGCCTTGCGCTGGCCAGTGTCGCCACTGGCCAGGAGTACTACTTCCTCGAGGACTCTGAGACTCCAATCGTTGGCTACAGGTACGTAATGCAGTTAGTGTGGATCTTGTGATGTGAACTATTTGGGTCATTGTGAACTAACCATGTTCTCTCCTCCCTTTCTTGTAGTGCGGCGTTCTATGTCACAACCAACCACACCAACGACTGTACCACCGTCATCCGAAACTTTAATCCTTTGCTTCACAAGCGCAAATACCGTGTGGGGGTCTATTCCAGCGAGGGCGATGAAGTGGCCTACGCGTTCTACAATACGACCTTTGCCCAGTACCTGACGGCCACGGCTGGTCGTACCTTTGATCCTCCTATTGAATTTGATATGATCCCTGGAACATTGACGGCTCTCATGGACATGGCCGACTCCGAAGACATTGACTTTACCTTTGCCAGCTCGGGTGTCTCCTCGTGTGCTGCCACGGAACACGATGCGCAGCCTCTGGTGACCATCATCAATCGCCGTGAAGTACAGGGTCATGAATACGATCTGGATCAATATGGAGGGGTCATCTTCACTTTGGCGACAAACGATCAAGTGAACAGCATCCAAGATCTCAAGGACCGAACCATTGGCACGGGCAGTATTACGGCCATGGGCGGAGGACAGTCCCAGCTGTACGAAATGGTACGAAATGGATTGTCCTACGTGTCTGATCCCAAACAAGTCGTTTTCACCAACGATGAGACACTCATCGTACAGGCCGTGTTGGATGGAGAGTTCGAAATTGGCATGGCTCGAACCGATCAAATTGAGAGACACTTGGATGAAAATGGAAAACCCCTGGATCCATCCATTTTCAAGATTATCAATGCACAGACTCACACCTTGGAAGACGGAACATTGTTCCCCTTTAAAACGTCCACGAGTCTACACCCTGAATGGCCCGTCATGGCTCTCAACCATGTGGCCGTGGATGTGTCCAAGGCTGTGCAGGACGCCCTGCTAGCTCTGGGGGATCATGCCATGTCCATCGACTTGAAACGAAATCTCAAATGTGAAACTACTCCGGCCATTGCTCGTCTCGCGAAAAAGAGCCAGAGCACCGGAATGTTGACAGGATTTCGGCCTGCCAGGAACTACTTTTCGGTACGTACCAAGCAACAAGCGGCTGGCTTTATGAATGAAGACGAGCAGGGAAAGTGGCATTGCATTCGAGGAAACACCTTGTACCACGACATCACATGCCCCGATGAGTTCTACAAAGTACAAGAAAAGGACTTTAATAGGTCCTGTGAAATGATTGGGTTGGGGTGCCCCAAGGAGCAGTATGACTGTTACTGCAAGCCCTGCGTCCACGAATCTGTCGCAGTGGAAGTTTTCGAGCATGTCCAGAGCTCGGACACCTCTGCCGAGGAAGTTACCCCATGTGAAAAAATGAATGTTTGTGGGAGTATTGAGCAGACCAATGCCATAACCTTCCGCATTGTAGACCGTATGGAGAGAACTGGAGCGAACTTCACGGCGACTCAACGTCTGGATGAGAGATCGAAGAATTTGGCCGTCCGCGAGGTCGTGGGCGAGCCCTGGACGTATGAGTTTGAATTTCTTGAAAGTGAGACTGGAGTAGCCATTGTGGAAATCGCTATGGACGGTAGTCAGGTAAATGCCAATCGTAACATCTTTTTCATTTTTAATTGCCGGATCCACACCTTGCTAACAACGTGCTGCTCTCGCCTGCCTTAAAGATCTACGATTCGCCGATACGAGTGGAAGTAGTGAAGAAAACATGCGAGGACAACCGCATGGAGCCAACCAGTGACGGTGTTTGTGTCTGTAAAGGAGGCACCGTTGATGTCAGAGGCAAATGCGTTGATTCTATTGTGTTTTCAGTTACTGGCGCCTTTGCAGGATTCCTCCTGCTGGCCGCCAGCATCTGCGCCTACGTCCGCTATAAGAACTACAAGACTGACGAAATGTGGAAGATTGACGTTGACGAGCTTCTCTTTAATGATCCAGTTGACGTTATCGGACAAGGGTCCTTCGGCGTTGTTTTATTAGCGGAATATCGAGGAACCAAAGTGGCCATCAAACAAGCTACGAAAGCCAAAGCCAGTGGTTCTACCAAAGGGCGTGGCTCGATGGCGCATAGATCATCAGTTGTGACTACCGGCGGCCCCGCACAAAATTTTAGGAGCACGAATGTCTCGCAAGATGTCTCAGCTGTCTCGGGAGAATCAGGCAGCTTCGACGGGCGCACCGCGGGCTCGTCAGATGGCCAGAATGATGACATTGAGTCCGGGAGGGTCGGCAACAACACCAATAATGATCCGGATTCTGCAGGAATGACCATCAGCCGGAAGGGCGATGGTGTTGACTTGGGATTTCTTGGTGCTGGTGCTGGCAGAGAAAAGGAAAGCTGGGCTTGGTTTCCATGGATGAGGCGAGATAACTACAAAAGGCGTTTCAAGGAGTCCATTTTGGGCAATGCCAGCGCTTCTGGGGCAAGAAGTACCATGGATGCAGTATTTTGTCCTTGGTTCAACAAGAATGCTAAAGCACAAGCAGAGTTTGTGAAGGAGATGAGAGTCTTATCTCTGCTTCGTCATCCGTGCATTACGACTGTGATGGGAGCCGTCATCACCGGTACTCGCAACCCAATGTTGGTGATGGAGTATATGGATTACGGTTCACTCCATGGCCTCCTCCGCAATGAGACTATGTACCTTAGTGGTGAAATCATTATGCAGATTACAAGAAGTGTAAGTTATTTTACATGCGCGGTTTGTTGCATGTTCATTCGCTTACTTTGACCTCACATCGCTTCCATTCTTGTGCTCATGATATGTAGATCGGACAGGGTCTGCGGTACCTGCACTCTTCCAGGCCACCCATTCTTCACGGAGATTTGAAAGCCAGGAACATTCTCGTTGACTCGCGTTTCCGTGCCAAGCTCTGCGATTTTGGTTTATCCGTGAAGCAGAAAGGCCAACTTTCTGGTACACCCTTTTGGCTTGCTCCCGAGTACTTGCGTGGCGACAAAGAGTATAACACCAAGTGCGACATTTATTCGGTTGGCATCCTTCTCTTTGAGATCTACTCGAGGAAGAATCCTTATGAAGGAGAAGATTTCAAGCAAGTATTGCAACGAGTGTGCGATAGACGCATCAACAAACGACCTGCGATTCCCGAAACAGCGCCGCCTAAGATGGTTGATCTTATGAAAAGATGCTGGAGTCGGGATGAAGGCTTCCGCCCCACCTCCAGGGATCTTGACATGATGCTTATGGATCTCAACTCGAGCGATATGGACCCCTTGACGGACGAACAGCAAAGCGCAGACGCCAGGAAGAGACGGTCTGGGGACATGTTGTATGAGCTGTTCCCAAAACACGTTGCAGATGCGCTCTCAGAGGGTAAAAAAGTGGAGCCAGAGCATCATGACCTCGTCACAATTGTATTTTCGGACATTGTAAACTTCACCGCGCTTAGCCAGGAATTGGGTCCACTCAAGGTCTCCCATATGCTGGACACTCTCTATCTGGCGTTCGATAAGATTGCTCGTCGACACAATGTCCACAAAGTAGAAACGATTGGGTGAGTTTTGCGGAGCATCAATGTTTTTGTTGCCCATATTGAACGTCATTCTTACAATTTATCCGGTTACCATTGCAGTGATGCCTACATGGGGGTTACCAACCTCGCAAACAAAATGGAGCACAACCACGTGAAATGTGCTGCGGAGTTCGCTATTGACATGATTAACGAAGCCAGCACAATCCTCATTGACCCCGATGAGCCTGAAAAGGGCTACATCAACATTCGGGTTGGCTTTCACTCCGGTCCAGTAGTGAGCAACGTCATTGGATCGCTCAACCCTCGATATGGTTTGTTTGGTGACACTGGTAAGTGCAACAATGAATTGGCCGAGAAGTTTTCTTACAGGTTTGACCATTCAAGTCTCACTAAATGGCCCCTTCTTTTCTCTTCACGCTAGTCAACACTGCTTCCCGTATGGAGACAAACTCGACTGCGAACCGCATCCTGTGTTCGGAAGTTTCGTACAATCTGTTGAAAGAACAAGCTCCAAATGTCCACACCAGGAAGCGTGGCAAGATTAGCGTCAAAGGCAAGGGCGATATGGTTTGCTACTGGATCGGTGGCAACGACATTCATCCGGTACACCAAGATCGACCTGAACAAACCGTATCTTTCAGCGCGTAAATTTCTACGTGCGACGTGCGACTCCCCCCCAAAATGGACGCCAACAAATGTCCAGAGCCCAAGGGGAAGGTACCGCCTTTGATGGTGTTTGCCCTTCTAATTTTTCACAGCCTGTGCAGGTGCTAGTCACTCTGTGCACTCTAACCAGTGCACATTCCAACAACGGTATGCTCAAGCGAGTGCATTCTACTAGATAGCTAGCTAGCTAGTAGCTAAAAATGCCCAGCACACTGTACAATCTTTTGTAATTCACCACTACATCAACCCTACTACCAACTGCATAACTCAACTAATCTACATCAATCACGCTCTAGTGTCTAACTAGTGGACGCTTCAACTAACTCAGCTCATCGTCGATGATGCCCCTCCCTCTTAGGACACACATTCTACACTGCCTAAACAGAACGCCCAGCGCCAGCATATGCGGGGGGGGGCTTCTTTGGCATTGATTGGGGAGATGTTTATTACTAGCTAGCTAGCTAGCTAGTACTGGTAGCAGTTTTGAAGCAAAAGTGCATACACGGCAAAGAGGTAGGGGTTAAGGTTAGGGTTAGGGTTGCACACCGTAGGAAAGCGGTCCCATGCCAATAAATTCACGAGATCTGGCGGCGGCACAACCACCACACCAACCTCGTACTCTAGCTAGTAGTATAGTACTGTAGGATAGCGTGTATTGATTGATTGATTCAACTGCAGCGAAGCTATTAATTTGATTGTATCTACATCTATTGTACTACAGTTCAATCGACCCCTGTTTCTCCTAATCAAGCCATTCATTATGTCAGACGGAGATAAGACTACAACGTGGAAACTGCCAGATGGAATTGAAGATCATCTTGAAGCAGGTGCGTGCCAATAAAACTCTCACAGATCGCATGTGTGTGTGTGCTCAGACTGCAGCACGGCATTGCCGTTGTCCCATCTGTTGGACTATACTCCTTTCTCGACCTCCTGCTGCTAACGCCTATTCTATTACATTTTTTCTCGAATATATTAGGATTGATCAAATCATTTGCCGGAGCTGCTGCTGGAGCTGTGGTCGGTATGGTCCTCTTTCGATCCGGTGGTGGCATGCGAGCCGCTTCCACAGCCATGGGCGTTGGTGTGGCTTGGGGTTCCACCTACGAAAGAGCGACAGCAGCATCCAAGTCTAGTTAGTCATAGAGAGCATCATCAGAATTTCGACAATCTATTTCCAAGTAAAATTCTAGTTGAATTAAAAAAAGAAGCGAGAAGAAGATTTATTCCAAGCATTCCATGGCTGAAAAATTTGTCCAATTCACTATCTTTGACGTACAATGCCAACGGACTGATATTGTACTGCAACACGAGGATGGGATAGGAGAAATTAAAAAATAATAGGAACATAAATTGGGCGAAAAATTCGGGTAATTATGTTGGTGTGTTTTTCGTTCAAGGTTGTCGTTCCCATTGCATCTTTTTCAGCAAATACATTAGGCTATTCGTTCTGTTGGCTTCTGCTGCCGGTGCGCCAAATGCTTTAGTCTGGCCTGCGGCACAAAACATGGTATTGACTTGAATTGGAGAAAAGAGCACCGATGATGATTTTCAATTCGCTTGGGCAGACTATCTTTTAGTGCTTTTTTAGTGAGAGGAACCGTTTCTCAAGCTTTTCAAAATCATCTGCTCCACCTTCTGCCAAGTCGTCGAATTGTTTCGAAAGTGATCTCAATTAGCCATTTGCTTACCCTAAACATGTTCGTCAGAGAAATTGAGCGTGTATCGTCTTGCCATGCAGAGAATCTGCAACCACACACGGCGCAGACTGTGAAACTGAGAAGTGTTCTCAAATATCGATTCACCCATCTATTTGGTGATACGTTTTCCCATGTAGTGTCGAGACCCTCCCAAGGTGCTTAATAAATCTATGCTTTTTGTTGTACCGAACAAAGTAATCTTTCGTACTGCCGGTGCGAATGGAATCCGCAATTTCAAACAACAAATCGCAGGGCTTTTCCTGGTACAACAGCAAATGAAGCATTCCATAAACAAAAGCATCCTCGTCGTGAATCATCACGCCGCTGTAGCCAAACGAGTAACGGATCTGACTCCATATCTCTCGATGACCTAGTTCATACACCGCCGGCTCCTCGCCGTCGGACACCCGTATGCCCAAGTCTGGGCCCATACAAAATGAAAGGACACGGATGAGCATAAATCAAACAAAGGAATGTTTAGAGGGACATTCTTAGATGTTGCTGTTTCTTACCATGACGACGCGCAAGTCTGGGGTTAAAGTCTCTTGCGTCCTTGGGATTGTCTTTACGATGCATATTGGCGACCTGCCGTTTCACGCCACTGAAAAACTTCAAGCCGTCAAAGCCAGAGTCGTCTTCAATCATCATCATGTATTTTCCGTACCCCTTGGCAGCAAAAAAGGCTGCCGACATGTCCAAATTTTGCTTTGATCTCCATCGGACCCTCTGTTCCGGATCTTTAAAATTTACTTTCAGCCCATGCAGTGTTGGATACTGTTCAATAGGAGCTGACACCAGTTTGATAATTCCTTCTTCAATTTCAGAAGCGAATGCCGTTTCCAGTCCTTTTCGATGGTGGTCAACATCCACTTGATCTTGACCACTGACTAACACCAAGATCAGAGCCTTGTACTTTCCAGTAAAATGTTTTCTGACAATAAGTGAGAGCTGCCGTAGGCATTCCTTGGCATAAACATTTCCCTCCTCGGAAGATCCTGTCATCGTATGCCTCCATGCCGTCGGTATAATAAAGGTCATCCAGTACTTTTCTCCATTAATGGCGTCCGCACCGTTGGTGCGAACAGCTGTTGGTATAATGGGATGACCGTCTTGGATGGTCTGTAGAAATGGGTTCTTCTCCATTGTGGAATGCGGTCCTATCATGGAAGCATCCAAAGATACCCAGGAAGGAATTTCTTCCTGCGATACTGTGGTGTATGGGTAAGTTGTCGTGCTGGTAATCGGAAGTAAATCAGTTTGTTGCTTCAATGCTCGTGTTTCATTTCCCTTGGCAACGTACTGAAAGAGTTGCGTGGGTCCATCTGGGCGATGCGATTTCCAGAGGAGATCTTTGCAGTATCGATTCAGTAATGTTGAAACTGGCAACTTGCCGTATGGTAGAAAAGATCGTAAAGCAACAGACAAACGCAAAAGGCTCGAGCTCTCAAACAGAGCCCCAGTTGGATTCATCCAGTTTGCATACTGATATGGCGTCTTTTCGTTGTATGTTGCAAAATTCATGTAGCACAGTTGGTGTTCCAGGCCATCTTCGTCGAGCCGGTAGTGGTCTTCGAATGCCAGCAGCACTTGCAAGCCATAGTCGCGATTTGCCGTACTTATTTCGCGCTCCCACTTTATATTTAGATCAGGAGCAGCCTTTTCTTTTGTTGTGTCATTCTTTGGTGGTTCGGTCGGTGCAGGCACGTATCGTATCCACCACTCTTGCTTCAATCGGCTTCCCGCTTGTAAGAAGAGAAACACGTCAGAGTAATGAAAACCAAACTCGGCTGCGTAGGCAAAGTCGAATCCATTCATGGCAAAGGTAAAAGGTTCTCCTCGATCTTGTTGCAAAGGAGGGGTAATGACCTGGAGTTGCCCACTCTGAAGTGCTCCGGGAAAAGTCTGGACAATGGATTGGTGCATAGCGTCGCGGCAGTTTTGTTTACCGACATAGTGAGGAAGATAAGCCACTACACTGGCATAAGTCGTTTGGAGGGAATCCCTAAGTGTTGCGAGCAAGCGTTCCGTCGCATTGATGACAACCAACGTTCCAGTTTCATTGACCACGTGGCGCACCTGCGGACACTCATTATCTGCCATGACCATGACCATGAGGTTCCACGATAGGTGTTTTTGAAACATGGGAGCCTGGTGCAAATGTGGGATGATTTTCACAGTAGAGTTGCTGTCAACCCTGGGGTTTTGAAGGGCATGCCGTATAACCCTTTCTGATTTCAGTCGTCTCTTTTGCTGTTGGTGTAGGCGCCAACCATGCATGCGCTCTTCAAATGCTTTGTTGTCAAATTGCTCAATTAAGAAAGACGGGATGTCGAATAGTTTCTCTTGGACCACTGGGAGTGTTTTAGCAGTGGAAGATATTCTAGCAATAGGTTGGTGGTCAATCTGCTGTACCCGCTGATATTGTGCCTGCTCATACTGTGCCTGCTGCAGAGGATCTCTCGTATGCCCTTGGAAATAGGCAGCTTGAGGTTTGGACGTCAACCAATGTGCAATTTTCGACTGACTATTATATGACAGTTTAGGCATATGCGTCGCAAACGGGGGCATAAAGAGCCCATTGGGATCATAGTGTTGAAAGTCGATAATGTTGTGGAAGTAGATGCCGATAGAGAGGAAAGACACACCACAAACAATCAACGAAACTCGGATGAATGCAAAGCAGCTACAACTGCCCTTCTCACGCCCACCACTACTCTTGGTAGGAGACGCCCTGCTGTTTTTTCGTTTCAGCTTATCACTTGCATTTCGCTTTACTCTCCCGCTTCGATTCGGAGATTGGCTAGCTTTCCCTTTTCGAGACGGAGATTGGTGTTTGTCGGAAGCCATCTTGTTGTGATCTCACAATCCCCTTGTGCAGCAACGATCAGCGTTTACTATATCAGTCGTCTAGGCCTTGGCTTCTCTATCCCACCAATCTTGAGCCCCTCAGCTTGATTGGTAGGCAATGCACGTTCAATGCTCTTCTCTTGTTCAATCTGCTACTAGTAGTAATAAGAGGCGATGACGGTGTTGGCGTCTATTTTCCGAAAATGATCCCCTTGCTTCCAACATGTTGTTGGCTCATCCATCCTCGGCTGTTTACGTTTGCGGAGAAGCGTCACAGCCAAAAATGATTTGGAACGGTACTCAAAGGCTTAAGAGAAGGCCTGTGTTGCCATTAATACTTAGGATTTTTTGAATGGAAAATTCCCCATACGTGCGAAATATCGGCTAGGAAGTTGTGCCTCGCGTCGCTAGCAGTAGGGCTAGGGTTCTTGACTAGAAAACAGGGCAAAGACACATGTGTCGTGAGGTTATTCCACCGTCGATGGTCAGACGGTAAGGGACGCACTCTGTCCCCAATGCAGACGTGCCGGTTACAAACGAAGAGCCGCTAGGCAACCATATGGAACATATGGATGACCAGTGGGTTGATCTGATCCTGTGATCAGGCATGGGAAATGGGAAGGCAAACCAGTCCATCTGTTGTGTTGGATGAGAATGCTGTGGCGGGGACGATTGGACCCGCAATGGATCCAAGCTGGTTAGCTTGGATGGTTAGAAATGGAGACGAGGAAAGTCAACATGCTCGTCTCACAATCCAAAGTTGTGACAGTTGAAAAGGTTCAGCATGGCAAACACAAGGTCAGTGACAGGTGTGCCTGCAGGAACACGCAGCAATCTCCCAAGTGGGGACGAATCTCCCCATTGGATAACGAGCGGGAGCTTCTGCTAGGTAAGCAATCGTGCTACATTCCTAATGCGGGACACGAATGTTTAAGTGACGGAAAGGCGTCAATCACGAGCAAAGCATGAACAATGAGCATGGCATGGGAGCAAATCCCTACCACATAGGACCAAATCCCTAAATGCATGGACCAAGCAAGATGTTGGCCCATGAGTCGATTTGGAGCGGAACCTTTGACCGCTCAACAAGTTTGCAAAAGTTGCAATGTAATACACTCAAGAGAGTATTTCTCTCTTCTCACAATTCCTAAAATACATACTAAAGTAACAAGTTTATCTTTAGTTTAGGAGCCCCTTTCTATCAGTAGTTCAAGAAACCTGTTAGAAAGCTTCAGCGGTGGAGGGGCTGGTCCGAGCAGTGCTGGCACGAGTTCCTCCTGAAGGAGTGTTGGGGTCAGCCACGCTGGCATGAACGTGATGGACTTGAAGGGGCGCCTGGGCAGCAGGCAAGCCCTCTTGATAAATCACCTTCTCCCATGGAGTACGTGGGGACTTGGCTGCACCGAGGGCTGCCATGGCGGCAATCCTGTCCGCTTCTTCCTGACGGCGCTTCTTCTCAAATGATCCCGGAGACAGACGAGTGTCGCACACTCCGTCAATGGTCTTGGTGCCTGTCTTGAAAGTGGCACAATAATGTCCCACTGGGGCCTTGGCAGGTGAGTGGCGATGATGAGGCCGACTGCACGACGCCTTCCCAAGACATGCAAATTCTCGTGCACCGTGTCTGGAAGCAGTGAAGATGGCTCCACACATGTCCGTAGCAAGGGGAACCAACACCCCGACATCGCGATTCGTGGTGCCAGTGCTGGACCCACTGGCGTAAGAACGGTCGGTGCCATGGGAGGCTTCATCTTCGGAGAGCACAGTTTCGGGGTTGGCCATGATGGTGACTACAATGGGAGAGGAGTGCAAAGGACAAGGCAAAGTTTGGGTGAGCAACGAGGGGACGTGCGCGTTGACGGAACACAGTTCCAGTTGAAGTGCGGCTAAGAGGACCGTTGGGGTCGAGGTGCACCAACCGGCGGGTGATCCACCTGAACTCGTTGAGACAAAAACTTAATTCACGCAAAAGAATGCTCGTCGCAAATTTACCCCCTGTCAAAGGAAAATTTGCTTTGGGCATTCTGTTTTCTGAAAGAGTGAGCTCTTTGCAGAAGAAGCACTTTCTTGGACACATTGGGTAAGCATGACGAGTCGGAGGTAGAGAATGTGGAGGATGTGTGCGCCACATCAGGATACATTCAACTTGCACCTTTGGTGGGTCATGCTTCAACGGGTGGTCCGTCAGTCCTTCCTCTCCTTGTTACCTTGTCCCAGGTAGTTTCAGAAACCAATTTATTCCATGACCATGAAGATCTATGTACCTGGTACACTAGCTACTAGAGGCGACCTGACAATTTGATCCACGTCAGCGGCCAAAAATCAAATCTTTCTACGTGTGCGTCCAAAACTACTTTAGAGTGGCTTATAATGACCGGCGTGTCTAGTAGTATCTTTTAGTCTATGAAGTACAAAACCAAAAATAGTTTTTCATGACAAGATGGACGGAAAACCAAATAGTCCAAGCCCAGCCTCTGGAATGACATC
>ENA-ORBV01014928-ORBV01014928.1-microbial-mat-metagenome-genome-assembly--contig:-NODE-14928-length-11525-cov-5.722222_pt1 | contig 11525 bp, 8 predicted proteins | sample MGYA00237777_ERZ505514 | MGnify/ENA primary metagenome ERZ505514 (study PRJEB26160, sample SAMN06269048) | microbial mat metagenome | isolation source: Oligotrophic lake microbial mat | place...
ATATGGAATATTATTATTAACTCAACTATTAGTATCATTAGGGTAAACTACAGCCAGCGGCAACCCGGCACTGTTTCGAAGAAACTTCATGAGACACTCGTTGTGGAACATCCACCCCTCATTGCCCTTAGGACAGGGTGAGTATGTCATGGCAAGGGAAGATTGGCAGGCGGATTTACAGAAGGACTCGGAATCAACCACATCGATGAACTCCTTTTATATTCATGCAAAGGATGAGGGAATAACAGATAATAAAAACCATGAGACCATCTCTTTTGGAATCGACGATGGAACTTGGAAAGAGGAGGAGGGTCAAACAACAGTTCGGATGGAAGGGAGGGATCTTTGTTGGGAGTTGTTTCAGTGGAGGTTGTGTAGAGGTTTGTACGGTGTTGCTTATCGTGAGGGAATGAGACCCCTTTTGTGAGCAAAACCGTTCAGATTTCGATTGCATCATCTTCAGCTGAAGATTAGATATCTTGGTCCCGTTTGGTTGAGGACTAAGATTGTGCGCGTGTGTTCTCAGTGATAGGACAGGGTTGAGGGCATTGTTGTTGGCTATGATGCTCTGCCAGTACTAGCCATCCTTTAGAGGAGCTTGGATGTGGCCATGGAAACAGCTGGTAGGCTTGCATTAGCAGCATGTTGCCTCTCATACATTTGCCTGGCTGCTGCTATCACATTGAGTAGCCAGTTCTTTTTTGTAAGTGGACTTGTCTAAAAGGTCAGTCAAATTGAGGTTGAAGTGATGTCTGCCCCCAAAGAGTAGGGCCCAGGCACCGGCTAGCAATTCGTCAGTAATACTGAGTTTGTCGTATTTGCCTTCTAATAGTCTAGGAAGAAGTAGACACAATTTTTTATAATTGTTTTCAATTAATTAATTTATAACACGTCTTGCACTAATAGAGATATATCCGAGGCTCCGTCTCTCACTTTAAACGACACATATAGAATAATATATCCCCTCCTCTTGGTGTCTGCTTGCCGACCACCAAGCCTTATGAATTTAAAAAGCAATATTGCATTTGATACAAAAACCTCGCAGGTTCTAGACTTTCTCATTTAAACAGACATATCTGACTGCTCCTTGTTCTCACTGGTAGTGGCTTCGTTGGCATTAGGACTTTCCTCCTCGAAGCGAATGCCTTCCTTGGAGTCTTCCAAGCCCAAAACCTTAGCACTCTGAACCCAGTAGGTCTGGGGTGATCCCACCCCGCGGGGTCGAGTTGTCTTGAGGCTCTTGTAGATCTCCCTGACTTCGTTGGGAATCTCCGTGCATTGCTCGAAGTGGAAGCGCTGCATATCAGCAACTGTCTGATAAATGCGGCTGATCGACGAAGGGTAACAGACGGCTCGCTCCGCACGGTCACGAGGACGCAAATGCGAGCAGTAGACACAGCGGATTCCAACCTGGCCAGCCGCAAGTTTTTGAGCTCCTTTGGTGTGACGAGCCGCTACATCTTTCTCGCTGGCGGCAAAGATTTCAACCATGGTGGTACGGACGTAGCACTGTCGGTCAGAGAGGCTGTCACTATCCGTGGAGAGCGCCAGCAACATGCCCCTTTCTCGTTCGGGCTCTCGTGGGAGCTGATGATGCTGCTGGTACTGGTAGTCATCGACCTCATATCCTCCGCGGTAATCACCGTATCCTTGGTGGTGCATGCGGTAGCTCTTCTCGGAAGGAAGCATCGGCATGGGGGGCCCGGCCCGGTTGTTCCACCTACCAGGGGGCATGGGACCGACCTCCTGAGTTGCATGGTAAAGAGCTCCAAGGCCACTTCCATTATTGCCAAAAGAGCGAACAGGAGGACGTGGGTTGAAACGTGCGTAGTGGTCTTGATGACGGCGAGCACAGGCTTCTTCGTGGGCACATGCCTCGTCGTAGCTTAGAAAGGTTGCGACATTGCAATAGTCACAAGCCCAGCGCTTGGGACTAGGACGGAGGTAGACGTTGTCGCGCGGAGCTGATCCTGGTCCATAGGGGCCCATGTCGACTTCAGGGGGAAAGTTGCGACCTCCGTTATGGTAGGCGGGCTCTGACCCGTAGTAGGCAGGCCTGTAGTAATGGGGTTCGTAGTTTGCACCGCCACTTGCCATGGACACCGACTCAGGTGTAAGAGTTGGTGTCGCGGATGTGTGGGCCTTTCTAGAAGGAGTACCCTCGGAATGCGGTACAATCTGGTTTTGGTGCTGATGCTCGTCGGTGGGAACAATCACATGCCTGGGATAGGAGGAGGGGGAGTCCGTCTCCATACTATCCCTAGGATACATGCTTTTCTCCCTCTTGGCATAAGGGGGTGTTGGCTGATGGGGATCCAAATCTGTGGGTGACTCGGGCTCCCTATCAGTGAACATTTTTCGCTTACCAGTGGAACGCGGAGGCGATCCACTCCTTGACGAACCATCTCTCGACGAATCCCATTCGTCCATATCTCCTCTGTTCTGCTCAAACCTCTTCTTTGGCGGCACTGGCACAGCTGTTAATATATACAAGGAAGCAATCTATTAGATCAGGGACAATTTATCATCAAATATGAAAGATTAACATAAAATGTCATCTAGCGAAAGTTCCACTTACGTTCAGCCTTTGTTGCTTCATACATGGTCTCCATTTTATTTCCTAACTAGTGCAGTGTGAACAGACTATGACCGACAAACCACCGAATCCCCAACTACAAGCTAAAGATGATAATGAATAAGGGATGAAGCTTCAGAGTTTTATTTCTGCCTTCGTCCTTGGTTTTCGAGTTGTTGTCGAAAATCTGTGATCTGTGAGAGCTTGCTAATTTGGCTTCAAAGCGCAAATCTTGATTTTGTGAAAGAAAAAAGTGAGGAGGTGCGGACGACTCGTGTCTGGCAAAGATAGAGCCTGTAAAATTTCTTTAGCTTTTATCTTCAATCCTCATGCCGATATATATTTGCATATGTGTTAACCCTACTTTAACGCTCCTATGGTTATTCCCAATGATACTTTATTGGTAATGGAGGTTACATTTAATTTGAACAAGCTGCATGCGCGTTTTTGAATTTTGTAGTACAATTTTTACGCGTGCTACCAGGGCATGATCTGCGTGCATCCGACGAAAAATCGGATTGCACGACCCCCTGGCCACTTTTTGCTCTTATCACTCGGAGTCCCTCAAAGCTACAAGAGCACCATGAAACGACGAGTCCCTTGGTTCTTCAGCGGATTTTCACTCATTCCTGTACATGTAGTCTGCAAGAGCAAACTGCGACTGAATGACGCCATTCCCACGGAAAAATTAATCGTATCAAGCGAAACAGCGACCATTTTCCTCGACACTTTTTGCTAGAACCTATCTCGATTGGATTTCTCCGATCCTCTAACTATCGATAATTGCCAATAATTGCCAAATCTTTTGACTCCTTATCCTAAAGTCTCATCTGTAGAGTCGAGATTTGCTGTCTATCTATCTTTGGCAAAGTACTTGTCATTGTCATGCCTTTAGTACTGTAGTTGCTTTTAACTAGCTGCCGGCAGCAACTGGCAAGAAGGTGGCAACGAAGTGCTGAATCTACAACTCCGTCGTGCTAAGATAGGTGGGACCTAAGTTTATTCCTGACGAGCTTATTCCTGCATGCAATATCATCACCACCTCAAAGGGTTTGGACAAGGTACTTGGCATACGCATCTACTTTTAGCTCCTTGCTGGCTAGCAGCGCTGGATCCATGATTGGATAGAGGGGCCGGGTGGGTAGTACAGGACAAAGCGACCTAAACCGGCAAATGACTTGCAAAACCTTTGGCCAATTGGATGCCGGACTCGAAAACAAACCCACGTATGTTACTCACGAACTATGTATCTTACACTAGTGAGTAATCTGTGATAAAGGCTACTATATATTTAGCTACCCTATACTGTTGTAACTGTCGGTCAGTTGCCTCCCTGCATTATCGTTCACACTTATGTGCCAACCTGTCTGAGAGTTGTTGTCGTAAGAACCAATCCCAGAGAGCATCACCACCAAATGCCAAGCACGGGATGATCTACCCGATAAAAAGTAGCTATAGCAATAGATTTTTCAAACGCGGCAGTGGTAGCTAACGTCCAAAGAAGCGGGCATTGCAGACCTCAACCGACACGGCAAAAACAAAACTGCAATCCGTCGTCCTGGGTGTTATAGAAAGAGGTGATTGCTATCTTTTGTCATGTTTCATCGAAACCAGAGGCCACGAAAAGCGCTGTCAAGCTGCAAAAGAAAAAGAAAGCCGACGGATCATTTTGAGAATCAGCAGCTAAACTTTTCCAGCCAATATAATTTTATATCCATCTGGGTCCATCAGGCCAATCACTTTTTGCCCAAACATTTCTGTCGGCTTTATGAATATAGTGCAGTCACCATTGTTCTCCACTAGACCTTGTAGTTGTTCCCATACTTTTTCCATATCGGCATTGGTCTTGATGACCAAATGATCAAAACAATTGCCAATTTCCAAAGAAGACTCCTCTTTGTTGACTGGTTCAAACACGAGCGTCGTGGGGACACCATAAAAGGATGACGATGTATCGTCCTTCTTGTCGTCGTCTTTCTTTCTGGTTCCATATCGCAAACACATCATTTTCCCATTTTCATCCATGGCCGCCAATTCCATTCCCAAAACGTTGGTATAAAATTTGGCCGTGGCTTCCATGTTGGTGGTCCGCAAACAAAATCGAGCCAAAAAGTCACCCGGTGCCGAGGCGCAAGATACGATAGGAATCCCATTGGGTTCTTTGGCTTCTTCTTCTTCGTTTGGTTTGCCTTTGTTGCTTCCATCAAAGAGACCCACCAAATCTTGAAAATTGGCATTGGCAAATTGGATTAGTTTGCTGACACCCAAATAGGATAGACCAGTACCCAATTGGAATTCTTTGTGTTTGTTTCGGACCAGCTCCAAGGCAAAACAATCCTCCACACTTTTTCCATTTCCCAATACCACAAAGGCCGACCGTAATTTGTCACTGCTCTTGTCTGTTTCTGCCGTAGGAGAACTCGCCGTGATTTGAGCATTTTTGGTGTCTTGCCAAAAGGCAACCGTGTCATCGACGGATTGGACTTGTAGCATGGCATGGGACAATCGGGATGCGGCCGAACTTTGTCCCAGTAAATTTTCACTGTTCTCCTCTGCGGAAGGATTGCTGGAGGAGGAGGAGTGGGATGCATCCCCGTTGGCTTTCATGAAGGCCACGGTCGTCCCAGTACTACTAGTACTAGTAGCCGTAGTAATAACATGTGGCCGGGGAAACGACGACCATGACGGTTGAAATGCTTGGACTGCTGTCATCGTCAACGCAAGCGATAAGCAGCAGAAGCTCATCGTACAGCTCCTATTAGAGGCCAACATCATCATTGTTACTATTCTAGTTTTTATTGTACACTAGCGCTGGCTATTGAATTCGAATGAAAAATTGTGTCAACATGGGCGATGCATGGGAAAAACATTGGCATATTCAATTGAGTGGGTGATGAGTGAGTCAGCAAAAACAAAGAATATCAATAATAAGATACCCTAACGGTCGGACGAAGTAATGTGCGACTGGGAACACTTGGTTTCGTGGCGTTTTCGGCTGCACGACAAACAAACGCCACGAAAGGGAAGAAACATGACAAAGAAAACAAACCTGTAGAAGAAGACGTTCGTTCCTAAAAAGATCTCGTGACTATGATGGGTTGTATTGGCAGTACGATTATGGTCCCGCAAGCTAGAGAATTGACATTGGAAGCTTCCGATGGGATCTCATTGGCGGCTCAAAGTTGGAAGTCGCATCCTGCATCGGCCGACAAAAACTCCAGCGACAATTATAATAATGAACTTAGAATTTTATGCCTCCATGGTTGGATGGACAATTGTCGGTCCTTTCATTTATTGGCACCCGGTTTGATTTCTCAATTGGAGGGAGGAGGGACGTCTGCTAGTACTAGTAGTAGTGGTAGCAGTACTGGCGAAACAACGACCAATGCAAGCGCCAATCATGCCAGTGCCCAACGCAAGGTACACGTTGTGGCATTGGATTTACCAGGTCATGGACTCTCATCGCATAGAAGCAACGATGCTCCTCCCATGATACGAGCAGAATATTTGTTCTATGTCGCCGAAGCCGTTCGGTTGTTGAAATGGTGGGATCCACTGAAACCGTCCTACAACAACAGCAAAAGCAACAGAAACAACGATCCACAACCCTTTTGGCTCATTGGCCACAGCATGGGTGCTGGTATTGCTTTGTTATATGCAGCCGCTTTTCCCGAACAAATCAAGGGTCTTGTCTTGTTGGATAGTACAGGACAAATGTTGGCCAACGGTGGAGTCAACAATGCCAACATTAGTCAACAATTGAGAGCTCATGTTACAAGTCGCCAAAGGGATGGACCCTTCATGCAACAACCTACCAATCGCTTTTATTATCCATCCCTAGAGGCAGCCGTCAAAGTACGCTGTCGATCCTGGTAAGTCTGACCTGTTCAAAAAACTGTTGAAGCAATTGTTTTGAAAATGACGTGCCATCTTTGTCACATACACCACACTCATCCAATGGGTGTGTTTTGGCAGTGCCATGTTCCCAGGAAAGCAATACATTTCCGAAGAGGCAGCACGGGCATTGGTATTGAGAGGGGTCGCAGAGGAAGAAGCAGAAGAAGACAATAACAACAACCACAAAAAGCGATTTTATTTTCGACACGACCAACGATTGCAGTGGAAAACCTTGCAACAGTTTTCCGTCGAGCAATTGGACGAATTGTATCGGGATGTGAAATGTCCCACTTGCGTCCTACTGGGAGAGGATGGATGGCCCGTCGACGAAGAGTTACAAACAAGAACCAAACAAGTCTTGAATCCTACCGTCTTCCAAACCCTGCCCGGTAGTCATCATTTTCATGCCGACCCCGACAACGTGGAGGCTGTGACAAACGCCATTGTTAGCTTTATACATCAATCATAATGTAAACATTGCAAAAGAACCTTTTTGAATAGCATAACTCAAAAGTTTTAGTAGATGCACTACACCCTATCCTGGTTCTAGTGTTTTAAAAAATGAAATTCTCCATCATTTATGTTTGCAATAGAAAAAAGGAGGGTTCCAGGTTTCTGCGGGTGATGATTGGCTAAACTCTCCCTCAACGAAACGAAACTATTGTTGGATGATCCAACGTCAAACTTCAATGGACAAGGAAAACTGCCGACAGTCGGCAGCAACAACCTCAACTCCGATCCATGCCGATGTAGATTGTTCACAATGCTGATAGCTTCTCCATCATGCACAACAACAAAATAATATGACGATCCATCCAAGGTATCCATCTAGCTAGCTCCCTTCTCGCGGTTCCCTTGGCGGTGGAGGAGGTGGAGGAAAGGTTCCTTGTTCCATTTTCTCCATGGTACCCGGCATGGCAAAGAGTATCACCTTGTCTTTTTCTCGTGCTTGAATCATTTCAATTCCTTCGGGTGCACCCGATTCGATGGCCAAATTTCGAATATCTTCAAAGGCTTTCTCCAAAGAACCTTTATTATTGTCGTCGTTTATGTATGTATATATCGAGAGTGGATTGATGGGTTGATTGATTTATACATGAATCATCGATATTTTCCAAGCAAAAATATACAAAGGTTGTCAGGACATAATTTAGAAAATGGCATCCTTCCACAAAGACAGACAAACACGTGAATCATTATATTATACAGTATACTATTGCGTATGCAGTACGTACCAAATTGCTTGATATTCACTTTGACTTTGACGGCCGTATGAGCTTCTAGCAATTGTCGCAAGCTATTTCCATGAGAAAAGGTAGCTCCCTTGGCACCAATCGACAAGAGAGGTTTTTTGATATATCTCCAAGTCTTCTCCATGGCATCCACATTTTGATTATTGTTGTTTTTGTTATCGTTGGATGATGATTCTTCAAACAAGATTTCAAAATCGTCTTCAGCTGCCGTGTCTTCATCAAAGGCATCCCCACCATCATATTCCTCACCATCACCATCTGTGCTGTCGTCGCCGGTCCACGAATCTTTGCTACTGTCCAGAGGAGGACAACTTTTTGTCATGGAGTATCTTGATCTTGGATCACATGATAATAATGGCACTTGTGTTGATAACGATGATGGATAAAGGGCTCTGTTGCCAACTTGAAAGCATGCCACCCATGCCGGCAGTAGCAGGGAGAGCATGGCAATGTGCCAGGATGCTATTATTCGCGTCATTATTGTAGTGTGTGTATAATTATTTGGGAGCTGAAAAAAGTGGAGATATGTGGATTCCAGGCTTGTGCCAAACTAGTATTACTGTACCCTAAAAGTAGTCTAGTTGTCTCGCGAGTCCCAGTACATAACAGAGCAATAAAAAGAGGACGAATGGTACCGAGCATGGATTGTACTCGAGTGCTAGTAGAGTAGTAGTATGGTATTGGCGTTGGATATGGATAGCTTGATTGATTGATTGATTGATTGGTTGTGAAAAAGATTTCTTTCTTTGATGGATTTTAGTCACGAATTGGTAAGTCTTGTTGAAAAATTCAACCGACCACAACGATCTTCGCCTCCAACCATGCCGACGAAAACGGCGGCAGATATCGATGCATGGACAACATCCCTTCACCAACTGATGTAGCTACAGCACTACAATACTAAATAAAAGGATAACATAGAAAGCTGAAGTTGAGCTGCCCATCCGCTACAAGTATTGTAGATAGACGCCACCACTTCGACCCTGAAGTATACCAGTTGCGCACCAATTAATATCTTGCGAGACAACCCTCTCACTCTTTACAATACTGAAGCGGTGCACGTTCGTCGTTTGTTCAGCGTAGGCCTCCCCCCAAATCCCCAATATTCCTACTACCAACTGTATTATCGGATGAATCAAAATTCATAACGCAACAGTACTACTATATATCACGCACTTACATAATATTATTCCATCCAGTTTTTCTTTTCGAAATACCTGCACAAACATACAGTACTAAAACAACAACAACCATGTTTTGGGACTATCAAACCGAGATATTATCCATCATCTTTACCATTTTGGTGACGGGCGGAGCCACCTTTTTGTTTTATCCGGCCATTTTGGTGTATTATCATGAAGATATTGATCACACCACGACCATTATACAAAATCAAACCAAAAGCGGCGACAAGAATAACAAAAGCAATGAAAACAAAGAAGAAGATGTGTTGTTTTCCTTGGTAATACCCGCCTATAATGAAGAAGATCGATTGACAGTCATGCTCGAGGAATGTTATGAATATTTTGCCCGACCTACTTGTCCAGCTCTGGATAATCTACAACTTGCCTACCAAAAAGCCAACAGCAACGCTACCAAAGATACAATAATATTGGTGGAATGGATTGTTGTCAACGATGGATCCTCGGACAAAACATGCCACGTATTTGAACAATACGTCGCCAAGATACAAAAGGAGTCGCAGCAAAGTAACAACGCCGCCCACAAAAATAGACACTTTCTCTTCAAATTGGTTTCACTGAATAAAAACGAAGGAAAAGGAGCGGCAGTGCATGTCGGCATGACGGAAGCGACAGGATATTTTCGGCTCATGGTGGATGCAGATGGTGCTACAACCTTTGGCAAGGGTTTGGAAGCGGTAACACAAGAATTGCTACAACATCATGACAACAATACTACAACCGGAGGAGGAGCAAGCACCACCCAAAATGATTCGTCTACAATAATACCTTCCGTCATTATCTTTGGAAGTCGAGCTGGCGAGGGTGGTGCCCAACGAACCGCCCTACGAGCCTTTTTGATGCACTCCTTTTTGTGGCTCCGATCCTGTGTCGTGGGGACACCTGTGTCATTGCGAGATACACAATGTGGTTTCAAATTATTTGACAAAACTTCCGCGATGCAATTGTTTTCCAATTTGCATCTGCGACGATGGGCCTTTGATATTGAATTGGTCTATGTGGCACTCTCCATGGGAATGCTCATCCAAGAAGTTACGGTCCCATGGCACGAAGTCGATGGGAGCAAACTCAATACGGGATTTTTAGCTCTGGTGTGGGTATCGATTGGAATGTTGCGGGATATGATGTGCGTCCGCGCTTGCTACGTGTTGGGAATATGGAATATCCGACCACATGGTCCCGCTCCACCACAACCATAAAGAATGAAAGATTGCACTGTTTCTATGTCAGATTTTTCTGCCACGTGCGTGCCTGGCTACGCCTGCCTGGCTACCTTTCCGGCGACCTCATTTGCGGTGGACGGAGACTCCTCAGACATATTCTCTGTGAATACAGTACTGCATTGCACCAGCGAGACGCGAGGGAGAGATGAATGCTACGAGTAGTCACGGTCAAAGTCCTTTGTAACCAATACGATCTCGTATTCACAGTACAGGAGAGACATTCATTGAGATGATTATGCTGGAAGTTCTAATAGTCCCCTTGCACGATGCCGTAGGCTAGTGGCTAGGACATGTAGACTGAGAATGGTAAAAAAAGCAGTAGTCTGAAATCGAAGAACGAGCTAGCTAGCTAGGATGACATACTTGACAAGCTCCTCGTGGCTCCGTCTCCTCGTCTCTAAACCCTTAGTTTGAGTGTGAAGCAATCATCTTTGGTTTGGCTACTGGTATGCACTACGGTACCGGTACTTTTGGTGTAGTACAAGGATCAGAATGAATAGTAAAAGTTGGTCTGAACCGGTCAGGTGTACAGAACAGCCAGATGTCGTAGTTCAGATTTGTCCCAATAGTCAACTTCTACTTAAATCTTTAGGAGGTACGTACAGGCAATCCTGAAACACACACTCTGTAAATTCTAAGAAACGCATTGGACCTGTGCACGGTAAATTGTTCAAGGCTACAATACGAAGCTAGTCATTCAGTCAATGGTTCTGCAGACTTGAACGACACCGAGTGTCTAATAGCACTGGTAGAGTGTCGTGCACTGTACTTCAATAACTTCATTTTTATTTTGTTCCTAGTCGGTACATAGCAACGTAGAATATATTAAATCGCACATGCACTCCCTCATAACATGGGGAAGAAAGTACTGCCAGGACGACACTTTTATTTAAGCCCTGCTGAAAGCCCAACCTTTGTCATTGGAACCTCAAGAGTCACAACAGCACCGATGTATGACGGCCATGAGAACATTCCCTTAGGCATTGGGCCTCTCCCACCTTTGTGCCGGTGAGGAATTGCCAAAGACCTTTTCAAAGCGCACCATGCTAGCTAGCAGCAGGACTCAAGAGCCAAGACAGCAACGATGAGAACACCTGCTCAGGCATTGGGCCTCTCCCACGTTTGCACCAGTGAGGAATTGCCGAAAGATCTTTTTCTTGCAAAGCGCACCAGAATAGCAGGATTGCCCCCAGCTTTGGAATGCTGCTACCAGTGCAATGCTGCCGTGATGTGCAGCACGGGGTCTCGGTGCCTTGGTTGCATTTTCCTTTAAGGAATTCCTCTTTTCTGTAGGAACACGCAGCAATCCCCAAAGTGGGAACGAATCTCCCCATTGGATAACGAGCGGGAGCTTCTACTAGGTAAGCGATCGTGC
>ENA-ORBV01014929-ORBV01014929.1-microbial-mat-metagenome-genome-assembly--contig:-NODE-14929-length-11523-cov-5.464879_pt1 | contig 11523 bp, 8 predicted proteins | sample MGYA00237777_ERZ505514 | MGnify/ENA primary metagenome ERZ505514 (study PRJEB26160, sample SAMN06269048) | microbial mat metagenome | isolation source: Oligotrophic lake microbial mat | place...
GCTGTAGTAAATGGGTAAACAGTAATGAGAATGACTGGTTGCTGGGTGCAACTACAGGGAAGTGCGAAGAAAAGGATAGGGAACTGGTGTGCGCCCTGCGGGCACGGTAAACTGGTTCTGCAAGAGTGACATGGATGAGTCGCACCGGTGTTCAACCCTAAGGTGAATTGGTAACCCTAAGTGCAAAAGACATGGGGGTCAGACGGAAGGGGAATCCCAGATCAACAATCCCACCCGACGTTTCACTGGAATTGGACAAGGCGACAATGCACAATTCCAGTGTACTTGCAATGGAATCTGATCCAGCTTTTGCAGATGAATGCAAGAAAGCCACTGTGTGTGCCACACATGGACATCAAGAAGCTGAATTGTGCAAGCTGACAAAAGAATTGCATCAGCTTCCTGTCTCTTTCCTATTGCTGCCGTTCCATGAGTGCATTCAGCAGAACGCGCCAGTGTCTGCCACAAAGGCCACCACTGAGAGACTGCTCAGACATCAATGATTGTGTCACCTGAGTGACTACGCACCACTTGCACACGACCCATGAGCACGTGGATGGAGTGAGTGGCTTTCAACACATGGATCGTGTTCTTGACGCATGCCCAGCATGTGTGAGGGCAAAACAGACTGAGGAGTCTGCTGGTCCCAATGGGACTCACACCGCAACTCAGCCTTGACAAGGCATGTCTGTCGATTTCTCTTTCTCTGGCATGCGATGTAAGAACACCTTCAACAAGTTTCACATCGGGACAAAAGTCAAGAAAGTCTTTAACAGCGAGATCTGTGAGGATTCAGTTCTGCTTAACCTGCGGGACAGCACTGAACGTGACCCGACCTCACCAATTTCAATGACACTGTCCCCTGTTGGGCCATCGCATGCTCTGATGGTGATTGAGAGGACTTAAATGGAGCCGAAATGACCAAAATTGCTATTGGGCCCCTTCCCGAATTCGATCCAAAGGTGCACCAAGACAAGTAGCACATTGGACTGAACGGAGAAACCTCATGGATTCTTGTCACTGACCACTTCTCCTGCATGAAGCATGGCAATGCTCGTGTCTCCAAGGTGTCCCCCATTGAATGGCTCCAGAATTTCCTTGAGTTGCATGCACCTAAGCAAACACTGGGATGGCGCTTCAATCTGGGAAACAATGAATCACTCATGTTTGGGAGAGCTGAACCTCATGCAAGTCCTGTTCCGGAAGCTTGTGTCTCCTCACAAGCTCATCGAGGGGAGTGAAAGCACTGCGATTACACTCATGATTCAGCATGAGCACCAGACAGTATTGCTAGCCACATTTCCGTTGTTGCATTGTTCTGATGCCCGACTTGAGCCCATCAGTTCTTTTTTGTTGTAAGATTGCATGACAGTTGATGTTTGTCATACTTTGGTTCTTTGTAGCGCTCCATGTATGCTGGTTCTCAGAACAAAGAATGCCTCAGTGGCATTCTAGGTGCACTGGCACTCAAGACCTTGTCATGGAGACAAAGATCCTGTCTTTGTTGTTGCTTATGATGAGCCCTTTTGGTGTAGCTAAAATGTCTCACAGCTTCCTTTTTTATGCTGATTACCATTGTACATAGTCAATTTGTAGCTGTGTCATGACTTGAACATGGTGTATTGATCACTTTGGTTGATCCCCAGATGTGACTCCTTTCAACATGCTGGAACCAGGTGATGCCAGCGACAATTGCATCTCGAGCACGGTCGTAGGTGAGGGCATAGTGGGGCTTGCATTGCAAGGAATGGATGCCGTGTTGACAACCAATTCGTTATCTATGGCGAGCCATCAAGGGGGGCTCCAAGGAGTCACAAAGTGAGGCGTAAATCAACGATTTGCTCCGTGCAGGTGTGGGGGGCCACATGCTCTGAACCGAAAGTGGCAGTTTCCACATACGCTTGGAACTTGGAGTGCCAGTCAATTGGCGTCATGTTAGGCATGCGTAAAATAGGAGTGATAGATCGTCCATTAATGAGGTCGTGCATGAGGTTAGCATCGACATATGAAGTAGTGATGACTGACTTGCCACGAGGTGTGGCGGCGTCTTCAGGGATTCGTTCTTTTAGGCCGGTGTAGCATGACTAAAACCAGTCAAACACCTTTTTAGGGATGTTGCTGTAGTCCGGTTTGTCAATGCAGATGCGAATGGTGCCAAGCTTAAACTTGGACAAGTATCCAATGATATGCTTGACTCAACCAAGATGGCCTTGGCGAGGACATCCGCAAAAGCGTGAGAGAGTCAGGACAGCAGTAGTATCACACATCTTCTCTCTGAAATGCAATGCGGATCCAAAGATAGCATTTTTATAACAGAATAGCATAGATACTTTACTGTTAACCTAAACAATCCATCTGCGACGTGGTGTTGTAGATACTGCCATCATTTCGCTAATGTGCAGCCAAGGGTGCGCCATCTGTGACCGTTCCAACGATGAAAAACTATAAAGTCAGGTGAGAATGCACTAGGGATTTACTATAATTGCTGATGAATCGAATGAACCAAGAAACATCAGCCCACCAAAAGAATGCTGCTACTATCTTGTGCGTTGATCGAAGACGAAGCAATGAAAACGGCCCACCCGAGACCCAGCTTCTGCTAGACATCAATTACTTGTACCGGGCAGCCAATGTCGTAACCCACTCAACACAGATTTTATCGAGTTTGTAATCTGTGATGCGAAATTACAGCCTACTACCGCTGGCAATTTCTCAGAATGAAAAGATAATCCATCGGCTCTTGTTGCTTCAAATAGGAGACCAGCTTCTTGGTAGGCGAAGTACATGCGTGTTCCATCGGGAGAAAAGGCTATACCCGTTGTCTCTACGATGGGGCAGGTAGACAAGGACAAGAAAAGATGCTGAGCACAAGTCAACGGGATGATACTTGTTGCGGCTTATTGGTCCTTGAGAGCTTACCTGGGCTGAGATCATCGCCGTACAATATGTTGACGTATTGGCTTGCCTCGTCTCTCGTCCAAATGCCAACCTGTTTGCCTACACAGCCAAGAGGAGGCTGGGCCTCTTCTGTAAAAAATGTTAGTTTGCTTCCGTCCTCCTGAACAATAGTTGTAGATTGGTCTGGCTGGCCATCGAAACCTGTTTCTTCGAAAGTATAGGCACCAGCATCCAGATTCAGAGAAAAGAAGCCATTGAGTTCTTTCGAAATAAGATAGAGAACGTTGCCATCCGTTTCCATCCCTTCTGTAGATGGGTAATTAAACCGTGCATTTTCTCTCGCGGCTACCTCATTAGTAATCCACTTGAAGGTGCCCGAAAAATCTCCAGTAGGTTCTAGGTACAAATAATCCACAGGTCCGCTGTTCAGGAGAATGTCCCACGCATTTGCATAATCGGGGTTGCTGATGGTCATTCTTTGAACAGCGCCATCTTCACGATCTTCCGACAGGAAAGCATACAAAACCGATGCATCCCTCGTGTCATGCGCGAAAGTTTCCCAAGACCCCCCTTGGCTGCCATGCGTGATTTGAACTGGCTCCTTTACCCCCAAGGGATCTATTTGCCATACTCTGCCATTATTATTGTCATCCTCCTCGCAACTAATCCACGTGTCCCAAGCTGTTTTGCCTCCATTACAGTTTCGGTTGGATCCAGAAAGCAGAATTTTGTATTCAAGAAGGCTATGGGCTGAATCAAAATCTTCGATAATCGTACAAATAGAAATCGAAAGTAATTGAATGAGTACAAAGTCAAAAGAGATCAATCGTCGTCATGATCACAATCGCCATGCATGGAAGAAAAGAGGGAGGACGACGAAAGCAATAATTGTGGGAACTTACAAAGCCCGCCAACGCCCCCCTGGTTATTGTCTACTTCGGAGTTACTCACATAAACATACCCCCCAGGATTTGAATCTCGCTTGTCTTCAAAGATAGCGGCTCCATCTGGACTGTAATGGAATTGGTTTACCGATTGTGCTCCATTACTGTAGGTGATCAATTGTCCTGAAGTTGCGATTACTCTCAAATTCATGCCCTGTGAAACATATAAGTTGAGATCGCAATTTTGAACAAGGTTACCAGGTTGATAGAGGATGGAAATATCTTGAGCAAAAGTCACAAGAACCAGAAACGCACTGGCGGCGGCAGCGATCTGGGAGAGAGGTACTAGTACTCGTAATGCTTTCATGGCGACAAATTGTAAGATGATGGAATTGTAGATACCTGCTGGTAATAGCTAGCTAGCTAGTAGCTACTAGTGTCTGCTCGTCTGACAGTAAGCGTTATGTAACTACACTGTAGCATTAAGTAATACAATATTTTCTAAGTACTAGCCTACCGTACAATTCTATACGATTTTGATAAACTATTTTTCTACTCACATTTTACTGATGCAACACCCTAATTTGCCTATAATTTGCTACACATAGAGTATCCTCATACGGGACTCACAGGGTCGTGACTCATTCACGGAAGACACGCTTCTCAGCATGTGGGACTGGTCGTGCTACTAGCCCTATCCTTTACCGCAGTAAAGAAGCTTGCTCAGAAGAGTAAGGAACCATCGTCAGCAGACGCTGGTCTATGTATCGGAACGGCTATGTCTTTTAGACCGTTATGTCAAGATGCATGTGATTCGAACACGTTTTGTTCTGGATTGTTTAACACGAAGCTATCGTTGTAAACAAAGTCATAATAAACTATGCAACTGGCACGCCGATTCTTCACGTAGAAGCATCGTTCAACACAGCAGAGAGAGGACTACGCCGAGGGATCTTGAGCCGAACCTCTCTCAAATGTTACATTCATTTTAGCTTCATTCTAAAGCTCATAATTTTCATTTGCAAACAACTCAAAAGGTCTGTAGCTTTTAGCGCAGTGCACAACTGCAGAACTAGAGGAATTGGCGCTTGTGGCTACAACAACATGTGCAAACTCAATAGCAGTCTACAAAGTCAAATGAAACAACACAGGAAAAGCAGACATAGGGAAAGCCTAACAACAGTTCAAGCAAAGAATGCAACATCATTTTGGTGAAGACCAAAAGCTCGTCAAAGTTGCCGAGAAATCAGATTCAAGCGTCAAACATTTTGCAACATGTTGACATTGATCACATCAATCACCAGCCATCCAAGGTGAAGGAATCCTCTGCAGTGTCATGTGGCAAGGCAACCGAATCAATGTGGTCAAAACTTTGCCACAAAAAACTGCACCACATGTGCCAAAGAGCTGAAAGAACTACAATTCTAAAACAATCTGCAACCATCCTGCAACTTCTTATCAACTCTGACAATGAACTCTGCGGTGCCCGCAGGTGCATACCCCAATTTCATAGGCATGTAAAGCAGACCACCCCCAGTGCTGATGAGTCAATCAATGATGAAAGAACCAGCCCAACACACGAAGTTGCCACTGATTCAAATGGCTGCATTGTTTGCCTAACTGATGTGCAACTAGAAGCACTGTGAAGACCAACAAAAAGCAGATTATTTTCTATTCATTTCCAAAGCACTAGCCTTCAAAACAACTCCAACAATTTACTGATCAGTCACTCTTTGCTGTTTAGTATGAAGATCTACTGTGACCCAAACAACACCAATTATGTCCAATGCATCAGGTGCTACCTACTACACACAGCAGTTAGCAGTAGCCAGCGGTTCCGTGTTTGGTGGGACCCAAAATAAAGTGCGCACATGTGCATCCAAGTTAGTTCCCGTTCAATCGTGCAATCTGCATTTGTTGGATTTCGTTTAACCGTCAGTTTCGCGCCAACCGCCAGGCGTTTCTTCCACACTTATTGAAAAGTTGCATGGCGGCTCCACCGACCTCATCATCATCTCGACGACATCGTCGTAAGCAAGGAACGACAACCGGTATACGTTACTACAGTACACTGTACTATCATTACTGTTGTTGCTGTCGATCGAACACAGCCATCTTTCTTGTGCCGCGGGAGCAACTTGTAATGTTCTACTAGTACTATACATCGTGCATGACAAGACTAGAGTAACATCCATACTATCTATGCATGATGAAGAGAGCAGCGGGTCAGATTCGCAAAGCTCGTCGAAATAAAGGAGGTGACAAAGATAGTGACTATTCCAATGATCATCCAAATGGCCTTCACAATGAACACGCTCAACAGCCCGTCAGGCGTAAACCAACACCCGAAGAAGCTGCATTGACGGCCAAGAATTATCGTCTCGCAAAAGAACTGGTACGACTATCAAATAAACACTTTCGATTCCACTGTGTTATTGTCGTAGTGAAGACTCTGAACTATTGAGGTGTCCCTTCTCAACCTTGCTATTTTTTACCACACTACTGTTTTTTTTGTTTTTCATTTGTGGCACAGAGTGACTTGCGAGTTCGGCACCGGGAAGAATGCAAGGCCACTTCGAGGCTGACAATGGAAAATGTAAGTTTTGCATGCTGGCAGTGACACTGTCTTGAATCCAACTACTTTTCCTTTGCTCATCTCTTTTCTGCATTTCTATTTCGTGGCGTTGTAGATGAATTTAGCAACGCGTTGGAGGGATGCCATTAGCCAACTTAGCATGATGAAAAAGGAGGTTGTTTTACAGCAGCGGAAAGCCGCAGCAGCTATTGCTGAAAACCAAAAGCTCCAGCAACAGCAACTACAAATGACAAACCATGATTCGCCTTCTTCCATTCAACAACGAAATCAACTCCAAAACCAGACGCCACCGAAAGCCACCCCATCTACCGCTATCGTTGAAAAATCACCAGGTGTACCTCCTTCCGCAAGAGCTGGTCCTTCCTTCCACGACGTCGCAGCTGAAATGGATCGCATGGACCGAATTTTGGCTGCTCATCAGTCGCAATCCAAACAAAACCAAATTCCTCCTCCTCCGCCGCCACCAGCCAAGACGGGCCAGGGCAACCAATTTACTGCAGAATCTCTCGTTACGAGCCCCTCTTTGGACTCAAAAGATTCGATGGATTCCAACACAACAGCAGAAAGCGATGGCGAAGAAAAGAAGAGCCAATCCATGGATCAGCCAGTCACCCCGAGCCCCGACAAAGGGAGCAGGAGCTTCGACTCTAACGACAGCGACAACAATGAAGAGAACGGCGACTTAGAAGAAGAGGCAGGAAACTTTTTTGCTCGCTACAAAGCAAGCACTCCAGTTGATCTTGATGATCTGGACGACGAGGATCTGGACGACGCGGATGATGTCGACGATCCTGAGTTATCGCCCCCTTCTGTCACCCCCTCCGAGTCCCCACCACCCTCACCGCCTCAAAGTCTCTCTCCATCGCCAGAAACTCCGTCGCCAGAGAGTTTCGACAATCTTGATACCATCGCCAGTGAAGGGTCCATGCAGGGCGTGAACGAAACATCAGCTCCGTTGTTCCCGATGACGGCATCGCCAAAACTTATGCCCAAACCCAAAGTATACAACGACGTGTTCCCACCGGATATCACATCGGAAGTCGTTCGACATCCTCGCAGCGCTGAACGAAGGGGTATGGTAGACTCTTTTAATGAAATTGAGGAGGAAGATGCCGTAGGTATCACGTCAATGAGGACAACTTCCAATGCTGGGGGTGGAGCAGAAGCGGCAAGTCCTCCCTCTCTTAGTGACTTCGACGACGTGTTTGAAAATTCATTTGCAACGAAGTTCCCGGACAGCTTCTCGCCTTCAGACGACAAGTTCGACGTAGATTCCAATGACGAGGAAGACTATAACCCATTCTTTCCTAGTCAAGAATCATCGGGGTCGCCTCATGGAGACAACAAGTCTACAGAATCATCAAATTCTCGAAGCAACATGCGATTCGGCCAGGCAGATAATGCTCTGTCTCCAGTCAACGTCGGAAGACATCGGCCAGCAAGCCCCGAGACCTTTCAGCCGTCTCCTGGCACGGCGCTGTTTCAGGAAAGCCCAAGTAGCACATGGGCATCTTCGCAACGAAGTAGTCCGCCAAATGCCAGTCCTTCACGCAGCAGTGACAATCACAATAGTATTGCCAACACGGACAGCCCTCCGAAGGAAGGTACATTACCAACCCAGGGAGCTAGATATGCAACGCCACCTCACGGCCTCAAAAGCCCTGATGTAATCCTTTCGGATGAACCAAAGAGGCCGGAGAAATCTGGGGCGGCGGCAGCCAGAGCTCGGTACGAAAAAGCCCTTCAACCTCGAGGGTTTCAAGTTGGAGGTGCACGTCGTTTTGCGCGCCGAGCGGAAACAGATCACGGCGCAAGTCCTGTTAATGCTCCATCCACATCGTTGTCCTCGTCGTCACAGTCGCTGAAAGATCAGCGAGAAGAAAACAATGGTGTTCAAGTGGACACGTCGAAACTTGCAATGGCTCAAGCCCGAGTGAAGGAACGCACAGCTGTCTTTTCGGGGCGAACAACGTTGTCGACTTTGGAGAGCAAAACATACAGCTCTGTTCGTGAAAATAAATGGACACGTCCATCCCCGACAGATAGCGTCACTTCCAAGCCCTGGGACGAGGAAATTGGTGACATTCCTATGGGTCCCTCGTCCACGAACCAAAGTTCAACAGCGGCATCACCGATGAACGGGACCTCGTCTGGACAAAGTGGCGACAATGCTTTCGGTTCTGCTTCGAGAAGCAGCCCAGTGAGTGGCGCCCCGAGACCGGCCGGCTACACGCGGCATCGTCCATGGGAAACTGATGAAGATTCAGATGACCCAAGAGAACTTTCTTCCGACGCGAATGCGGGTATGTCTATAAATACTACCAACTGCAATTCTGCGTACATTACTCGAGGAGACGACACTTCTGGTATAAGCACTGACGACGACGATGATGAATCCCCAACGTCTCGATACATTGCTGCAGGGAAAAAGAGCCGCCGCAGTGTTAAGCAACCGGTCTCGTACGCAGAACCTTCACTTAGTGCCAAGCTTCGACGCGGCGATGTTTTCTTTCCCAAAGTGGAGGGGGAAGACCCCAACAAGAACTACCCGCGCGCATCAAAACCTGTTCTCTTGTAACCAACCTACTAAATTTTTCCAGCTGCAATAATACTTTCAGTTATCACCGTACTCCTTTAGTCTGGTCTGCACTTTCTATAAAGACTTATGTTACTGTAGCTAGAGCTAGCTAAGGTGAATCAACACCACATGGCCTTGCTTCAAAAATACAGCAGGTTGACATTACGAGCTAGGCTGCCTTCGCAGTCATGCTTCAAAATCTTCCACAATCGCAACATCGTCTTGTTGCTCGTCATGGGTGGCAACGAAGGTCAAACCAACCTCCAAGTTTCGAACCCATCGTTCTGTATCAAACAAGGGACACTCGTCTTTATTGTTGGACAATTTCTGGGTAATCTCAAAATAAAACTGGGGATCCAAGGCGCACCGAATCATGAGTTGTTGGTATGCTTGCATGTCCGGAACTATCATCTCCGATAACCCCACCGCTCTCAATAAGCTTGCTCCCACCCGACTTGCAAGCTTGTCCGTCAGAACAAGCTGCCCATTTTCCGCTGCGGCTTTACCTTCGTCTTTATATGACGACAAGGGCCGCAAAAGAGACAACATTGGTACGCCTGCAAAAAGGGCATCGCAACCAACCGTATGTGCATTGTAAGTTGGTGTATCGAGAAACAGATTAGCCAATTGAAGTCGTTCCAAATGTTCCTCTCGGGGCGCCACATCTGCAAAGACAAGGCAATGTTCGTCCAACTGATATTCCTCGCGAGCGATCTGTCGTAGGTTGGATTCCATCTGATCGCCAGACTTTAGCAACCACAGAACAGCATTTATATTTTCCCGTTCTCTTATTTGCTTCAAGGCTCTCAGCCACACACGAAACGTACTGGGATCGATCTTATCGGGGCGACTGTGACAGCAAAAGACAAAGGCATCGATGGGAAGATTATACTTCTCGCGCATCATACGTGTTATTTTGGTATTTTGGACTGCATGCCGATGGCTATTTACAAAATAGCAATGGGGCATGTACAACAATTTTTCGGTGTAGTGTTGTCGAATTTTGTTGTCGTGTTCGTTGTGTGGCAACAGTGGCGGCACAACGATGGGGTCGACAATCATATAATCCAGGTATGGTGCACCAGAGGATGCTGGGAATCCCATGTAGGATATTTGAATGGGGGCGACTCGATGAGCCATGACCTCCGCGACCGTAGATGTGCCTGCGTAGCCACACAAATCGATCAGAATGTCAGGTTGATCATTTTCCTGAATGAACGATGAAATCTCCCTCGGCAAAGCCCCTGGTGGAAAGACCTTCCAGCGACCAAATGCTTTTGCCGCGTCTCGTATTTTGACAACTTCTTCGCTGCTTGTATCCTCGTTTCCCTCCAACGAATAAATGTAAAGTTCAAACTGCGATGGATCGTGAAACCGAAAGACATCCTGCATCAAAAAGGCCAATGGATGAGTTCCTGTGAAGTCTGGTGAGAGATATGCGATTTTTATGGGTTTCGTTGGAGGCTGGATTTGGTTACGTGAGATTTGTTGGGTGGATCTCTTTTGAGAAGCTGCCTCTAAACTTGGTATCGAACGGGTCGCTTGGGCCTCGACATTTTGCATGGCTCTCGCAGCATACAAGCTTGCAACATTTGTGGCCATTTCAAGACTTATGCAACTCCACTTTAAGCTTTCAAATGGATGCAAGGCTGGAACTCGAAAATTATTATTGTCGCCGTTCTTTTGGTTTTCGTGGAGGCATCGGTACACAGCGTGTACCAGTGCATGTGAATCTTGTGCATGATTATCCCAATTGCAGATTGCTGCCAATGCTCGAAATAAGCGAACTTGTGCTAGTTCTCTCATGGCCATATTAAGCCCCACTATTTTTGTGGACGGTTCATCGCCTTTTTCCTCCAACACCAGCCTCAACTCTTGGGCCGATTCTTCAAAGCGATGCTGATCATTCAATAAACTTGCCAAGCCCATGCGGTCGGAGCCATCTTGGTTCCCATTGGCCAATCGAATTTTAGCGCGAAAGAATTCTTCAAAGCATGCCATCAGGCCCGGTTCCTTGCTGTTGAGAGCATATGCTCTGGTAAGGCAAGCATACGCCTCATCTGTCTGATTTTGTTGTAGATGATTCCTTGCTAATATTATGTCCTCCGATAATAATACTTGAGGTGTAGATTTCGGGGTCCACGGCGAAGAAAAGGACGATGATGTCCGAAACAAAAATAGTGATACATGTAACAGTTTCAAGAAGAATGAATAAGACATCCCGAAGCTACCAAACCTGACGAACATCCTGATGGATATAGAATGTTTCTTCCCCTTCTACTTTATACTCTATTGACTTCATCAATTGCTGCTGATGATGAGAATAAAATAATATGAGGGGTTCATAAACTGGGTGAGAAAAATGAGACGAATGTACAGTGAATAGTACGCACACGTAACCCATCAATAGGGATGGAGCTAAACCTGCCAATCCCATGCGGGACGAGAACCGTCATTTGGGATCCCGTGTCACCATGTTTTCTCTTTTTTTCTTGTCTGCCAGGCGTACGTGACGCACTTGGTGTGCCATGGTGACCCACACTTGCTCCTTGCTGTCAATTGATGCA
>ENA-ORBV01014930-ORBV01014930.1-microbial-mat-metagenome-genome-assembly--contig:-NODE-14930-length-11523-cov-3.331033_pt1 | contig 11523 bp, 8 predicted proteins | sample MGYA00237777_ERZ505514 | MGnify/ENA primary metagenome ERZ505514 (study PRJEB26160, sample SAMN06269048) | microbial mat metagenome | isolation source: Oligotrophic lake microbial mat | place...
GTGAGAGCGCTGCTGCTGCTGCTGCTGCGCGTAATCTGAGGGCCTCCGCGCATCATCTTGTGCTACGCTTTGGTCGGGTCGGGAAGAATCGTCCGTGGAATCCACGGCAGCAGGGGCTCGGTAGGCGATGAAGTGACCCCCAGCACCGCCATCATCCGAGGGCGCACTGCTTGGAAGAGCTGCGTAGGAGGGACCACCCAGCTCTGAGGAATGGACGGCGCGAGCACGAGCGTATGGGGCCACAGAATGTGCTGAAGGGGCATTGGGACTTGCGTCAACTGTTCGTTGATAGTCATTTGTTCGCTGCTGCACTGGCCTAGATCGAACACTGCTATCTCGTGCACCACGGCGGCTCGAATTGTCTCCCGATACTCCCATCTCCACTTCGTCCGGCGAGGGTGGATCCGCTTCGTCCCCATCACTGTCTACCACTCGACTAGCAGATGCTAACGCACCAGCATTGCCAACGTTTCGGCCAGACCTGCGAAGGCGTCGACGTTGCTGAGATCGACCGATGGCAACCTGTGCACGGAGTCGCACCAACTCTTCGTGCATGCGCTTCATGTCTTGTCGCATAGCACCGAGCAGCTCGTTAGCCGGAGCAGCGTTTGCAAAACCAGATCCGGTCGCATTGGCGCGGCTAGCATATGACTGGAGGGTGTGCACAGAAGAGACACAGTCAGCAAGAACACGCACAATACTATGACCGTTGTCACATACCCGACCGGTCGACCGAGGACTCAATACCGTGCCAGGACTGACGTCTTGTAGGTTTGCCGCATGAGTGCGCATTATCGCCTTCTTGGGTGCTGCTGGTAGCTCGGATTGCCTGTGAGAGGCCACCGTATCCACCGTGGCGCTACCAGCGCTTGCATCGGCTGCAACTCGTGCGAGGGACTCATCTGCCCAACGCGCAATTTGGAAGAGTTCGTCAGCGTCGGCCTCTTGTGGCGACTGCGACGATGATGCAGCACGGGCATCAAACGAAGCTGTCGGTGCTGTGAATGGTCGCTCTGCTCCAGACGTTACTTCGGGTCGGCGAGCACCTTGCTGCTTCGTGGCAGCGATTTCTCGATACACCTTCGCTGCCGTGATGAGTTCCGCCTCACTATCGTCCGCCGCTGCCCACTGCAGCTCCTTCGACACCGCGGCCTCCTGCGCCCCGCCGCTGCCCCATGAATCTTGATATGTCGTGCCATTATCAGCACGCTTCTCTTCGTCAGGTACACGCACTCCGTGATTGATTTTAGCAGTCTCAGCATTGCGGCCGGATTGCTGAGATGTTGACGCGGCAGCGGGCTGTAACGCGGATATCGGAATGACCACCTCGCCGACCACTTGGTCGTTAGACGATGCAGACAAACCCGAAGGCCTGACAGCTGCACCGAGATTGCGGCTTTCAGAAGCAATGCCTGCGCAGCACAGTCATCACACATAGGAGCACATATGGATCGCCAAATGAGTGGCATGCCGTCACAGCAAGTGCGGCATTTACATCACAATAACGGTGTGGCCGCACGGGCACGATCCCATGATCTGCAGCTTTACCCGTCAAAGGTGCTTCCCGAACAAATTTGTGCACCGGTCGAGGTGTCGGCTGAGCAGCACGGGCGGCGGAATCGATGCCGAACACGTCTGGGTCCTGATAGTTTGAGAAAACACTGTGTAAGCTTGGTGCCAGACAGCCTGCATCTCCACAGTGCTTCTGTTTTGAGACCTGATCAGGGCTCCCCCCTAACGTTCCGTCAAGCCGCTTCGATGCTTTATCGGTCATGGGATTTGCCGAGCTTGGGTCACCGTTCTCATAATTTCGGTCATCGAACCCTACCATCTAACACGGCGACACATAAACGTCTACGTTAGGAAGATGCCAGCCACCAAGACCTGCACGCATGCACTTACGTCCACAGGAGCCACGGAGAATGGCGGTCCTTGAGCAAGGGGAGCCTCTGACGGTTCGATAGGAGCCCGCGGTTGCTGCATGAGCGATGAACAGCACAGAAGCAACATGGAGGCTTATTGGTGGAAACTATGTGTTGCAATGACTCCATACCTGATCACCCAATCCAGCTGCAACGCCACGCGAGTAATGGACCACATATCGCACAGTAAAGTCAAAGTTCAGCGCACACAACAGACACTTTTGACAGTGGTGAGCAAAGTTCACCTTCGTCATCGTCTGCAGCGGGATCTTGAGCCACACGCAATGGCACGATATTGACCGCACTGCGGCAGCGCAAGACCGAAAGATATGTACTTACGCTCATCAGGGCAGATTGAGCATGAAGAAAGTGCTTACCGATAGTTCTCGCAGTTGTAGAGGTGCTCGTTTTCCAAACGGAAAAAATTCCACATATTTCTTCTGGCAACTTCCAGGGAGCCAATCAGCAACAAAACAAGCTCCGTGTCGAATTTGATATCTACCGCCACGGCAAATGAACCAATGAGCAATCGCAAGGTAGCCAGCTGCGAGCGACTCGACGGTACGATACCAAAAGCGTCGGGTGAGATTGTGATGATCCAAGCCACGCGAAAGAAGAAGTTAAGAACAGCTGCGACATAGTAAACCCATCGCCATTCCAGAACCTGTTTTGGCCGCAGGTAGCCATGTTCACGACCTGCATCCAAGTGAAGGTTGCAGAGGCACGATTCAAGTCATGACAAGCAGATGTGGTGTTCAAACGCAGTTTTGATTGGCACCTGCAGATAAGAAGCCCCAGTCCTTTTTGATATCCCAGATGTAAGCGTAGAGAGTGCCGATCACCGCGAAAGAGATCCATGCGTTGAGAAACCGGGTGTCCCGCTTTGCCAGTAGAGAAAATAGAGTGACCAGGGCAGAACTGAAATACTTGCCGGCGTTGAGCAGATTCGGATTCCATGATCCAGGTGCGTCATAATATCTAATTCGCGTAAACAACACCGCACTGTTTCCGACCGCTTCGGGAGCAGTTGCAAAACACTGGAGCCGATGGTACCTGCGCAAACACTGGACGAATCGCCAGTAGGAAGGCAGGAAGAACACAAACCACGACAGCGAGTCCGCGTACACAGCCTTGCAATTGGTGTCTGAATGCAAATGCAGCTGTTACAAACCACGTTCTGATCCGAAGAACTTTTGAGTCGACGTCCTACCGTTATCAACAAAGTTGCCCGTCGGATAAAAGCAGAACACGTAGAACACATCACCCAGAGCTCGCGCCAGCGACATCAGCTGGTCACCTAAGAAGAATCCCCGGAAGTTGACCTGCAGGCAATCGCATCGATCGCGAAATGCAAGCACGTCAGCGATCCACGACTGTGGAAATAGCCAAGGGAGCCTTACATACCCGAACTAAAGGCGTGATGATCACATCCCGCAAAGTGCTTAAAAAGAAACGTCGACTAGAGCTAGGGGGATTCGAAAGATCGTGGTAAATGTGCTAACAAGCAATCACCACACGAAGAGCCGCATCACGTACCGCTTGAGTATATTGAAGGGACAGAATAGCACCAACAATGTAAATAGCACCGGGGCCAGATGCACGTAACCAGCTCCTTCAAACCACGCAGTGTCTCCCCGAGTCCAAGCGAACAGATAAAGTGTCAAGCTGCCCAACCACAGCACGAGAAACAAGCCTGCAATCTGCGAAGCCAGAGGCGCCCATCCATTAGCCGCGGCGGCACCACCGCATCGTCACCACCAGCGCATTACCTGCAAGACCTCGTGATAGTGTAGATCAGTCCGCGGATCAGCCTCCAAAATGAAGCCTACATTGATGCGGTGCCGCTCACATAACCACATCACCCCGCCCCACATGCCCAGATGCAGGATAATCAAGAAAGCAGCGCTGCAGATACGTGCGCAACACATCAATCCGTCAAAAAATGCCGCTATGCTGCGTCAAAAGTACCGCATACCGATAAACCGGAAACGGAGCTACAAAGTAAGGGTTACTGCGTATATCGGGTGTCAGCTGCGACATGAATACCAGCACCATGAACAGACAGAACGCCAGCCCAGCGGTCACACCTGCGGGACCGCATGCAGTTCGATTGAGCATGGTGACATTTCATCGCGTCCTTCAATATGACGTACCCACAGTGAAGGAGACAGCGTGCGGAACAGGAGTTCGTGACACCTTCAGCTCCTCCATCGCTAAGAGAGACGCACCGAACATGCGATGTGCAGGGGAGTCCCACTGGCAGACTGAATTGGACGAGCATACCTTTCTTGTGGTTACCGTGATACACGGCACGCACAAACAGCTCCTCCACTTTGCCGATAAGCGCATTCAGGACCGGTGAACACAGAAACGATGAATTGATCACCCACGGCATCACAATAGATGTCGCGTGGTTGAAATCATCTGAGCTCTTGTCATGCTTCTTGAGAATTTTGACGAATGCTGTCAACACCATGGAAAACAGTGAACAGCGCATGCGATCACAGCATCAACAGCGTGCTCTACCGGTGTAGTTCAGAATGCGAAAGTTCTTTAGAAACTCCAAGCCTCGGAACAATTCTTTCAGCGCTCGTTTCAAGGCCTGTGAGGTCGAGCGACCAGGATCAAAGTGCGCTATAGGTAAGTGGGAGCTGATGGCGGTACTGAGATACGACACAGCCTACACACCGATCTCCGCTGAACTCCGGACGACTTTCGCGACTGCACCTAAGAGCACGCATACCACTTCAATCTGATGCGACCCCAGTTTACACCTTCCATGAGCGCGTACCAGAACGTTGGCACTCTTCACCAGATCGTTCGTGATCTGCAGAAAACGGTTCTCCTGCTCTGCGAAGAAGCTGTTGACTGTTTGAAAATCGCTCTGCAAGCTAGTTGCACCCAAATTGCCGGAGCAAGCACATAAGAAAGATTCCAAAAATGAAGCGAAATCTCACGAGAAATGCTCACAGTTGCATGAAGGATTTTTCTTCCGCTTGGGCACCCGCCTCCTGCAAGCGCAAGGAAGCACGAGAGAAGCTGTTCAGGACATGTGCGGGTCCATCCGCAACAGTGCCGGCCATTTCCCTACCTTTGGGACAATATCACCCCACACTTCAGGCATAGCAATAGTTGGGGATCCTTTGGAACCAATCCGAGAGCGGCCAGTTGCTGCCTCCATGTCACGCGCGAGGTCATCCGGCTCCATCTGTGAAGTCGTACACCGACAAGATTATGCACTCAGCGCGGAGCTGCCCGATCTCAACACAAATGGAAGATGCTTACAGTTTCTGTTATCGATTGATCCGTCTTGTAAGCTGCCGGTGGCTTGACGTTGCCTGGCTGGAACGTGCAACCAAGAACAAGCAAACTAATACGCAAGCGCGCGGTGTGTCACAGCGCAGCGGAACCTACCACATTTGCAAGCGGTATGAGCGCAGACAAGCGTTCTCTTTTGGGGAGTTCCTGGAGCTTGATCGACTCCACTTTCATCGACTGCCGGGACACAAGTTTGATGAAACGAGTCATGCATCGGAGCAGACAGACACGCACACACACGCACACAAGAAACACAAACACGTACTGCGGCTTTCTTCAGTCGAGCCCGAACGCTACGTGTGTCATGTACCTCAATTGTCAGCGCAAAGTGGATTGATTAGCAAGACGCAGAACATACCCGGTCGGCGACTGAGAGCTCGCCCCCGCTGCGGCAGTGTTCGAGCGATTCAGACGAGGACGTGGCTGCTGCTGCTGCTGCTGCTGCTGCTGTTGCTGCTGCTGCTGTGAGTCATCCTCGCTGAACAGCTGCTGTTGCTCATCGTGATCCGAATCATCTGCATCCTCGTGCTGTCTGGACTTGGAGACCTTGACGATCTGCTTGATTCGCTTCTTCAGCAACTTGTAATGCACGTACTTGTCCCCCCACTCTGCCACTTGATGGGTCAGCTGTCAATAAAAGCAACATACGCGATAGATATGGCGTCGGACGGAAGTTCCATTCACTAAACCATACGATTGCAGGCGAGGAAGTACCAAATAGTGACCAAACTTGACCATGTCTGATCGGAACTGCCTCCTAAATCACGCTTATCGATTTTCGTCAGTGTTGGCGCAAGCGAGCCATAACGGGACGCAACTGTAGAAGCCTGGCATAATGAAACACGCCACAAAAATGGGCGAACGGCATTTGATAAGCGGAAGGCGCCGAACGGTACATGCGAGGAGCGTGACCGAGACAAACTGCAAGCCCAATTGAAGCAAGCTGGTAGCTCCGATGCGTGTCATACCTGGAAACCGAAGTACGCACCGCGCTAGATGTCTGAGCCACTCCAATCAACCCAAATCCAACGCACAATAACCCCCAAAGCAAGCAGCGTCGGTGGCAGTGCAAGCCAAAATGACGAGCTAATTGATGCTGCATTTGCTTAAACGTTGAGCCCCCGGTTGGGTTTGTCAGACTCGTGAGAAAGCGCTGCATCGTCATGAACGTACGATATCCTCAGAACTGTGCTTGCTGCTAGTGCACCTCCTTGCGCTATGGACTCCATAGGATATTCGTTTGCGGACGCCGTTGAGCTATGCTCGACTGGTAAAGAGAGCAAGCACCACCGAGCCAAACTGTGGTCGTTCATCGTGCTGTTTTGTGCTTTCCTGGCGTACACCATTTACGCGGTATGTGAATCCACTTGTGATGATGGAGAGGGATCAGCGCGCTCCCTCAAACATGCAATGCAATATGTTCATCAAGTTGTGACCGCTTGCAGATCATTCAATGCGTCAACTCGTATCGCAATCCGGCTTGGACTCTCGGTCAAGACGCTGTGTCCACCATCGACTACCCTGCCGTTTTGGTGTGCCGCTCTTCCGCAATCAACGTCCCGCTCACCCCCGGTGCTTGCACAACCTCAAACGTGCCGTCTCAGTACTGTAGCGGGATCGAGGTTACCCTTGTATGTTCTTCTTTCGGCCGAACCATTGCGTCAGCTTACTTAATACGCTTGCGATGTTGCGCTAGCCTTCCCATGTTCGATTTGCTGGGCGGAAATGTGTTCTGTTCAACAAACAATCAGTCCCTGTGTCCACGGCCCAGACGGAGGATGTCTATATGGTGATTGCTCTGCTCCTCGTCTCGCACTGGCTAGCTCCAACGCGTCTTTGACTGTGCGTTGTACTCTGTTCCGTGTTTCGTACCTTCAGCAAATGATCATCAGGTCGCAGTACCTGCTACAATTCCAGCCTCTATTCGTATTTCTGCTGCCGCAGACGGCGCAGTTTACCAAGGATGTAGTGCCTTCATTCCTGGCAGCGCAAGGCAGTACGTCCGTCCGTGGTTGTCAGCAAGCACTGTCGGTGAGCACGTTGATCTTGATCATTGGCCAGATATATACTTCGGCGTAACTGCGCAGCACGTGGATTATCATATGAGCGGCGATCAGGTGGTGTCCTATCAGGTGTCGGTTTCGGACGGAGGCTCTGCTCTGGTAGGGCGATGCGTGCTCAGACCGTCGCGCTCGCTATCCGGGAGCTCATCATTTTGTGTGTCAGAATCTGACGTATCCGCAAAGCCTCACAGACCAGCCCACTATCGATCCACCCAGCGAACTTCGCACAGTGATCCGCTTGGTGTACGGGTCTTTCGATGTGTCGACAGCGACGGAATACCCCGCATATGACTGGCTGTACCTGCTTGGATCCGTATGTATAATCGTCAACAGTGCTTACTGTCCTGTTGCGCTGGCTTTTGACTGTGGTTTTGGTTCAGATCGGAGGTGCAGCGAGCATGCTTTCGGCCCTGCAAATGATCGTTGGAGCTTGCATCGATCGCTCTGATCGAAGAAATCACGAAGTCCTCGATCCAGCGGAAGCAGGTGATGCTTCGGCACATTCTGGATCCAGCAGAGTACCTGTGTCAGACCAGCACCTCGGTGGGCCCAGTCGCAGCAGCGCTGCGTACTCTCGACTGATCGATGCTTCCGCTTCCAGAGGGATAACGACGTGATTTTCACTGTTGAACTATGCTTACGGATTCTGATGCCTTGTCACAGTCGCTGCACAAAGCAGCCACCATGGATTCGAATGGCGTTGGTGTGGAGTCCTGTGATCGTTTTGGCGCCATCGATCGAACGACCTGCTCAAAGAGTGCCGCGGCGAGGCAACGTGCCAAGTTCGAAAGCGACTAAGACGGTCCTTTGAGCTTCCGGTGCAAACGAACCGAAAACTACTGCATGTCCTGTACAATCGTTGGTGCATTCTAAACGCATTCTGTACTTAGACGCATTGGCTGGTTGAAAGCAATATACACCGGTGTTGCAGCTGTAATTTTGCGCAACATCAGGAATGCAGCGGAGATCAGGGTCAGCTCTCTTGTTCTTCGTTGCTCACACAGTTGAAGGACTAGAAGCAGTCGACGACAACACAGTGTGGAGAGCATCCACCCACATCTGGCACTCCATCTCCGAATTGCATTCAAGATCCAACGTTCGCTTCAGAGGGCCATCCCCAGCAGCGATCGAGAAGCAGTTCTCCCACGGGGCCTTTGCTGCGACTTTGCGTTGAAACACTTCAGTGGTTTTGCCTGCAAATAAAGCCACTTCAGGTCCAAGGGATCACGGAACAACGATCCGTGATGGTGTCACACATACCCCGCTGTACCGACCGGATGTCCGAAAATGCTACGGCGCTGGTAGTGTCGACCACACCCGCTCTGGATTGAGCGGTAACAAAAACACTCTAAGAATGAGAAGACATCTAGAGACGTACTCCGGCGAGAAAAAGTAGAGAAAACATATAAGTCAGAGGGACGTTCCACTCAATCAACATTAACTCTTGGATTACTAGAATTCAATAAAAAACACATTCACCAAAGCATATTTTTGGATGTAGAAGGCATAGCGCTTTTATCAACGTCTAGAGACAGTGACCGAGCGAGCAAACTCAACCACGGGGAGGGCTCACTTCCCACAGATGCATAACCCACCTGGGCCAATGCACTAGCTGTGAACTTACCTGGCCTTTTTGCGTTCTTTGAGGGAATCTTCCGCCGACTTGGACCAATGAATGTGGGTCGGACTACAGCATACATAGCGATCATGCGGAGACCCCTGTCGACCGTACTTCCGCAAGAAAGCCCCAACGAACAGAAAAGAAACATCGACTGCCAGCGACTGCTGATTAGATCGAATCTGTTCACCAAAAGCACAAGATTATCGATGGTTGGCTTTTCCATGACAACGGCATCAGAATTCACTTTGTGTGTTTCTCTCGAAGCAGCCTTGGCGACATCCGCTCGAATCGGATTCACAGTCATTGCAGCGGCTTTCGGTTGTCCGCTCGTGCGAGGCGCTGAACCAGCAGGCGATCCTCGAGGTGATAGCGAAGCTAAAGCAACCGCGTTCTTGCCTGCGACAAACATTGCAACGAATGATGATCGGCACACCAGCCTTTATACCGGCATAACAGTGGAACAGGCGTACTGAAGTCGGTTTCTGCAAGATAAAACGTCTTCGTCGACTCTGAAGGAGCGTTTTGTTCTGAAAACGTCGACAATCATTTGTCAAAACAGGCACCACTTTGTGTCCTCAAACAAAGGAAACGAGTACCAGCTCGCTTCGCCAAACCATAGCTGTTAGCCACTACGGCATCTTGCAAAATATCATCGGATCGTTTCGCCGTTGCAGCGGCGCTCGTCATCAAGCGAAGCAATCCACGATCTCCTTGACTCGCAGAGTCACCTTGGAAATCGGCAACGGTCGGCAAGCCTGCAAACAATCGGTCACTTTAGGGACTGGAGAACTCCGAAATACATCAAATTCCATACCAGCGCGCTCTAAATTCCTTCGCTGCATTTTGGCAATCTCATCGTCGTCACTTCGCGCGTTATCTGAGCTCTTCCTGTTTCGAACAGATTTCAGACTGCCTTCTTCCTGCACGCTGAACGAATGGTATGACGAAACGGTGGCTCGACTTCCGTCACGAGATCGCTCCCCATGCTTGAATGTACTCTGTGCAAGAACACAACGTAGTGAGCATCTACATCAGGTGGTCTATCCGTAGTCGCTTACCTGACGACTTGCAGCGGTATGCGCGTCGAGACGCACATATGACGCAGGGAACCATCCTTCCTGCCCGACCTGAGACGTTGAACCTGCAGGAGCCGTCTCTACCAGCTTGCCTGAGAGTAACACAAGTAGAAACGTTCACGTCGATTGCGCTTTGCTTTCTAACAGGGAGAACATTCTAACCTCGCCACCAGCCTTGAGCGTCGCCAGAAGCTTGTTCTAACACTAAAACTTTGTCACCAATTGTAAGCTTCAGCTCGCCCGATCGCACACCTCCGGTGTAGTCAAACGTTGCAATCGCCACGTCTGAAATCTGCAAGCCCACTAAATTCAGCGGGCGCACAGACGATCGATGGCCGAATCAAGTACGCACCTCGGCGACGATTGAGTTGGATCGAACGTGCCCGCTTGCTTGCTGTGCAACGCGGGCAGCTTGACGCACCACGCGACTTTTGACATCTTGTATGGACGCCATCTGACAAAGCGACACCCGTCAGTACCAACATCAGAGGGAGATGGGCAGCATGAGTTCCACCCACACGTATACCTCCTGATTGGCGAGCTGGCTGAAGAAACCGCTCAAGAGCACTCCCAAGGCAATGTGCTCGTAGTGCCGGCTGCTTTCATCACACCACGCACTCAGCGGCCGAAGCAGCTCGTCTAAACTGACCCAACCATCTTTGTCCTGATGAAGCACACGATAATGAATATGGACGTCTGGAAAGTGTCACGTCGCGCGGTACAAAACGAGAACATACGCTATCAATAGCTCGAAAGAAGTTTTCCAGGACGACTTTCTGGTAAGAAGGCCGGTGGGTCTGTGGATGAATTTGATGATGAGAGCAGTCAGCAGGTGAGCCCGGTAACTGTGAAACAGAGGTTGCGAGCGCGATACCAGAGGAGATGAATGCGCACTGTCGTCGGAGTCAAGCTCCCGGGCCAGTAGAAGAAACGCGTGCACGAAGCATTCTTGAGCCATGAATGTGCGCTGTTGAGCCTCATCAGCATCTGCCAGAGCCACCAGGTATGATCAAAGGGATTGCACCAGGTCGATATTCATCACAGTACGACTGACCTTGTCCGGCACTGGACACGGCATAGAGCTGAAACAGCTCGCCTATGGCGGTGCGCACCTCCGGCGGAACACTGCGACACGATCACAATGCCTTCATATGAGATCAGCGGTTTGCAACGAAAACAGCCTCAAGCCGCATACAATGATAGGGGACCAGCTGGCGACTTCAGAGCAGCGTTTCCAAATCGCTTGGTAAGCACGTATGTGGCCAGTGATGCGACGAGCCGGGAGGCAGCGTCACCATCGTATTCCACCCTGCAAAGCACGGCATATCAACACGGGATCCACAGATACGGGCCAGTGTCCCACGCATACGGACCTGGAGAGAGCCTGCCCGGATGGTCCCACCGCACTTCGCTCAGAACGAGAGGGCGTCACTGCTGACGGAGATTTGGCAGGCGTGATTGGCAAAGCAGCTGCGGAAGCCGATGCAGCGGGCACAGTTGCGGTCACGGGCATTCCACCTGTC
>ENA-ORBV01014931-ORBV01014931.1-microbial-mat-metagenome-genome-assembly--contig:-NODE-14931-length-11522-cov-8.172564_pt1 | contig 11522 bp, 13 predicted proteins | sample MGYA00237777_ERZ505514 | MGnify/ENA primary metagenome ERZ505514 (study PRJEB26160, sample SAMN06269048) | microbial mat metagenome | isolation source: Oligotrophic lake microbial mat | place...
CACCAGAAACTGTATGAACACCAAGGCACGGTCGCGACGATCCAGATGGGGGTGCGCCAGTATGTGCCCGCGTTGGGCAGGTTCCTGTCGGTGGACCCGGTCGAGGGGGGGGTGATCAACAGCTACGACTACCCCGCCGACCCCGTCAACTGGTTAGATCTTGGCGGTGAGGCTGCGTTCCTAATTCCGGTCGCGCTGGGCGCAAGCGCGTTTCAGGTCGTAGTCGCGCTCACGGTCGCAACAACTGTCGTTGCGACCGCGGTGATAATCTATCCTCACTTCGAGCGTGCCGTTCGCAACACGTCGGAGTTCATGGCTCGAGGTACCGCGTCGTTGGCCCTTTCAACGGCTGTTGCGGCTACCCAAGCAGTTATTTGGTTTGTGAAACCTGCACAACCGAATGAGCACACAAACAACGCTCGACCGAGCACACAGGACAAGCACCAGAAGGGGCAAACTCGGAAGGACCAGGTCAACACGGACAAGAAGCGAAATCAACCAGGGTGGAACCCAAATGTCAATAAGCGAAGATGAGTCAGAACTCATTGAGGAGCTGGTTTCTCGCGCGGATGAAAAGCAGGCTCTTGGGGATGCAACGGGTGCCCGCGATATTCTCCTTGAGGCGGCCCGCGTCGGTGGTGCTCCCGGGGGTGTGTTTCACAACCTAGGCATCGTTGAACACCAGGTTGGGATGCTGGAGTCGGCTCTGGAGAACTACGGGAATGCGATCGACCGTGGGTACCCGAGTCTTGTGAATCGAGGGTTGGTTTACGAGAAGCTAGGTCGGCCGATGGATGCGTTGTCCGATTACCGTGCCGCCCTGAAATACAAACCAAGCGATGTGGATGCGCTGACGAATATGGGTCTGCTGTATCTCGAGTTGGGCGACCTCGAAGCGGCTTACACAGCTCTGCGACAGGCCTCGACTCTGGACGTACGCGTGAACTGGCAACTCGCAGACGTGTTGATTGCGCGAGGCGATAAGAGTGGAGCAGTAAACGCGCTTGATGCGGCGATCGCGGCCGGTGAGTCCCGAGCACACGTTGAGCGGGGCATCCTCGCAAATCAGCTGGGCGACCTTCCAGGCGCCATTCGGCACTTCAACGATGCGATCGATGCGGGCGCGCGCGGGGCGCGAGCTGAGCTCGCCATCGCGCTGGACCTTAATGATCAACCCGAACGGGGGTTAGAGATCGCGCGTCTTGGGATCGAACTCGGCGATGAATTGTGTTTCGCGCCTGCCGCCGTGATTGCCGAAAGCCTCGGCAAACGAGACCTGGCTATCGAGTACTACCGTGCTGCGATCGCGGCCGGCGATGCGACTTATCAGGACGACTTGGATCACCTTCTAGGAACCTGAACCAACGCCAATTGGGGATAGTCGATGCCACGGGAACCGCGGAGGACTCAACCCGCCATACGGGAAGGATGGGGATGAAGTGATTGACAACATCGACGGCTACGAGATGCGAGCGACAAGTCCAGCCTCGACCTGGACCTCTGACACAGTCATGAATCAGTTGGCTCAGGACGTTGGACGCGGGCTTCTGGTCAGCGCACTTGTGGTGTTCGGCGTAGGCGCATTCATAATTGTTGCGCCCCTTCAAGGGTTAGGCGAGTCGCTTGGATAGTGATCAAGAGTTGGACGGCTCGAGCGTGTCGCTGTCCTACTATTTTGACTCGGAGCACGCCACAGTCCCCGAGTTTCTTAGTTCACTGAACAAGCGTGGGAGCTCCCGGGTCATCTCGTACGGGTACGTCACTCTCCATGTTTACGGAACAGTTTCGCACCGGTCCGAACTTGTGAACCGCTACCTCGAAGAGCACTTGCGCGAGGCGATTCAGGCCGGCGTCGATGCTAGCTGGCTCAAGACGCGTGCGTGCCGACTGAGGGCGTACATTTCGCTACATCCAGAATCAAGCTCGGCGGACGTTGAGCTTGAACCGTTTGTTTTGCGGCTGATCGCCGATGCCGGGGCGACACTGCTCATCGATTCCCTCTAACAGTAGGCTGACTTGATCGCGACCCAGCCCGCCCCCACGGTCACCGATTCGGTGGTGCGGTCGCAGTCGGGTCGGATCATCCAGAACATCCTGTCTGATGGGCCCTTGTCGGAGATCTGGAACTACACCTTCGACGCCGCAGGGCGTCTGACGCAAGCCGTGTTGGATGATGGCAGCCCGGTGACCCCGGCGGAGCACATCCTCTCCTACGAGTTCGCCAGTACCGGAAGTTGCGGGGTGAGTACGCGGGCGGGGATGAATGGTGACCGCACCGGTTTCACGGATGTGAAAGACGGGGTGACGGTCACGGATGTGGACTATTGTCAGCGCTCTTCGAAATCTAGGCCAGTAACGCTCTTTGAAAAGTAGGCCACCCAGACACGATTGGGTGGGTGATTAACTTGCAGGAGTGGGCAGAGATTCGGCATCTTCACGTCAGTGAGGGGTTGTCGGCAAGGGCGATATCGAAACGGCTCGGGTTAGCCCGCGACACGGTGTCTCGGGCGTTGGCCTCGACTACGCCGCCCGGCTATCAGCGTCGGCCTGGTGCTTCGGCGTTCGATAGTTACGAGGCCGAGGTCCGTTTGTTGCTGGTGTCGTTTCCGCAGATGCCGGCGTCGGTGATCGCCGAGCGCGTGGGCTGGACCGGGTCGCCGTCTTGGTTTCGCAAACGAGTGGCTTTGGTGCGTCCGGAACTGGTGCCGAAGGATCCCGCGGATCGTTTGCAGCATTCGCCCGGGGATCAGGTGCAGTGCGATCTGTGGTTCCCTCCCGCTCCAATCCCGCTGCCCGGAGGCAGGGTCGGCTCTCCACCGGTGTTGGTGATGGTGCCCTCGTTTTCCCGCACGATCTGCGCGGTAATGATTCCTACTCGGACGACGCCGGATCTGCTGGCTGGAATGTGGTCACTGCTCAGTGAGCAGCTGGGTGCGATCCCGAAACGATTGATCTGGGACAACGAAGCGGGTATCGGGCGCCGCAACAAGCTCGCGGAAGGGGTCACCGGGTTCGTCGGGACCCTCGGGACGAAGATCGTCCAGCTCAAACCCTTCGACCCGGAATCGAAGGGGATCGTCGAGCGGGCGAACCAGTATTTGGAGACCTCGTTCCTGCCCGGGCGCACCTTCGCTTCGCCGGCGGACTTCAACCAACAGTTGGTGGTCTGGTTGGCGATCGCGAACACGCGGGTGGTTCGCCGTCTTCAGGCGCGGCCGGTGGATCTGCTTGCCCAAGACAAGGCAGCGATGAGCGGCCTGCCACCGATCACTCCTCGAGTTGGGTTTCAGAATCGGTTGCGGCTTCCGCGGGACTACTACGTGTCCGTGCTCGGCAACGACTACTCCGTCGACCCTGCAGGCATCGGCCGGATGGTGACCGTGAACGCCAACCTCACCACGGTCACCGTTGAACTCGACGGGCGGCTGCTTGCCTCGCATGAGCGGGTTTGGGGGTCGAATCAGACCATCACCGATCCGGGCCATGTCACCTCGGCAGCCAGACTGCGCACCGTGTTCCAAAGCCCGCGGCCAACCGTGAGCGATGAGTCGCTGCTGCGAAACCTAGGCGACTACGACACAGCGTTCGGTGTCGCGTTCGAGCAGACCGGCGAGGTCGCCTGATGGGCGACCAGGCGATCAGCGAGATCGAGTACTACGCGAGGGCGATGAAAGCACCCCGCATTGGGGAGGCGGCAGCTCGGCTCGCCACCCAAGCACGCGACGGCGGCTGGACACACGAACAATATTTGGCCGCCGTGCTCTCCAGAGAAGTGTCCGCCAGAGAATCGTCGGGCGCAGAACTCCGAATCCGGGCGGCAGGGTTCCCCGCCCGCAAATCGTTGGAGGAGTTCACCTTCGACCACAACCCAGGACTGAAGCGTGATCAGATCGCTCATCTGGGCACCGGGGTGTTCCTGACCGAGGCGAAGAACGTGGTCCTGCTCGGACCACCCGGGACCGGCAAAACACACCTCGCGATCGGGCTCGGCATCAAGGCCGCGCATGCTGGCCATCGGGTGCTTTTCGCCACCGCCACTGAATGGGTGACACGCCTGCAGCTCGCTCACCGCCAAGACAGGCTCGCCCTCGAGTTGGCCAAACTGCGCAGATACGGGCTCATCATCATCGACGAAGTCGGATACATCCCGTTCGAGCAAGACGCCGCGAACCTGTTCTTCCAACTCGTCTCCAGCCGTTACGAACACGCATCCCTCATCCTCACCTCCAACCTGCCATTCGCCCGCTGGGGAGACGTCTTCGGCGACCAAGTCGTCGCCGCAGCGATGATCGACCGCATCGTTCACCACGCCGACGTGATCACCTTGAAAGGCGCCAGCTATCGGCTCAAGAACAGCGGAATCACCAGCACCACCTTGACCGCACCACAGAACACGGCAGAATAGCCGAACAACGAAAATGGCCTACATTTCAACGAGCGAAACCGGCCTACATTTCAACGAGCGTCGACACACCGGGGCTGCGACACCCACGGGGTCTTGCGTATACTGCCTGGCTCAGCCTCTATTGCTACCTTCATGCCGAGAAACTCTGCCCAGGCTGCGACCCCGACGTTCGACCGGTGCGTCAGCACCGTCATTCCCCTGTAGCGGGTCCGCTGCTGCCACGAACTACAAGGGTGTAGCCCACAGATATCTCGCGTCGCGGCATGTCATCGGGGGCCCCTTGTCTTTCCGCGAGCAATCGAATGGCCTCTTCGGCAATTCGCTTGGTGTCCCAAGCGATTGAGGTGAGCGGGGGCGACGAATACGGACTTTCGTCGATGTTGTCAAAGCCAGCGACTGCGACCTGGCCTGGAACCCGAACCCCGCGCTGGTTGAGGTAGCTCAGAGCACCAATGGCGAGCACGTCGTTGAAGCAGACCACGGCATCCGGCGGTTCCGTTCGCGCCATGAGCGCGGCCATTGCGACTGCTCCGTCAGCGCGGCGGTAACGTTCGACAGAGATCGCTAGTTCGGGAGAAACCATGACACCAGCAAGATCCAGCGCCGTTCGGTAGCCCTCACAGCGCAGAGCGCTGGTCATGAAGTCGGTCTCCCGTTCAAGGCCGATCGTCGCTATCCGTCGGCGCCCAGACTGGAGCAGGTGGTCTGTTAGCTCTAGCGCAGCCCCCACATTGTCCGCGGCGACGTGGTCAGCGACGTGGTCGAGACTCTTCTCTCCGACAAGCACGATCGGGGTCGAGTCACTGCGGCCCGCAAGGTCGGCGCTCGTCAGGGATTCGGGATGCAGCACGATTCCATCCACGAGGTAGGGAGTTATGCCGCCCACCACCTCCGACTCGGGATCGTGATCACCGCCCGTCTGCTCAATGAGGACGGTCCACTTCTGCGCAGCGGCAGCCTGTATGACGTAACGCGCTAGCTCGACGAAGTACGGGTTGTCCAGACCAGGCACTGCCAGCGCGATGAATCCCGTGCGGCCTCTGGCTAAGCTGCGAGCCGACAGGTTGACTCGATAGTTCAGCTCGTTTAGGGCCCGCTCGACCTTCTCGCGGGTGCGGTCTGTGACGTGGGGGTAGTTGTTGATCACATTGGAGACGGTCTTCTCGGAAACACCGGCTCTCGCGGCTACTTCGCTCAAGCGTGGTCGTGCAGCCACGCGACACCGCCTCTCGGGTCGATGAGGTCACTCTAGCTGGTTTACAGCGCTGCAAACTTTCTCTGGACATCTCTTTACAGCGGTGTAAAGATGGGGGCCATCCGGGGTTGAAGACGTCCACGGATAAACACATCTAACCATTTCCCTACTGACAAGGAAGTCAAGATGAACAACCTTTTGCGCCTCACCGCAGTTGGCGTGGCGGGCGTGTTGGCGGTGACGATCGCCGGCTGCACGGGCGGGGCCCCCGGAGGCGACAGCGACGACCCGAACACGATTCGCTTCATGATCGGCCAGCCAGAGGACCCGGCAGACCTTGAGCTCACAGAGCAAGACATGCTCAAATTCGAGGAAGAGACCGGAATCAAGGTCGAGCTCGACGTGATCCCATCCGAGAACGTCCGCACGGTCTTGCAGACCCAGTTGCGTTCGGGCGAAGGCCCCGACGTGTTTGGGTACGACACAGGCCCCGGTTTTGCCGGTGCCCTCTCCGACGCAGGCTTGCTATATCCGCTGACCGACGCCTACGCCGAGTTCGACTGGCCCGTCTACGAGTTCGCGCAGGAACGCGTAACGTTCAACGGCGACATCGTGGGCATCCCGAACGACATCGAAACCCTTGGCCTGTTCTACAACATGACCCTGTTCGACGCGCTGGGACTCGATCGCCCCGAATCCACCTCCGATCTCCTGAATGCATGTGAGGTCATCAAGGAGACCGGAGTCATCCCGTTCGCGATCAGCGATCAGGAAGGGTGGCAGGGCGGTCACCTCCTCAGCATCGTGCTGTCGAGCGAGATTGGCTCCCAAGCCACCAAGGCCCTCATTGACGGCGAAGCGAGTTGGGATTCCCCCGAGGTAGTGAACGCACTCCAGACGCTGAAAAACTTCAACGACAATGGATGCTTTACCCCGTCGCCTGCGGCCGTCACCTATGACAACGCGAACGCTCTGTTCTACTCCGGTGAGGCCGCCATCAACCCCACGGGCAGTTGGCTGCTACAAGACACGGAACGCAACGTGGACTTCGAGGTCGGATACATCCCGTTCCCCGCGTCTGACGGCCCTGGAATCTTCTCCGGTGGTCTGGGTGCGGGTCTGTTCATCTCAGCGACAACCAAGAAGGCCGAGGCGGCTTTGGCATTCCTCGACTACACGATGACGCAGGAGCACGGCGCGTGGGTCATCGAGAACGCTCAGTCGATTCCGGCGTTCCCGATCGACACGACAGGTATCGAGGCAACCCCGCTGTTCACCCAGGTGCTTGCGGACGCTGCCAAGATTGCCGACGGCTCGGGTGACTTTGGTTTCAACATCGACGTGCTGATGTCAGACACGTTCAACGAGGCAATGTGGAACGGCGTTCAGGCGATTCTGACCGGGCAGGCAACGCCCGAAGAGGTGGCCGCATCCCTGCAAGAGAACTATTAGAACAGGGGCGTTTAGGTAACAACTTCTGATGAGTATCGCTAGCCGCAGTTTGGCGCCGACGGTCACCAGGCGGGCGCAAGCGCGCCTGGGGATCGTCCTAATCATCCCAGTGATGATCATGGTCGTCGTGTTTTTTCTAATCCCGCTGGTCAACGCCTTGTACTTCTCGGTCGTTGACTTCAACGGCGTAAACCCCAACCCGCCGTTTATCGGGCTGGCGAACTTCGAGCGCATGTTCACCGATCCCAAGATGTGGGCGGCGCTCAGCAACAACCTCATTTGGATCTTTGTCGGAACAATTTCGCCGATGGTGATCGGCCTCCTCGTGGCGATGCTGCTCTGGTCTGTGCAACGGGCCAGTGTCGTCTACCGGGTGGTCTTTTTTCTCCCGTACATCCTTCCCGGCGTTGCCATCGGCATAGTGTGGGGCTGGATCTACGACCCGGTTAACGGCCTACTCAACGAGATTCTGCGCGCCGTCGGTCTCGGCGCGGTCGCGCGAGGGTGGCTGGGTGAACCGGATGTCGCGCTCTATGCGGTGCTTGTCACGGCCATCTGGGCTGGCACCGGATTCGCGATCGTGATCTTCCTGTCGGCGCTGCGCAATGTGGATGTCGAGCTGGTGGATGCCTCGCGCATTGACGGCGCGAACTCGGCGCAGCGGCTCTGGTACGTTATCCTTCCCCAGATCACGCCGGTCTTCATAATGGTGCTCACCCTCACCCTCGTGGGAGGGTTCAGCGTCTTCGACATTATCTTCATCATGACCGGTGGCGGCCCCGCCGGCGCCACGGAGGTGCTGGGCACGTACGCCTACAGCAACGCGTTCCAACTCAACAACATCGGGTATGGCACAACGCTTGCCCTGTTGATCACGGTCCTGTCGGTTCCAATCGCGATTGCGCTCAACCGCCTCCAGCGCAGGTTGTCGCTGCAGGGAACGAGTGCCTGATGACCCACTCAACGCTGCGCGCACAGAAAGCGTTGGTCAACCCCAAGACCCTCACCCAGAGCATTCGACACGTGCTGCTCATCTTCATGGCGATCTTCACTCTCATTCCGGTGATGCTCGTCATCTCCACCACCCTGAAGACGCCAGAAGACGTGCGGGTCAACCCGTTCGGGCTCTTCACATCGTTTTCGTCCCAGAACCTGATCGACGCGTGGACCGTGGGCCGGTTCAGCGACTATCTGCTCAACAGCGTCCTGCTGACGGTGCCGTCAACTCTTCTCGTCGTCGCGATCTCAACGATGGCAGGCTACACGTTCGCTCGCCTGCCGTTCCGTGGTCGGACGGTCCTGTTCTACTTCGTGGTGCTCGGCCTGCTCGTTCCGTTCTTTACCTTCATGATCCCGCTGTACTTCCAGCTCCGCTCGCTCGGCCTGCTCGACACCCTTCCCGGGGCGATCTTGGTCTTAACGTCAACGGGAATCTCGTTCGGAACGTTCTTCATGCGCGCATTCTTCAGTGATCTGCCCATGGAACTTGAGCAGTCCGCTCGCGTCGACGGGGCTTCCGAGTGGCAGAGCTTCACGAAGGTCATGTTGCCGCTGGTGGGCTCGGGCATAGGCGCGCTGACGGTGTTTACGTTCCTCGCTAACTGGAACAATTTCCTTGTGCCCCTCCTGTACTTGCCCAGTGGCGACTTCCGCCCGCTGACCGCGGGGCTCTACATGTTCACAGGTGGACGCTCGCTGGACATCGGCCCGCTCGCCGCGGGAACGCTCATCACGATCCTCCCCGTTATCGTGCTCTTCATCGTGCTCCAGCGGCAGGTCACCCAGGGCTTCATCTCGGGCGCCATCAAGGGCTAGATCCACCTCATTTCCTGACTCAACACCACAAGAAAGAGATAGTTACATGCCAAGAATGGTGAGCTTCACCTCGGTCCGCGTCGCGGAGGTCGTCGACGAGGAGTCGAAGCCGCTTGCTTCCGACGAGGTACGCATCGGCACGCTCTACTCCGGGATTTCTGCCGGCACCGAGTTGACCGCATATCGCGGCACTAACGCCTACATGAACAAGAAGTGGGATGAGGAGCGGCGTCTGTTCGTCGATGGCTCAACGAGTTTCGAGTACCCGGTCAACGGATGGGGCTACGAGGAGGTCGGGGAGGTCACCGAACTTGGCGCCCAAGTCACAAAGCTCGAGCTCGGGGATGTGGTCTGGGGCACGTGGGGTCACCGCACCGAGACGATCCAGAAGGAGGAGCGCGCGGCCAAGCGCATCTTGCAGGACGGAGCGGATGCCCGGCTGGGTATTTTCTCTCAGATCGGCGCGATCGCGCTGAACGTGGTGCTCGATGCGGACATCCATGTGGGGGAGACCGCCGTGGTCTTCGGACTCGGCGTTCCCGGTCAGCTTGTCGCGCAGCTGGCGCGCCTCAATGGCGCACGCGTGATCGGGGTCGATGGCGTCGCGTCCCGCCGTGAGCTCGCGCTGAAGCTGGGGGCCGACTTGGTGCTCGACCCTGCCGATCAAGGTGTCGCCGAGCGCGTGCGTGACCTCACCGACGGTCGAGGCGCCGACGTCGTTCTCGAGGTTACGGGAAACTACCTTGCCCTTCAGGAGGCCATCCGCACGGTCGCCTATAACTCGCGCGTATGCGTTGCTGGCTTCATGCAGGGCGAGGGTATTGGTCTCAAGCTCGGGGAAGAGTTCCACCACAACCGCGTGCAGCTTGTTTGTGCGCAGATCTCCGGCATCAATCCGGCGATCGACCACCGCTGGAACGAGGACCGCCTACAGCGCACCTTCATCGACCTGGCCGTTGCGGGCAAGGTCAAGGTGACCGATCTGATCACGCACGAAATGCCGTTCGAGCAGGGCGGCGAGGCATTCGCGATGCTCGACGCCGCCACCGCCGATGTGCTCCAGGTCGTGCTCGACGCGAGGGCGGGTGCCTGATGGCGTTCCGCCTTGCCGCGCAGGAATCAACGTGCGAGGGCGAGACCCTCGTGGAGAAGATGGACTTCGCCCGCTCCGTAGGCTTCGACGGCATCGAGCTGTCGGGCCGTGGTGACGGCGTCTTCGTCGGTCGTGCAGAAGAACTGGCCGCCGCAAACAAGGCGGGCGTTGTCATGCCCTCAGCGGTCGCGCACGTTGATTTCTTTATGGGAGACTTTGATCCCGCCAAGCGCCGTTCGGCAATCGACGAGCAGAAGGCCATGCTGACGACGCTCGCCCAGGCCGGCGGCATTGGGTTTGTTGCGCCCCACGCGTTCGGACTTTTTTCGCGCCACCTGCCCCCGTTCACCCCGCCCCGTTCTGACGAGGCGTCGAAGGCGTTGCTGCTTGACGCGCTCACCGAGGTCGCAGCCCACGGCGCGGAGGTCGGCGCCGAACTCTTCCTCGAACCCCTCAACCGGTTCGAGGACTTTGTCGTAAATACTCTCGCCGACTCGTCCTGGTACGTCGATCAGGTGAACTCCCTAGGACTCTCGGTGATCGCAGACACCTGGCACATGAACATCGAGGAGTCCGACATCGGCGAGGCTATCCGCCAGGCGGGCGACCGCATTCACCATGTGCAGCTCGGCGACTCCAACCGTCTCGAGCCCGGTGCGGGCCACTACGACTGGGACGAAACTCTCACCGCGCTTCAAGACATCGGGTACGACGGCTGGCTCGCTATGGAGTGTCGACTGTCCGGCCCCGCAAGAGACGTTCTCCCTCGCGTATCGAAGTTGCTGAAGCGATGAAAGAGCAGCACGCGGCACTCAACGTGCTTGTGTGGAACGAGGGCCGACACGAGCAGATTAACCCGGAGATAGCGGCGCGCTACCCCAACGGCATCCACGGCGCGATCGCCGAGGGTCTTGTGGGGCTGCTGCCCTATGCCGTGGTCACGACTGCCACGCTCGACACCGACGACGAGCATGGTCTCGGTGATGCCGTGCTTCGGGAGACCGACGTAGTGCTCTGGTGGGGTCACGTCGCCCACGACAGTGTCCGGGACGACGTGGTCGCCCGGGTAAAGGAGCGAGTCCTTGCAGGGATGGGCCTAATAGTGCTCCACTCCGCTCACTTCTCAAAGATATTTAGAGAGTTGATGGGCACGACGTGTACGCTCGCGTGGCGCAACGAGGGCGAGCGCGAGCTGCTGTGGACTGTGAAGCCGTCGCATCCGATAACGGTCGGTGTGCCGCATCCGATCGTCATCGATCATCAAGAGATGTACGGCGAGTTGTTCGACATCCCGGACCCGGACGATCTGGTCTTTGTGAGTTCTTTTGCGGGAGGCGAAGTGTTCCGGTCGGGTGTCACGTTCACGAGAGGCTCGGGCAAGGTGTTCTACTTCAGCCCCGGAGACGAGGCGTATCCCGTTTACTTCCACCCAGACATCCGTCGAGTGCTGGCGAACGGCGTGCAGTGGGCTGCTCCGGTCTCCGGTGCGACCCAGCCCGTCGTGACGAATCCGACGCGGGAGTGGTTCGCAAAATGACCGAACTCCATCCCCGGCCGCAGCT
>ENA-ORBV01014934-ORBV01014934.1-microbial-mat-metagenome-genome-assembly--contig:-NODE-14934-length-11520-cov-5.960412_pt1 | contig 11520 bp, 5 predicted proteins | sample MGYA00237777_ERZ505514 | MGnify/ENA primary metagenome ERZ505514 (study PRJEB26160, sample SAMN06269048) | microbial mat metagenome | isolation source: Oligotrophic lake microbial mat | place...
GTTTAACTAGTGGTCATTCATGTGTTTACTATGGTGTGTGACGCAAGGTCACATTTTGCCTTTAATACTATAGTAGTTATTCAGCATTCCTTATGAGAGATGTTGCAGCAGCAACAGATACTAGTCTACTAGTAATCAAATGAGGATTCTGGTAGCTGTCCTGTCTTCAAAATGGCAGAGTTAGACAACATGACCCCCCACCCAGACGAGCAGAACTTAAATAGAGCCGAAGATGGAGATGTAACAGCATTGCAACTGCTGATTCCCCTCGACCAACTCCCTCCACTACCGGCGCCACACGATCGCACTCTACGCCAAGAGACGACTTTGGGAGTTTCCTTTGTCATTTTGACAACTGGATTACTCGTGGGCTTAACTCATGGTGTTGCTTTGAACATTTTGGATTTTGACCACGGCAGTGTAGCGTGGTGGATAATATTGGTATTGATTTATGGCCAAGCTGGAGTGGCCTTGCTTTGCTTGGCGGGGCTTTTAATAGTCGATCCTGGACATGTACCACGCACTCCCGAGACGTGTTATCCTCTGCCACCCGAAATTGCCTCTTGGCTAGCAAACACCTCCAAAAGTATTATTGGAAGCGAACAACAACAACAACAAGAACCTCCCAAGGAAATGGAAGATTTAGAACGCCCCAGTGAATTGTATTTTTCGTCTCTGGACAAAAATAATTGCACCGATACGTATTGTACGCGATGTTTGGTCTGGCGACGAGGAGGAGCGCCAGGATCCAACAACAGTGCAAGTAAAAATGAAATTGTCAACGGAGAAGCGAGAACAGTATCCGTATTGCCACCACAATATGTCATTAGTACTCCAACAACCAAAAAGAAAAAATCAATTCGCTATTTTCATTGCAACACTTGCCAACGTTGCGTGAGTCATTTTGATCATCATTGTTCCTTCTTTGGTCGATGCATTGCTGGCGGGAATATCAAATTCTTCTATGGTCTCATCGGTGTAGGTCTAACTGCCTACATGACATGTCTGGCATCCATCTTGGCCGGCTTGATTCATCACTATGGAAAAGACAACATCAAGTGGATTGTTCCAATTTATTTACTGGGACTCGTGGTCTTTAACTGTTATGCACCCTGTCTTTCGCAAATGTTTATGCTGGTATTTCATCCACGCCATTGTATGACATATCTGTGCGGTCCACTGAATTATTGTCGTCGACGAGCTCGGCAAAAAAGGAAGGATCCGCGGCAACCGCAAAGCAACGATGGGATGCAATCCTCGGAAAACCAACCCAAAGACGACAGCAACAACGCAAGTGATACCGAGGAATTGGATCATCAAAAGGATCTATTTTTAAGCCCAGAAGAACGATATGATGTATACTGTGTCAAGTCCAGTGAACGTCCTCATTTGTTACTCGCGGAAATCAACGACAATATAAATAGCAACGACAACCAACGTAACAACGAAGAAGGCGACGATGAGAAGACAGAGGAGAATGACGAGCCCCTACCTCTTCCACTGATGGACGGTTGTGATATTCCTGGTTGGCGGGCACACGGATTGGTGCCAGTCAAGCCTCATTTGGAAGCCACCTTGAATGTTGGATTAGGATGTACCCTGCTACGACGAGAACGTCAATTGCCACTGCCAGCACCAGCACCATCAACCAAAGCTGCTGACAGTATTATCACCGCCGCGTCAATTGCTGCTGCTACTCCCATGGCGACACCATGGGAAAAACTGCGCGACTTTCTTCTACAACAGCCTACAACTTCGACGGTGGAGCGGATTGACTGCAACATCGCCAGTCAAATTGTGGAAAGATCGTCGACCGATGAGAGCAGCAATAACAACCCACAAATACCACAGAAGAAACGCTTTTCCAAATGGGAAGAAGCTAATTACCCCGTCATCATCACTGACTGCTGCACGACAACGAATGGCTGGAATAAAAATGCATGGGAATTCGATCGTCTTGTGAAACGATATGAGCATGTACGGTGGAGATTTTCCGACACACATGGCGCCATGATGGCATTAGGGACATACGCCAAATATGTTGCCACCGAGGGAATGGTAGATGACTCACCCTTGGCAGTCTATGATTCCGAATTTGGGGAAAGTGATTCGCCGATGCATGACTTGGTAAATGACTATGTCGCACCACCTTGCTTCAGTGATGATTTATTTGCACTGACAGACCAGGAAAATGACAACGGAGATCAGAATGGACCTACTAGTGACACAAAAGCAAATAGCATGGTCGGGGCACAGCATGAGGAGTCCGATACCAACCTCAATTGTGATGATGGCGAAGGTGATTCAAGAGCAAGTTGCAGTGACAATTCGCACGCGTCGCATGGTGAGAATAATGCCAGGCCCCCATGGCGGTGGATCCTTATGGGTCCTCCACGCAGCGGCACAGGGTTACACATCGACCCACTGTGGACCAATGCGTGGGTGACCTTGCTGGAGGGAGTCAAGCGCTGGATATTGATTCCCCCTCAGCTTACCGATAAGCTGCCTGAGGGTGCAGGACTACGAGATCCTCAAGTTCCTTCCGTGATTTGGTTCAGGGACTATTACGAACAAGTAATTCAGCTGGATGGTGTTGTGGAAATTCTTCAACAACCAGGCGAAACTGTATTTGTTCCAAACGGCTGGCCCCATCTGGTGCTGAATCTGGACCGAACTGTGTCTGTTACGCACAATTACGCCAGCGAATTTGGCCCCTTCGAAAGAATGTGGGAACAAGTTGTGGAGGATGAACCAGAATTCTCCCAACGGTGGTATCGAGGGTTGTGTAAGCACCGGCCCGACTTAGCTTCTAGAATCCATTGCAGCAAATGACCGAATGGGGGCTAGTCAGACAACTTAATGGACATTGCCCTTCTGTAGTAAATACTTCAGTTTTTTCATAGTCTTTTTTCCCTTGAAGTTATTTGAAAACATGGATCGCATTGATCTCTCACACCAGTCGCCGCAAGGCAATCCTCTCCTATAGAAGTAAAACTGAAAGTTACAGTAAAAAATGGTGTCAACTTTTCTTAATTGTCGATGATTAGGTCACGATATTTTCTTGAGTGTCACTACAAAATTCAGAGTAGCATTTCCTGGGATATCAGGAGCACAACCACGCTTTCCGTATCCCAGTTTGGAGGGCACTACGAGCTTTCTTTTGCCACCCACTTTCATCCCCTTGACTCCTTGATCCCATCCTTTAATAACGTCGCCTGCCCCCAATACAAAGGTAAAGGACGAAGCCGAATCAAATTTGTAGCCATCATCAAGGGTCCCCTCGTACTTGACTGTCACCGAATCTCCATCTTTTGCGGCGTCGCCCTTCCCCACAGTAAGATCCTCCATTTCCAGCTTGGGACCGTCGTCCACGGGTTCCACAATTTTATCGCCCGCGACACGAAAGGATTGTCCATCTTGTTGCAGTGTTCCTTTATCGACAGCCTTTTTCAACGCCGTCTTGATGGCATTGGCATTGTCACACTCCAGCTCGGCTTTTAAATATTTGGCAATGGCGGTACGGGATGCGCCTTTGGCCGATGGAGGTTGCGCCCGAATGGCGTAAATGATTTTGTCGAGCACAGTCTTTGGCTCTTTTTTATTAGTTTTGCTACTACTAGCAGCAGGTTTAGCGCCTGCGTCGGTGTCTTTCTTATTTGTCTTGGGCATGGTATTGATGTTATAGTATATAGTACAATGATTAACAAGCCAACAGGATAAAATAACTTGGTTGTAAGGTTAAAATCCCATTTCAATTTTGAGGCTGATGATTTTGGAGGCACAGACAAGATCTGTTGCCGCACTGTTGCCTCCCATCACAGCCCCAGGAAGAGAGCAAGTGTGCTGCTTGCAGAAAGAAACTCGGGACTCACTCAACGAATGCATGGCAATAGGAACGCAAGGGCTAGGGCCGTCCACATGACCCCATTTGAGGCTTGCATTGATTCATCTTTCCAGACTATTACACTGACCCTTTGCACGACCAGGGGCTGAAGCTTTTCCTATTCTCTTGGTTCTTATTACCCGCCTCCCACACTGCTGGCTTGGTCTACATCAACAAATGCGGAACAGCACGACCCACCGCCAATCAATGCGATTCCGCCCGACCGGTCAATTAGAAATCCTCTCTTAGTCTCTGTGACATTGATAGTCGTTCCGACATTCGCTGCGAGAGTGAAATTGGCAAAGCGGGAGAATAGGCAGCAAACGAGGCTCGTTTGGGTAGTTCATGTGGTTGTGTTTCTTTGTAGAAGACAACCAATAATATTGGAAGGACGCACACACCCAGCATGATCCAATTCACTTCGAGCCAGTAGCCGTGACCGGCAAAGATGGCGATTGGATACTGCGTCAATGACACAATCGCCGCTGAAGTAAATGTCACCCCGATCACTCTACCCATGGTTTCTACCCCAAAATAGACAGCAATAAAGGTGTTGGCAGTTGCATATAGATAAGCTCGAAAGCATGCAAAAAAGCCAAAGGTTGCAATCTGAATGCCAAGGATTGGAATGCAGAGGAAAGCACCAAAAATCACTCCCAACAAATTCGTCAAGTGAAGTGTTTTGAGCACACCCATGCGTCTCACTGTATAGTCAATGACTGGGACAAAGATGACACCACAGGGTAGAACAAAGCTGAAAATGTTTGCATAGAGTCCCGTGACATCGCCCATAAATCGTAACAAGTCATCGACCGTCATGATGTAGAGGTTGGCTCTAAGCATGTGTGCAGCTGTAAAACAAGTAATCAAAGCAAACTCCCGTGATTTCAATTGGGTCAGCAGCTTCTGCCTCTGCAAATCAACACTAATGTTGCTGTTGACTTCGTCTTGCATATCATCTTCACTATCGTCCTGCGTCGATTCAGCTGCAGCTGCCGATTCTAGTTCGACGACATGCTTCCAATCCTTTTGCTCCAGCACATACCAGCATATTCCCAGTGCCGTATACACCAGGATAGAAACAACGGCATAGACCATGAAAATGTCTTTTCTGGACCAACCAAATGCAATGTTCAGTCTATAAAAGACAAAAAAGGCAATACTGGAAGCATCAAAAAGGCAACTGTTGGCTGCCAAAATTCCCGTTTGATATTCTGGCAGCAAAAAGGAAGCTGGAAAGGCCCCAAGCATGGTCAAATTTCCGCCCAAAGCCATCAAACCATAGCCTACCACAAAGTAATCAAAGGATGATTGGCTGTCCGACAGACCAAAGACAAACAGACCGGCCACTTCGACAATGGCCGTGACGCTGTAGTACAATGGTTTGGGGGCATGATCCACTATCCATCCTACTGGCAACGACACGAAGCTCAGTAAAAATTGCCCAACCGTAAACATACTTTGTAGCCGGATCATTTGGTTGGGACAAATCTCTCCTTGTTTCTCGGGATGGTCGCACGTCTCACTGTACTGTCCTTCTCGAATGAGCATGAGTTCTGTTTAGTCACAGACAAAAAAGGAAACGAACCATTTTGCGTTAGTAAGATGATATCCATCATGGAACAAGCAAGAGGAAAACAAAAGATGAAAAAAGATGAAAAACGAAAGAGCCAACAACAATGGGCAATAAAGTAGGTAGTACATGCAAGACACTCGGTCACTCACTCACCCATGGGAGCCCATCCAAATATGATGCCCGAATAGAGAAAGGCCGTCAAAAGACTGAGACCATTAATCACCCATCGTAGAGTGGAAGAGATGGGGCTTTTGCTTTTCCTGTTTCTTTCTTTAATAGTGCTCAAAAGTAAGGAGCTGGTTTCACCTGCCAAGGGCTCATCATAATCGGCGCCGTTTCCATTCTTCGCCATGCTCCAACTAATGCTACTAATAACGGATTTCTTCTTGCTTTATCTCGTTGTATTCTTCCTTGAATACCATCAAACCCGTGGAGTGTATGATAGATAACTCCCTTCAAAATCTGTTCGAGGTCGAGCGCAATCAATGATTATTGTCGTTCTTCTTGTTCGAATGATGGACGATCGAGTTCTCATTCATTCCAGGCAGTCATTCATCAGTCACGAGTCTCAAACTTTGGAACCCCTGTCGACGTCACGATGAGCCAGTCCCGTGATCTCCTTATCCCTAATGAAGATACGGCTGGGCCGTCCCGGGGATAAAAAGATCTCATTTTTGACAAAACAACAACAACCAACCACCTACTATTAATTGTACTAGCTAGTAGCTAAGTAGTAGCAAACAGCCGTCATAAAAATCAATAGCAACACCACCATGAAGCTTCTACCGATTGTAGTATTGCAGCTTATAGTCTCTTATCCAAGTACAGGAGGGTTTGTGTCGAGCTTTGTTCCTATTTCTCAAACCATCCAGCCACTCGTGAAGTATGGCAAAACTGGCGTTTTCATGCATAATGAGAATGACCATGCTACTACCCAATTGAAATCCCAAGAAAACGACGATGACGAAGAAGCACTACTGAATCGAAAATTCGAAGAGATTGCCTTGAAATTACGTGTCGGAATTCATACCCCTGGCTTTGTATCGAAAGATCCTCTCTGTGGCATTGAGAACATTCGTGTTTCCATTCCCGTGGAACCAAGTTTGGGACTCGAATTGGTAGAAGTCGCTCATTCCACCACCGATGCCACCAGTGGTTTGGTACTCGTTCGTGGCGTCAGTGGCAATGCCGCTGCCGCTGTGCCCAAAATTCAACCCGGGGACACGCTTGTTCGAGTCCTCGTAGCAGCAGCAGTGGAGGAGCCGGCACAGGCGCCATCCTTTCAAGATATCGTGACGGGAAAAGACTACGAAACCACCATGGATGCCATTATCGAAGCCAAGGCGGTTGCACAATCATTGAACAACAACAATGTGGCTATTACTCTCGAATTTAATCGCTTAGTGGAACGTGCCAGTATCGAAGTCATAGTCGAAGGAGTCAATGACAAAAAGCCAATCATTGTCCAAGGCAATGCGGGTGACAATCTACGTCTTCTCTTACAGCGAAATAAATTGGACATGGTCAACAGCAGCAGTTCTCACTGTGGCGGAGAGGGGATATGTGGTACCTGTCGAGTTCGTGTTCTAGAGGGCCAAGAGTTATTGAACAAACCGCCGCCGTCCAAAAAGGGCGGAAAAGAGAAGGATCCAGCATTACGATTAGCCTGCCAAACGGTGGTCGGCGCCAACAATGAAGAAGGGACAGTTCGTATCTCCTTGGCATAGCAAAATTAATAATTCTTCATGAAAAAGGCATTGGTAAATTAACTAGATATAGAATTTGGCAAAATGCTTCCGCATTCGAATGGAAGTGATGTAGGCTGTCATTGGCTGTAGCAAAAATAAGATTTGGAAGCATCCATGGATATTTATAGCTGGTGGCCATCAATTTGCCTCGTATCCCTGGGGAGATAGACCGTGAGTATTTTCTTTCCTGCTCCTCGTCCTGGTTAACGAAAAAGTTTAGCCGCCAGTGAGACTGCCGCTAAACGGATTCACAAACCAGCTACCCTCTTCGTCGTCCGTCACTCCTTCCTCCTCTTCTTCTCCCTCTTCTTCTCCCTCGCCGTCTCCCTCACCTTCTCCCTCTTCTTCGGAAGATTCGTCATCTTCCAGATCGGTTGCGGCTCCAAATCCCAGACTGGCTACTGAGGAATTATCTTTTTCGCCTTCGCTGTCGCTTTCCGAGTCGCCATCGGTTGCTTCACCGGCGAAACCTCGTTCTTCCTCCTTGGCAGCAGGATTCTCGTCATCATTGCTCATTGTGACATCAGGAGAAGTGTCGTGAGCCTCGTTTGTGGGTCCTGTCCCTTCTATAGGACGCGCATCCTCGTCATTGTTTGTTGCAACATCAGTCTGACTTGGTGAGCGTAGAGGAGATGTGTCGTATGCTCCTTTTGTAGATCCTTCTCCTTCCGCAGGACGATCGGCATCATGCTGGCTCGGTGCTCGGAGAGGAGAAGTATCGTATGCTCCTTTTGTAGATCCTTCCCCTTCCGCGTTTTCGTTGTTGTCGGGGGCGGCCGCGTGCAAACCATTTGATTCGCCATCGCCTTTAGCTACTGGCGATTCTTCGTCTTTTTCTTTCCCAACCTTGCTGTTGGGTTCCGTTGTGGAAGATTTACGCCAGAAAAATATTTTTTTGCTAAAGCTGGACCCTCTCTTTTTTGGAACTTCGTCCTCAGCAGCAGAATCCTTTTCCTGTGGCGTACTAGTACTTTGGGCGCCAGGAGAACCGTCCAGGAATGGGGTGTTGTCTTCATCATCCCACGCATTTTCAGCTGGGCCGTCACCATGTTCTCTATCGTCTTCTCCCTCACTTGGCGTCAATGCATCATTGATGAACTGTGACTCCACGTCTCCTCCTTCGGCGGCAGTCCCCGTTCTACCTTTTTCACCTCCGTCGTAATGCGATTTCCGCGATTCGTCCATTAACAACAGTGGTTCCTCATCATTTTTTGGAGGTGGATCCTCGCTCTTCGTTGCACGTTGGTCCTCTTCAGGTGGCCTATCTGTCTTGGACTGATCAGCCGAGTCCATAAAAAAGTGAGACGCGTAGCCAACCAGAATAAGAATAACCATGAAACATGTTATACCCCAAAATGCCTGGGTTCTATCTTTGGCCATAAAATAGCCTGAATACAGTTGCAAACCAGATGGAATCTGATACCACGACATGAAAACCAGTAGGTATCCCAGCAACCGATGACCAATTTCAAAAGCGAGCCTGAGGTTCGATTTCGGTTCTTTTAGCTCAAAATGTTCATCGTGGTCCGGTAAATGAGGCCGAAGTAACCCTCCAATAACTTGAAATGGAAGAAACAGGAACATTACCAGACCCACCAGTTTATGCTTTCCGTTGACCCCCGAAACCGATTGAAAGTGTCCTTCCCGTACAGCTCCTACTGCAAGGAAAAAAGCCAAAACAGTTATGACCAAGACAGCAGTATTCAATCCCCGGTGAATTTGAAACCACAGTCCCCCCGTTGGGATCAGATGGCGACACAGGCTACTACCAATGGCTACAGGTACCAACACTGCCCAGGCAAACGCAGCGAGGAAGCCATGCGCCTTGCATAGGCCCTCTTTGGGAACTCGTGACTCAATCTCTTGTGTTGTTGCATTTGCACTGGCTCCACCGCTGGTGGCAGTACAGGGGGAAAGGGGCAAATTCACAAGTTCCCGATACTTATGAATTTGTAAATCATTGGTTGAGCCGGCAGCAAGCAGAAACTTGTTCGTACCGTTTGGTACTATTGGGATTTCGCCTTCTTCTTGCAACAGCTTGCGAAATTTCAGTACTGTATGTGTGGCATTCTGCGTGATGTTACTGTCCGACAGAGTTTCTTGCTCTGTTTTTGTGACACCAGCAAGCGATCTTGCTTCTAGCTTGTACTTCCCAGGATTTGATGGGGTGTTGGGTTCTCCTGGCAATCCAATGATGGCAAGCGAATCCACCATGCTGCCGCTCTTCGATATTGCAAATCCTACCCATCCGAGACCTTCATAAACAATTTGGGCCGCAAAGCTATCTCCACTGACAACGTAATCCATTTGCAATGGAAGATTGGGAGATATGTATGATGATTGATATTGAGAACAATCAACAGCCCCTGCGGATTGACTTAGAGGAGCAAATGTGCCTGTTGGCACTGTTGCGTTGTCGGTAGATACTGGAACATAGTCCACTTGGGTAGCCGTTTCGATGCTTATTAATGGCGGGATACTCACGCCTTGTAGAGCTCGACCAATCACGCTGCTCCCTAGCATTTGCACGGTTGCTCGTGCTTGAATACGAAATCCATTGCTCACTTTTCCCGTTCCGCCACAAGTGGAGCAATTCCCAGTTCTCCTGGCCAAGTCAACTAAAACTTGTTTGCTTGAATTGTCGACTCTAAAGCCACGCGTATAGTTGGTGGATCCTGGAGCTGGATCCAACAGAACTTCGTAAGGAGAGGCTCTACAAGGTTCCACGTCAATCAGACAGTGTACAGAATGCTTGTCCGGGCCTTCCAGTGTGGCAACTTGTGGAGCATCGAGAAGATATCCAAGATCGAGACAATATGTGTCCATAACAAATCCTACTAGCGCCAGAGAGTCGCCCACTCTCAAAGCAATCCGTGAAGAAGAATCAGATATGAACAGCACAGGCCCGGCAGTAATGACACTGATAGTTGGGATTGTGGATTGTGTCGCATTTCCGGCATTTTCGATGGATGTGATTATGGCTGTAACTTTCACGCGGAAACCCCGCTCCAATCGCCCCTCGCCTGAACATGTGTCGCAGATGCCAATTTCTCTAGCTATCGAAGTGATTCGTTCTTTGGACGGGCCATCCAATGTAAACCCACGTCGATACATTTTTTGGCCCGGCAAGGGGTCCAGGAGGATCTCATAATTTGATGCATTGCATTGCGGGACATCCAAAAGACAGTGCAATGAATGTAGATTGGGTTTCTCCAGAGTCACGATACCAGAGGGATCAAGCAAGGTGCCCTGATCAATGCAAAATTTGTCCATGACAAACCCCTCGATGGAAATGTTCTGGCCAATAGCATAATTATTAGACTCGCATATTGGGACGCCATCCAGAGCAGCACCTTCAATGTTGCTGCTGCATTGGTTTTCACCCCCATCGACCGCATTTATACTGCCGCAGGCGTTGAGATCCACACCAAAGGACTCTTTGAAGCGGTGTTGTGTAAAATTGTTGTCGAAGCCAGCGGCCATCAAAAATTTATTTGGGCCCAATGGGTCAATGGACATACCAGGTACAACCGTATTTTCGAACGGTATCTCAAACGATAATATCGTCTGCGAGTCATTTTGTGCAATTCTGCTACCGGTCGAATAATTGCCACCGGTCGAATAATTCCCAGTTGAAAGTAGCGTGATAAAGGCCGGGTCCCGACTTGCAAGGTTGTAGAAACCAGGATTCGAGGAACTCAATGGTTGTGCTGGAAGACCAATAATAGCAGATGATCCTACCATCCCGCCTGTTTGGGAGACAGCAAAACCTACCCATCCTTCTCCCCCATACACAACTTGCCCGCGCAGCATACTACTATTACGATCCACTTCGTAAGAAAACGTCAATGGTGCACCTTCCATCGTGTGGCTCCCCTCTGAGCAGGGACCGGTGGAGTCTAGTCCTGGCTTGGGGTTTTCCATGCCTACAGTCACATTGGTTCCAGTACTTGTCGTCAATGCTGTGGTTATGAACGTTGAATTGCTGTCGTCCAATCCAGCAGCCGCAATGCCGGACGGAAGGATGGGCTCTACAGAATCCACAGATAGGGTGGCCGGGACAACACCAAATCCGAGAGCCACGACCGTTCCTTTGACAAAAACGCGAAACCCACTTTGCAACCCGCCACCCGAACACGTGTCACAGGTTCCCACTCGTTGGGCCAGCTCACGTACCAATGATTTGCTGGTTTCGTCCAATTCAAACCCTCGCTCATACAACGAAGCCGCCGCCGCCGAAATGCGACACCGGCTCGGACTCGCCCTCGACGCCCGGCTTCAGGCCGATCCCGACAACAGATGGATCGCTGAAC